>ENA-OQCF01000799-OQCF01000799.1-human-gut-metagenome-genome-assembly--contig:-NODE-799-length-11706-cov-4.106745_pt1 | contig 11706 bp, 20 predicted proteins | sample MGYA00242756_ERZ504573 | MGnify/ENA primary metagenome ERZ504573 (study PRJEB26092, sample SAMD00036240) | human gut metagenome | host: Homo sapiens | study: EMG produced TPA metagenomics assembly of...
CTGTGATGTTCGGCAGTCCGGCCTCCACGGTGGTGCCCGCTGCGTGGCCGCTGCCAGCACCCATCAGTACCGGTTCTGCGCAATCTCCTGCCATGTACCGCCGAACAGTGCGGCAGGGCTTGTACGTGCGGTGCTCTGGTAGATGCTGCCCACGGGAAAAGGATCCACGCTTTTCAAGCTTTTCAACAGCGCATCCACCTCGGCACGGGTGTAAAAGCTGCCACCCCTCATGGATTCGATCACGGCCTTCCACTGCTGCACCAGCGTGCCGGTGGGGATGCCATGCACACCATCCCGCATCACGCCGCAGACGGTCTCATCTGCGCGCGTGTCGTAGATGTCGGCGGCGGTAACGGCGGTGGAGCCTGCAGGGCGCTTGATCTCGGCAAGGCAGAGGTCGTAGATCAGCTCGGTGCGGGTGATGGCCGGGGCAGCAGGCCCGGCAGAATTCGGGACACCTTCCAGCACCTGCAGGCTGGTCTTTTTGGCGGCGGCATCGTAGCGCAGCACGATGCGGTCAATGCGGCTGCGTACAGGGTCCGCTTCGGTGAGCACCACGGTGGTGGGCTGCTCCATGATGATGCTGCGGCCCTTGAACCGTGCCGGGCGCACCCATGCCTGACCGGCGCTCACCTGCACGCTCAGGCCGCCCTGTGCTGTGACAGCAAAATCCTCCTCAGCGCTGTATACGCCGCTCAGGCGGGTGGCGAGGTAACCCGAAGCGTCGTCGGCATCGTAGGTAATGCCGTTTTCGGGGTAAGTAATGATATCAGCCATAAAGTCCTCCTAAGTCTTGTGCCAGCTGGGCGTACCCAGCCGGATGGTGCGGGTAGTGCCGCTGTCCTCGCTCTGGGTGATGATGTCGGCCACGCGCACCATGGCGGTGTAGCCAGCTGAGGCAGGCTTGCGCTCAGCACATCGCCCACCTGCAGGGTATCATCGTCCACGTCAAACTCGATGCTTCCGGTGCGCAGCTGGGCCAGAAGCTTTTCGCCGCCCCGGTCGGCCAGCTTTTCCAGATAGCTCTGGCTGGTGCTGGTCTCGCCGTCCTCCGGCTGCACGTCACGGGCATCGACGTACATTTCCCGCCGGTCGGAGCCGGTAGCGTTCACATCGCCCACCCAGACGGTGGCGCGCTCGTCACCTTCGCCAGCGCCCTGCACAAGGGCGATGTTGGCGTAGTCGGTGTCGGCAAAACTCCACCCGGCATTCAGCAGGTTGCCCCACCGGGGGCTGTAGCGGTGGCTCGGGTCGAAGGTGGGCCGGAAACACTCGAAGAGCAGCTTTTTCTTGCTGCCCTTGCCGTCCAGCACGATGCGGAACCCCAGATCACAGGCCTGCCCGATGGTCTTGCAGTAGTCGAACACCGTACCGCCGGAGGTCTGCTTTTCAAAGGTGGTGTCAAAGCCGTACTCGGTGCCCAGCGCAAGGCGGGGCCATGGCTTTGCGGCGCTCACAAGACTGCGCATGGCGGCTTCGGCGTTCTGGTTCTTGATGCTCACCGCAGACACCCGCTTGGTCAGCAGCCATGTTGCCGGGTAGCCGCTCACGACCAAATTCGAGTCCTCGTTCTGGTTGGCGCGGGAGCAGATGCGCATGGGGATGCGCGGACTTTCGTCGCTGCGCACCAGCCAGCGACCCTCCTGCAAAAGCTGCAGGTTCTCGGTGGTGGGGCGCACCTCAAGGGTAAAACTGCCCTCGGAGTAGTAGGGGCTGTCCCAGTAAAAAGACACCCACACATCTACCCAGCCCACGCGGGCAAGGTGTCTGCGTCCAAAACGTCTATTCTCATAGCGGTTCGGGCAGGATGCCCGCCTCCATCGGGTAAAAGCTCACGGATGCCTGCAGGTAGCCGGAGCCGTTCTCGGCCTGCATACTCAGCATGTTATCGCCGGGCTGCAGCTCGGTGAGGGTGCTGTCCTCGTCCAGCTTTGCAAAGATGTTCTCGGTCACGCCTGCCCGGGTCAGGGTGCAGGCCAGCCGGTCGGATGTGCTGCGGTAGATTTCCAGCGTCTCGTCCGGCTGCAGGGTCAGGTCAAAGCCGATGAAGGCCCCGGTCTTCAGATCCACCACCTTGGGATGGGTCACCGGCATGTCGCACCGCAGGGTGGCCGTGAAGGGCACCGGCAGGCTGCCCTCGTTCCGCAGCACTGCCGCCGTACCGTCCCGCTTGATGCCGTAGATGTGGCTGTCGTAGCAGACCGGGAAGCAGAACGCCTTTTCGTACCCGCCCAGCACGCTGCTGACAGCGTTGAGGTCGTACCAGAAGGGCTTTTCGCTGTAGAGCATGAGCGAACAGCGCGGCTGCGGCGTGTAGCTGGAAAAGTATGGCGTTTTCTGCAGCACGAACCGGGTGAAGTAGTGGTCGCCAAAGTACAGGGTGCCCTTGGTGAAGTAGGGCAGCTTTTTGCTGAACGCCCGGGCATTGTCCAGCGCATACGCGCCCCAGAACACCACATCGAGGGTGCGGGACACGCCGGAGACGCTCTGCCCCTCCACGGTTGCCCCGATCTGATTGATGCCCTGCGCGGTCTGCAGGTCCACATCCACCCCGTTCAGCGGGTCGAGAAAGTAGGGAGCGTCGTAGTCCCAGCCCAGATGCAGGACGGCACCGGCATCTGTCACGATCTTGAGATGATCTTTAAAGAACACAGTGTCCTCCTTTCATCGTTTGCGGGCCTTGGCCTTGTCAGCTTCCCAGCGGGCTTCCCGCTGCTGTGCGGCTGCGGTGTCGTGGCCGTTGTAGAAGTTCTGGGTGATGTTGGTGTCGCCCTCCCGGTGGTAGCTGTTGGCAGCAGACACCACCTGTGCGGTGCCGGATGCGGCCACGGTGCTGCCCAGACGCATGTTGTCGGAAAGCACCAGCGCCCCCGCCTGCCGGATCATATCGGCAAGGGCAGAGTTTGTCTTTTCCAGCGCCTTGGTGTTGGCGTTGATGGCATCTTCCAGACTGCCGGTGCCGGTGGTGATCTCCACGCTGCCCATGCCGCCGGAGCCGGACGAACCGCCGCCAGAGGAACCGCCGCCGGACGAACCTTTCTTACTGAAAGAGCCGCCGATCGAGGCAACGATGCCCGCGATGACGGCAGCAAGGGCTACGCCAGCTGCGATCATCAGCAGAGCCTGCGGAGTGCCAAAGCCAGTAGGAAACAGCGCCGCAGCGATGGCATCCAGCATTGCTACGAACGCGCCGCCGATAGACCCGATCAGACTGCCCAAAGACGCAAGGATCTCCGGGAATGCAGAGATCAGGCCGCCTTTCATGCCCTGACTGATGGCAAGGGCCGCATTGCTCAGCGGTGTTTTCAGCCGCCGAAGATCTCCATCAGGGTGGAACCAAGGCCCTGTGCCTGCTGCCAGACCTCAGAGAAGCCGCCGGTCAGGCCGTTCACGATCTGCCCGCCAAGGTCGATAGCTCCCTGCACCAGCTGATCGCGGGCACCGCCCAGCGCTTTGTTGAGCTTAGTCACGATGCCAAGGGCAAAATCATTGACCTGCTTCTTCTGGTCGGCAGTCAGACCGCCGTAGATGGTGCTCGCCACCCACTTGCCGATGCCCAACCAGTCCTGATTCTTGACGGCGGTGTACAGATCATCGAAGGTGCCAGCATGCCGCTGTCTGCTTCGGTCTGCAGCTCCTTCCACAGGCCGTCGAAGGTGTTCTCGCTGGACTTTTTGATCTGCTCGGCCACCTGCACGGTGCCGTCGGCCGCGACGGTCTTGATCTTCTCCACCGTCACGAGGGCACCGTCCACCACGTCGTCGTAGACTCGGTGATGACCTGTTTCTGGGTCTCGGTGCCGTCGGTCAGGGTCTCGGTGACGGTCTGGGTGGTGGTCTTGACCCCGTCTGCCAGCGTCTCGAAGGTGGAAGTGACTGTCTTGGCGGTCTCGCGAACCGTCTCCATGGTCTGCTTGACGGTCTTGGTGCCGTCGGCGGCAATGCTGGTGACGGTCTTGATGTCCTTCAGCACACCGCCCACCATCTGCCGGGAAGTCTCGGTGATGACCTGCTTTTGCTGTGTCTTGCCGTTGGAGAGTGTTTCGGTGATGTTTTCGGTGGTGCGGGTGATCTTGCCGTCGATTTCGGTCGTGGTGTCCGAGATGGACTTGACGACGGACGCAGTGACGGCTTTGGTGCTGGCGCTGGCCTTTTTGCCGGAGGTGCTGACGGCAGATGCGGCTTTGCCTGCTGACTGGGAGATGGTGGAGGCGGCTTTCTGGCTTTCAGCCGCTGCAGCCTTTGCTTCGTTCTGGCGCTCAGTCCAGCTCTTGTTGCTGATGCCCTTGCCTGCCAGTGCGTCCTGATGCCGCTGGTCACGGTTCATTCCTTTGCCGTTGTAGGCTGATGCCACCGCAGAAGCAGCGCCGGACGCGACGCCGGTGGTGGCGGCATTGCTGGCCGTTCCAACGAGGTTGGCGATCAGGCCGGACACCCACGAGGTGAGCTTGCCCCACATGCCTGCAATGCCGTTGATGATGCCCTGAACGATGTTCTCACCAATATGGCCGAACTCGTCCATGTTTCCGTCCCAGACACCCACCAGCTTTGCGATGCAGGCGAGGGCTGCTTCGGCCAGATTTTCGATGCTGCGGATGATACCGTCCACCAGCGTGGTCAGCATAGCTGCACCGCACTTGAGGATGTCCGGCAGATGGGCAATCAGGCAGCTGCCCATTTGGCGATCAAGCCAGCCGCCGACGTGATGAGCTGGGGCAGTGCTGCGGTGATGCCGGTGATAATACTCTCAACGAATTGGACACCCTTATCCATGATGTCGTCAGCGTGGTCGCCAAGGTAGTTCACCAGCTCGGAGATAATGAGTGCTGCGCAGACGATCAGCTCCGGCAGGTTGTCGATGATGCCCTGCGCCAGAGTGCCTAGCACTTCGCCTGCGGTGTCCAGCATTGCGGGCATGGCGTCAGTCAGGCTTTGGGTCAGCTGAGTAATGATGTCCACGCCGGTCTGCATCAGGCCGGGCAGCTGCTCGGCAATGCCTGCCGCCAGATCGGAGATGATCTCTCCGGCAGCGGCCAGCATGGCTTCCGGCCCGCCCTCAGACAGGGCGGTGGTCAGCTGGGTGAGACAGTCTGTGCCCACTGAGTGGCATCGCTCAGAGAGGATTCCAGCGAGTCATACAGGGTGATGCCAAAGTTCTGGGCAGCCGTCTGCATGGTCTCCACCTTGTGCTGAAAGGTGTCGGTCATGGTCTCGTAGGCGGTCTCGGTAGCGCCTGCGCTGTTCTGCATCTGGCTGAGCACATCGTTGAAATGTTCAGCGCCGCCGGATGCCAGTGACAATGCACCGGTGCCTGCTTCCACACTCGACCACAGACCTGCAAAGGCAGTGCTGCTGCCGCCGACACTCTGATACAAAATCTGCAGAACATCGCCTAGGCTCTTGCCTCAGCATTCAGCTGAGCAAAGCTCTTGCCGGTCTGTTTCTGCAAAATTTTGCCGACAGTAGAACCGGCATCGCCAAGTTCGTTGAGCATGGACTTGGTGTAGGTGGTGGCTTCTGCCGTGGCAATACCATTTGCGGTCATGACGGCCAGACCACTGGACAGATTTTCGACGGTCACGCCATACGCTGCAGCCAGAGGAATGACCTTGCCCATGCTGGACGAAAGCTCATCCACGCTGGTTTTGCCAGATTCTGGGTGGTCAGCAGCACATCCGATACATGGGTGGCCTGATCTGCACTCAGGCCATAGGCATTCAGCGCGGTGGTCAGGATATCGACCGCCGAACTGCTGGAAGTGAAGCCAGCAGCAGCCAGCTTGGAAGCCTGTCCGGCAAAAGCTACGGCGTTTGCCGTATCCTGTCCGGCGCTGATGGCCTGATAGGCTGCTTCGGCAATGTCTGCGGCGGCAACGCCCATGCTGCCGGATGTATCAAGGATCTGTTTGTTCAGATCGCCCACAGAGACCTTGCTCGTGTCGGCGATGGTGCTGACCTTGGCAAGGGCTGTCTCGAACGATGCACCAATATCGACCGAGGAAGTCACCAGCTCGGCCATTTTGCTGCTGGCCGATTTTACAAAGTCAGCGATCAGATTACCAGCAGCCACCGTCATGCTGGAAATGCCATTGGTAAAACCGCTGGTATCCAGTTTGGTGTTGCCGGTAACGTCAAAATCAAATGCCACTGTGTCCACCTCTCATTCGGAGCGCGGGCACAAGGGCACAGGCTGTTATAACTTGATCTCTACCTCCCGCTTACAGGCGGGATTTTTGCATTTTACCCACAGGCCATGGGCGGATGCGGCATTTTCTGCCCACACCGGCAGCGCCCGGCCGCAATAGGGGCAGGGCACCGGGGCGCGGCTAGTGCCGGAACCGCGCAAGGAACGCAGCGTCATGCTCTTCGACGGACACGACACGGGCGGCACCCCCTCTCAGCTCAGCAGGCAGGGCAAAGCGCTCCTGCAGGTCGGCATAGTGGGCACGCATGGAGCCTTCGTATTCCGAAAGATCCATGGTGCGCCAGCTCATGATCTTTGCCATGAGGGTATCCTCCGGCAGGGCGGCGAACAGCGCCCGGAACCGGAACCAGTGCACCTTTTCGCGGGTCAGGTCGATGCCGTAGGCCTGCTGGAACGCCGCCACGATGTAACCGGCATCACACTGGTAGTCGAAGGCAAGACCGGAAGAGGGCGCGGTACTGCTTTCAGCTGCGGCGCTTTCGGCTGCTTTTTCGCCCGCCTTATAAAACTCGATCATGTACCCGTAGGCGTCGATGATCTTCTGAGGGTCGTTCAGAAAACAGTGTGGGTCTTTGTAAAAACGCCAGAGGGCGCTGACCGCAAAACCGATGGGATCATCTCCTGTCTGGCCGCGCACATAGGTGTTGACCAGCCAGACCATGGGCCGGAAATCCGGGATGATCTCGTGTCCATGCCACCGGGTGGGCAACTCGTCCAGCAGCAGATCAGACATGGCGCTCTGCGGCGATCTGCAGTGCGTATGCCGCCAGCTGCTGCATGGCATCAGGATCATCCCGCAGGCATTCATAGCCTGCCGGGCATCGATCAGCCGCTCGGTTTTCTGCTTTGCGGATACCTGTGCATCCACCCGCTCCACCATCCGGGAGGCAGGCGGTGCGGGGATAGCTCACGGGCGGCTTGTGTCTGTTCTTTTTGGCCTGTGCCCGGCGCTGCTCCCGGTTCATGGGCTGGGAAGGCTTTGCGGCATAGCGCTGCTTCTCAGCGGCAAAGGCATTGCCCAATTCCTCGATCACGTCATAGATGGGTGCCATGTAGTTTTCGTTAAGCCCCAGACGGGCGGATGCGCCTGCACCGAGGATCTCGTCGATGCAGTCCATGGCAATGCGTGCCTGTGCACGTGCATGGTCGCCCAGACGGACGCCGCCGCGCCGGAACTGCTCTGCTTCCTCGGCACTCCTGCGCTGCATCCGCTCGTTGGCATCCTCAAAGCGGTCAAGGTCGTTGGCGTTCATCAGGGAAAATTCAAATTCCTGTCCACAAATAACCATGTTCTGGCTCCTTTCTTGGGCCGTGCCCCGGTTCTGCCCCGGAGGAATAAGCTTTGTTCACGGCATAAAAGATCCCCGTTCCGGTTCGGAGCGGGGACTGTGTTTGAAAAAAAATCAGCTTGACGGCCTTGACGGCCTTGGCAGGCTCAGCGGACTGGGTGGCGGGGTTGTAGTCAAACTCGTCCGGCGTGCCGATGGCCTTCACGTCGCAGGCAAAGGTGGCCTTGGAACCGGCTGCACCGCCCACATCGCTGGTGACGATGATGGCAGCGCTGCCTTTCTCGCCCTTGCCGGTGCGCAGGCTGAAATAGATGTAGGGCACAATGACATCGCTGCCGGTGCCGTACACGATCTTGTGGCTCAGCACAAAATCCTGAAATGCGTCGCCCACGCAGCGGTCACCGTTGACAGCAAGGGTGCGCTGGGTGCCGGTCTTGTCGGTGACGTTGCCGGTGCGGATGTACTGGGAATCCTCGGTGGTGGCGTTCAGGGAGCCGGAGTGCTCCTTCACATGGTCGGCGCAGACGATCCACTGGCTTTCCTTGGTCTGGGTGCTCTCGATCTGGAACGCCAGCACAAAATCGTTCGTCGTCTCAATGCCGGTATACGACGCGCTGGGCGTGATGCCGGACTTGGTAATGGCTTCAGATACAGTCATATCAAAACTCCTTTCATTTGGGCATGTAGTAGGTCAGACGCATTTGCAGCTGCATCTTACAGCTGCCCGCGCTGTTTGTGACGATGTAGCCGCTGTTCGTCACGGCAATGCCGGTGGGGGTTTTATTCCCGCCACAGGCCGAGAGGTCGGGCAGGTTATGGCGGGCATCCTGCTGCATGACCCACTCGGTGAGCTGCTCGAAAAAGCCGCTGTTCTGGATGCTGACGGCATCCACCTCGCTGTACTCCCGGCGCTGAGAAAGAGGTAATTCTTCGCCATTTCCCAGCCGGAGATGTACTCGGTGATGATGGGATCACCGGGGCTATCCTCGATGGAAAAGGCAGTGGATTCTTCTTCCAGCCCGGCAATGCGGAATGCTGCACCGGTGGCTTCCTGCTCGTCGGCGATCAGCGGGCAGGTCTTGAGCCATGCCCGCAGGGCGGCAATGGTGGGCTTTACGGTTTCGCTCATTTGCTCCCTCCCAGAAACTGCTTTGCGGCATCATGGGCGAACTTTTCCATCTCGTCCTTGTGGTCGGCAATGGCCCGCTGGCCCCAGTAGGAGCCGCGCAGGCCGTTCTCACCATGTAGACCCTTGCCCTGTTCATGCAGATAATACTGCCTGCGGGCGTAGGGCGTATTGTACACCAGCAGACCTTCCTTGAAGTCGGATGCCTGATTCACGCTGTTCTTCAGCGTGCCGGTGTCAAAGGGCACATAGGGGTCTACCGTTGCAGCCACTTTCTGAGAAAAGGCAAACTGCAGCTTTGCGAACCGCGCATCCATGTCGGCCTGAAAGCCGGGCCGGAAGGTGATCTTGAAATCAAAAACCGGTGCGCTCATACGATCAGCTCCCTTCCACGTGCCAGTGGGGCAGCAGCGGCTCCCGGTCGTCCGAGACAGCCGCCGCTGTGCAGCACAGGTGCGTTTTTTCGAGTTTGGCGTACTCGGCTTCGGTCAAGGCAGGCACCGCGCCCTGCACCAGCTTCCAGCCGCGTTTCAGGGTCCAGTGTTTGGCCTTCTCGGCAGCAGGCAGAGCCGTCCACTGAGCGTAGGGCAGATAGCCTGCCGTGCACACGCTGGCCGGGATGCGGATGTGGGTGGTGCGCTCCGGGTCCTTGGCAGTACCGGAGCCTGAGGTGGAGCGGCATTCTCGCCAGCTGCACCCGGCGAACACCCAGCACACCGGCATGTCAGTCTCGGTGGCAGTGTCGTGGATGAGGTTCACAACAGTAACGGCTGTCTGCATCACAAAATCCCCCTGTACAGCAGATCGTGCGGGTCACTGCCCAGCGCGGTGCGGATGATCTCATAGGCTTCCTGCCGGGTGGCCGCGGTCACGCTGGCATTGCTGCCAAAGGTGACGCTGTAGCCGTCGTTGGAGACGCTGGCAGCACCCGGTACAGCGCCCGCCGCAGATGCAGCGGCCAGCACGGCCGACGATCTGGCACAGCATCCGCCAGCGCTGCCCGGCAGGCCTCGCACCCGGCAGCGTGGCTCTCCGCCCGGCCAAAGGTGGCGGCATCGATCATGCGGGAAGCCCGGCTGCACAGCACACCGAAAGCAGCTTCCGGCACCGTGCCGCCCGCCGCCGCATACTGGTCATAGGTGCAGTAGAGCATGGGGCCTCCTTATGCTGCGACGGCAGCGGCGGTCAGGAATGCGAACGGGACTTTGGAGCGGTCGGCGTTCAGGCGGGTGGCAGGGTTCGGCAGTGCCCAGCCCATGCGCATGACCACACGCAGGGCCACCATATCCTGCTGGGCGAGGTTGTAAACGATCTCCTTGGTGGAAGGATCCTGAATAACGCCCTGATCCAGCAGCTTCACGGTGACGTCCTGACGGATGGAGTACACCAGCTTCTTGAAGTTGCCTGCGATCAGCTGTGCCTTGGAAGCATCAAAGCCGCCGTTATCCGGGAAGTACATCGGTGCGCCGTCCAGCGCGTAGGTGGTGGCACCCTGCATATCGGAACGGAACAGGGGACGGCCCGTGGTATCCACAAGGCCGCGCAGCTCTGCCTTTGCGGTCAGATCGCCGACCACGGCATCCACACCAAAGCCGCCAGCTTCCACCTTGGAGAACAGACCGTCCTTGCCCAGCAGCTTTGCATAGTCGATGGGGCCGGTGACTTTATTCTTGGCCGCAAGGGTCAGAACATCGGTCGTCCACTCGGTGGGGCGCTCGCCGCCGAACAGGATGGCGTTGTCGATCTTTGCGCCCATGGCTTCCCGGACGCGGGGCTGTACCTCGCCCATGATGTCAAAGCTGGAGTCTGCCAGCACAGCTTCAGGCACAGGAACAATGACGGCCAGCTCTGCAGCGGTCATATACACGTTGTCCCATTCCTGCTTGCTGGTCTTTTTCATGCCGGTGTCACCGTTGACCCAGTAAGCCAGCGGCAGCATGGACAGCACGGGGATCTTGGTCTGGTTAGAGGTCATATTGGCAAGGCGGGTGCCCAGCTGCATGACGGTGGAGCTTTTGGGCACGTCCTGCTGGATGGTGTTCACCAGCTGCTCCTGGATCAGGGCCTCAGCCTTATTGCGGGCGATTGCATCAATAGCCATAAGAATCAACCTTTCTGGCCGAACGCTGCGCGGAACGCAGCGTTTGCGGCCTCATGTGCGTTTGCGGGCTGGCCGGGTGCGCCGGTCGCCGATGCGGAAAAACGTGCCATGCCGCCGTCCGGCAGAATGGCACTGGGATCACTCTCTTTGAAAGCCTTGACATAATCATCAAAGCCCAGAATCTCGCCGTCCTTCATGGCAAAATTCTGGGCATTGGCATCTGTCAGAAATGCCTTGCGGGCGCTCTCGCTGGAAAACTTCAGGCCGGATGCCTTGCGTTCCAAAGCGTAGCCCTTTTCGAGGGCAGCGACCTGCGCGGCAGCATCGGTCTTGGCCTGTTCGGCCTTGGCCTTCCACTCCGGGTCGTAGCCCTCGAGTTTGCTGTTTGCAGTGGACAGCTGTTCGGTCAGGGTGGTTTTCTCGGCCTTGAGGGTGGTGATCTCGTTCACCTTGGCCGTGATATCCGCACCGTGCAGGTTCATGATGCTGTCCAGCTGGTCCGAGGTGATACCCGGAATGATCTTGCTCACATCTTCGCGTTTCACTTGCGATGTGCTCCTTTCTTTTGTCTGTTTGGTGGATAAGTCCCTGCTGTTTTGTATCGCGGTTCTCATTCCGCACGGGACAAGACGGGGTACGCGCCGCCTTCCGCTGTGGTGCCGCTTGCGGGAGTTGAACCCGCCACCCCCGGATTAAAAGTCCGGTGCTCTGCCAACATGAGCTAAAACGGCATGAAAAAAGCACGGTGCAAAACTGCATCGTGCTTGATAGTAACTAAAATCAGGCGCTTTAGTCAGTGTGCCGTTTTTTCTCGTCATCTACGAGCTGTTTTATCGTCTTTTGGAACTCGCGGCGTTCAACAACGGCTTGAATGAGGGCAATTCCGCAGAGAATGAGGTACAGCAACAGAAGAGCCAAATTGAGCAGAAGAAAGACTGTTTTTACGGTCAGATAAGTTTCAAGCATATACTTCTCCTAAAAAATGGG
>ENA-OQCF01000801-OQCF01000801.1-human-gut-metagenome-genome-assembly--contig:-NODE-801-length-11697-cov-1.202074_pt1 | contig 11697 bp, 17 predicted proteins | sample MGYA00242756_ERZ504573 | MGnify/ENA primary metagenome ERZ504573 (study PRJEB26092, sample SAMD00036240) | human gut metagenome | host: Homo sapiens | study: EMG produced TPA metagenomics assembly of...
CCCACGCGGGCGAGCATTTCCGGGAGGTAACGGATGGACGCCTCCGGTTCCATATGCTGCATCAGCAGATTCAGCCATGAACCTTTTCCTCCGGATCAGTGACCTCGCAGATCGTACCGGTTCCCATCAGGCTGCGGTATGCGTAGGAATAGCTGCAGGTATAATCCCCGGTAATCAGTTCATGGCCGCAGTCCATTTCCAACGCAACATCGGGCGTTTTCGCAAATGCCTCCGCTTTCCGGCCTTCCCGGGCGCTGTGTATATACAGTGTCAGTTTCCTTTTTTCCGTCCTGTTCCGACAGCTCATAGCCGAAATTCACAGGCACAATAAACATTCCTTCTTCGTCCGTCAGTCCGATCCGCACCACATCGCAGTCCTCCAGAATCCTGCGAAGTTCCTCCGTCTCTCTGACTTCTCTCTTTGCAAGCCTCATTGGTCTCATTTTTTCACATTCCTTTCTCCGTTATCCTGATGCAATATACGAGAATACCGTAACAGTTCAGCCAGCTGAGCGGTTGCGGCATCCGGCAATTGAAAATCGCTTCGCGATGAACCGGATGTGTACTATGTCACACGGTCTGTGCAGTGAACACACAGACCTGGTTAAGCGGTAACAAAATACCCCCACAGCGAACTGCGGGGGTATTCTGGCTTCAGCAATTCAGGCACCTGAACAGCTGCAGGCTCTGCGTTTTCATTCCGCTTGGCTCGTTGCTCGCGGGAATAAATGCACATTCCTGGCTGAACTGCTACAGAATTCTGTCAGATTTCTCTGGTATACGTCTTCAGCCATTCCTTCTCATCCTCTTCCAGATACGGCGATACCATTTCGTATACCTTCCTGTGATAGTCGTTCAGCAGCTTTCTGTCTTCTGCAGACATCTGCTGCGGATCGATCGCGTCCAGATCCATCGGAACATAGGTAATCGGCTCGGTGTACATAAACTGACCGTATTCGTTCTGCTCTCCTTCACAGATCAGAAGTTCATTCTCCAGACGGATGCCGTGGGAGCCTTCAATGTAAATGCCCGGCTCATCCGTGATCACCATACCGGCCTGCAGCGGATCCACCTCGCCCGGACGTTCTTTCCAGCGGAAGCCTGCCGGTCCCTCGTGAATGTTCAGCAGATAACCGACGCCATGTCCGGTTCCATGATTAAAGTTCAGGCCTCTGTCCCAGAACGGCTTTCTCGCAAGAATATCCAGGGCCACGCCTGTGCAGCCCTTCAGAAATTTCGCGTCGGCGAGCCGGAGATTGCTGACTGCAACCAGTGTGAAATGCTCCTTCATCAGAGGCGTCACCTCTCCCAGCGCATAGGTACGGGTGATGTCTGTGGAACCCTCATAAAATCCTGCTCCCGTATCTGTCATCAGGAAACCGCCCGCTTTCAGCTGAACATTGGTCTCCGGCGTGGAGGAATAGTGAACGATCGCCCCCATGCTCGCCGTAGGAACTGATCGGCGCAAAGCTCGGACGGGATGAAATTGCCCTGCTCTGCGCGGAACTCATCCAGCTTGTCCGAAGCGCTCATTTCCGTAATGACTTCTTTGTCATAGTTTTCCTTCAGCCACTTCATGAATTTCACATGTGCAACGCTGTCTTTGATCTCAGCTTTCCGGATATTTTCAATTTCCGTTTTGTTCTTCACGGCTTTGAACAGAATCTCCGGATTTCTGGCCTCGATCTTTTTCACATGCTCCGGAATATTGTTATAGAGAGCATAATTCAGGCGGTCCGGATCCAGCAGAAGCGTCTCCCCGTCGCCGGCCTTTTTTGATGTCTTCATAAATCTCATTGTACGGATGCAGAACAACTCCGTCCGCCTCCAGCGCACTGCGGATCTCACTGCTCAGCTTCGTCTCATCCATATACAGTTCCACGGAATTTTCTGTGATCACCGCATAGGAAAGAACCAGCGGAGAATACGCCACATCGTTTCCGCGGATGTTCAGCAGCCAGCAGATATCGTCCAGCGTTGTCAGCACATGGCTGGAAGCGCCTGCCGCTTTCATCTCGCTGCGCACCCTCTCTATTTTTGACGCAGCCGTCTCTCCGGTGTATTTTATGTCAAGGGCAAAGACCGGTTCCGCCGAAAGACCCGGCCGGTCCTTCCAGATTTTTCCGATCAGATCCTCACTGTAAACAATCTTTCCGTTCTTCGCCGCGACGATTTTTTCATACGCGCGTCCCTCTCCGACCGCTACGGTACGGCCGTCAAATCCCAGAACGCAGCCCTCCGGAAGCTCTTTCTGCAGGAATTCACGGAGCGTCGGGACTCCCGGCTCTCCCATCTTCATCAGCTCCACCGTCGTATCCTCCAGCTGTTTCGCTGCCTGAATAAAATAACGTCCATCGGTCCAGAGATACGCCTTTTCTCCGGTAATCAGCGCGGTTCCCGCGGATCCGGTAAATCCGGTAATATACTCACGGCACTTAAAATATTCTCCTACATACTCACTCTGATGAAAATCCGCCGTCGGGACGATATAAGCGTCCATTCCAAAAGTTTTCATCTCTCTGCGAAGTTCTGCAATTCTTTCCGGTATCTTCATTGTACTGCGGCTCCCTTCTGTTTGTTGTCTTTTTTTTACTCCCAGCGCTCAATAGCTTCTCAGCTCGTCGCCGTCGTCTCCTGTATTCTCAATTTTCCGGATCACCAGATCATAGCTGTAGCTGTCGCTGACCCGAACGGTCACCCGGTCGCCGACTTTCCGGTGGAAAATCGCCTTCCCCAGCGGGGAATCAATGGTCACATACCCTTTCAGGGAATTTTCCCCCTGACGGCCTGTCACCAGCTTGTAAACCTCTTCCTCGTCGTCATCTTCCACATAAACCGTGACGGTATTATTGATCCCCACCTCATCGTCCTTCGATTCATCCGAGATCACGTGAGCGGTTTTGATCATTTTCTCCAGATAACGGATTCTGCTGTCGTTGCGGTTCTTATCCTGTTTGGCAGCCTTATACTCAAAATTTTCGCTGAGATCCCCCTGTGCCGGGCCTCTTTTACCGCCTCCAGTTCTTTGGGACGTACCACCAGCTTACGGTAATCGATCTCTTCCTGCATTTTTTTAATATCGCTTTCCGTCAGACGATCATACATATTCTCTCTTCCTTTCCAGACAGTCATTTCTCCGTTTAATACACAATCACAGGGAAGCCATAGGAAAACGACCTCGAAAATCTGCCTTACCGCATCCAGCGGCGTATTGACGCAGCCATGGGAACCGTTCGTAATGTAAATATCCCCTCCGAACGCGGATCTAGAAGTCAGATCATGAAGACCGATCGTCAGATCCTCGCTGTACGGGATCCAGTAATTGACAAACTGCAGATACGACGGTTCGCCTGTATCCGGATCGATCGCTCCGCGCATTGTGTAATCGGTCCGTTTTCCCTTGACCTTCCACACGCCGCCCCGCGGAGTCTCCGTTCCGTTCTGTACACATCCGGTTACCACCGGAGTCTCCACCAGAAGCTGGCCGTCCACATAGCACCACATCGTCTGTTGATCGATGGAAATTTCCACATAGGAATTTCCGATATCATTGGTCTCCCTTGAACGGCAGATTGGTATAAGTCACTTCAAAAAGTCCCCTGCGTACCTGCCGCAATGGCATTCGAAAGATTCTGGGCGGTCGTCGCTTCGTCCATCACCCAGCCGTAATCTCCGGCATTCACTGTAACTGTGCTTCCACCGGTCGTCCGGAATGTGTGTTTTCCTACCGTATTGTATTTATCCGCCAGGGAACTGACGTATTCCGTGATTTTCGATGAATCGATGATATCGTTTCCGCTTTCATCCTGGGTCACCCAGGTCTTCAGCAGCGCTCCGTTGACTGTCTCGGTCCGTCCGCTGCCGAAATCCATAGTCAGATTCGCCGCCACCAGCTGATTGAGATTATTGACCCTTGTATTCAGAGCCTCATCATCCTGATAAACGGATGGTTTCAGATAGCAGCCGCTGTCAGACAGATTCAGTTCCGTCTCTCCGGAGCTGACCGCCTGTTTCACCGCCTCCAGAAGCGTACTGCGGTCCAGCTGATTTCCTTCCACCTCCGGCACAATGGTATAACCGTTTTCCGTGTCTCCGATGGCTGCGTCCTGCGGCGCCGTATAATTGCCTTCCTGCATGCAGCAAGTCCGTCGATCGCAGCTTCCAGCATGGTCTCATCATAGCTTACGGCGATCTGCAGCTCATGCTCCTTATCCCGGAACATCTCAACAATCCACAGCCAGGAGTTTCTGTTCCTGCAGATGCTCATCCACTTCCTGATTGTCCTCGAACGCAAGGCCGATCTGAGAAGCGCTGATCGTCTCCGTCGTACCGTCCATTTTAACCAGAGTCAGCACATAATTCTGTGTTTCCTCCGCCAGTCGTTCCTTCACTTCATCTGCTGTCATTTCGGTGCTGTCCATTCCATTGATCATTGTTCCTGAATAGAAATGGGTTCTGAAATGCAGTGCATTGGCCGTATACGCGCCAATCATCAGCACAAAAAGCACACCTGCAATGATCAGAAGAACCTTTTTCTTTTTTTTCATATGTCTTCATACCCCTTTTCATTTGTCTCTCCCTCATTTCCGGATTCACATCCGGCGCAGCGCCCGGCCCAATGCCCGGCCCACAATCCGGCCAAACACACAGACCTGACCGAACTGCTAACGATTATAACACTTTTTTCGACAAAAACTTTGACAATATTGCAACAAAATCATTACATTTTTAACGTTTTGTATTGCGATAATGCGTCTTTGTAAATAATCTCCCCGTCAAGGACCGCAAAATACAATTCCTCTGTCTCCCTCATCTTTGCACGTCCGTTGGTGCCTTCTGTGATCTCCGCCCGGATCCGTCCGCCTGTCCCTTCGGCACCAGAACCTCCGTCACCACCTGATCCGTATACCGGGTGTCCAGTACCGGAATCTGACTGGAGGCGAGCAGATACTGGATCTTCCCGATCCCTGTATAGTCCGACTGAATTTCCATACGGACGCCGTACATTTTTTCGATCAGTCTGCTGTGCGCCAGCCCTTCCTGAACCGCCCGGGAATACGCCCTCACCAGTCCGCCGGTTCCCAGCAGCGTTCCGCCGAAATACCGGGTTACAATTACGATCACATTGGTAATTTCCTCTCCCAGAAGCACATCCAGCATGGGCCTTCCCGCCGTTCCGGAAGGCTCCCCGTCGTCGCTGCACCGCACGGTCTCCCTGCGCTCGCCGATTACGTAGGCAAAGCAGTTATGCGTCGCATCCCAGTATTTTTTTCTGGCCGCCTCAAGAACTGTCAGCGCTTCCTCCTCCGATTCCACCAGACGCACCGTAGCGATGAACCGCGATTTTTTTTCCACGATTTCGCCGACGCCGCCCTGATAGACCGTCCGAAGCCGTTCCACCATAGCAACACTCCTCTTTACATAAAATCCCCGAAGCATCTCATGCTTCGGCAGATGAAACTCTGCAATTTCCGCCACCCTACGATTATATCTCATCCTTCCGCCGCTGACAAGTCCCTCCAAAATTGTGAACTTTTCATTTTTCACTTTTCTTGCCCCGTCAGATTTGATATAATGCCAATATGGTTATACTTACCATATAGCTTCACAGTGATATCAAGTAAGGAGGAACGATATGAATTTTGGAAAAAAGAGTGTCACCGACAAGCGTGACAAACTGACGTCGTCCGCCCACAAGGTCGGATGGTCGGCGGGTGTCTACGCGCTGCGGACGGGCTTTTTTCTCCTGCTTCTGCTGGTCGTTCTGGTCATCTGTCTTGCGGTCGGAGTTTTCCGCGGACTGGTTGCCAGCGCACCGGACATTTCTGACGTGAATATCATGCCTCTTGGAAACGCTTCTTTTATCTATGACGCGGACGGCAATCAGATCCAGAAACTGACCGGCGCCGGCGGAAACCGTATTTCCGTTTCCATCGATGAAATTCCGCTGGATATGCAGCACGCCATCGTAGCCATCGAAGACGAGCGTTTTTATGAGCATAACGGAATAGACCCCAGCGGTATCCTGCGCGCTGCCGTGGTCGGTATCACAAACGGCTTCCACTTTACGGAAGGCGCCAGCACGATCACTCAGCAGCTTCTGAAAAACAATGTATTCACGGACTGGATGGAGGAAAATACCCTGGAGAAATTCAAGCGAAAATTCCAGGAGCAGTATCTGGCCCTTGAACTGGAAAAATATCTGACGGAGCAGGGAAAAGACGCCAAAAGCGTAATTCTTGAAAATTACCTGAACACCATCAACCTCGGGAGCGGCTGCTACGGAGTACAGACCGCGTCACAGACCTATTTCGCAAAGACGCCAAAGATCTTACTCTCTCTGAATGCGCTGTTCTTGCCGCGATTCCGCAGGCACCCACCCGATACAATCCACGAACACATCCGGAAAACAATCAGCAGCGCCGCAGCAAAGTGCTGAGCAATATGCTGGAACAGGGATACATCACACAGGCAGAGTACGAGGAAGCGCTCAACGACAATGTCTACGAGCGAATCCAGATGCAGGGCCAGTATGAGGAGCAGGAAACTCCTTATTCCTATTTCAATGACGAAGTGATTTCCCAGGTCATTGAAGACCTGATGGTACAGAAAGGCTACACAGAAGTGCAGGCCCGGAATGTGGTCTACAGCGGCGGCATCAACATTTACACCACGCAGGATTCCTGGATCCAGTCGGTGCTGGATGAAGAATTCCAGAATCCGGACAATTATCCGCCGGACACGCAGGTGGGCCTGGACTGGGCTCTGACTGTCACCCAGGCGGACGGAACGGTTCAGAACTACAGCAAGGAAATGATGCAGGTGTACTTCCGCAATGACGATCCGGAATTTGACCTTCTGTTTGATTCCCAGGAGGAAGCGCAGAGCTATATCGACGCTACAAGGCTCTATTCTGGCCGAGGGCGACACAGTCACCGCAGAACGGACAGATTTCACCATGCAGCCCAGGCATGCATGACAATCATCGACCAGTCCACCGGTTACGTGAAAGCGATCGTCGGAGGGCTCGGCGAAAAAACCGCCAGTCTGACCCTGAACCGGGCGACAGACAGCTACCGGCAGCCGGGATCCTCTTTCAAACCGCTGGCCGCCTACGGCCCGGCGCTTGACACGGCGCGATCACCCTGTCCACAGTGATTAAGGACGAGCCGTACAACTACGCAGACGGCACTCCTGTGCGCAACTCCGACGGAAGATACCACGGAAACGTAACGGTGCGTGAAGCTCTGGTACATTCCTACAACGTCCCGGCAGTCAAAGTGCTGACGGAGATCACGCCGGAAACCGGTTACGAATATCTGACCAAATTCAGATTTCCAATCTTCTGCCTCAGAAAGCACCCATCAGTCGATCGCTCTGGGCGGTCTGACCAACGGCGTCAGCAATCTGGAACTGACCGGCGCATACGCGGCGATTGCCAACGGCGGAACGTACATTGAACCGGTTCTCTATACCAAAGTCACAGACAGCGACGGAAATATCCTCCTGGACAATACCAATCGCCAGAGCACACAGGTATTCCGCGAGAGTACCGCGTATCTGCTGACCAACGTGATGGAGGATGTCGTGAAGAGAGGTACCGCAACCGACTGCCAGCTGGACAACATGGCGGTTGCAGGAAAGACAGGTACCACCAATGATTACACCAACCTTGTATTTGCCGGATTTACTCCCTATTATACTGCCGCAATCTGGACCGGATACGATGTTCAGGCGGAAATGCCCAGCAGCAACCGGAGTTTTCACAGAGCCCTGTGGCAGAAAGTCATGGAGCGGATCCATGAAGGACTTCCGGAAAAGGAATTTGAAATGCCCGCGACAGTAAGAGAAGTCAGCATCTGCAGTGAGACCGGACTTCTGGCCCGTTCCAGCTGCGACGCTGTGACAGAGTATTACGCGGTTTCCGACATTCCTACCAAGCGCTGTTCCGGCCACTATGTAGCGCCGACGCCGACACCGACACCGGAGGCAACGCCGGAAACACCCGGGACAGAAACACAAAATCCGGAAGAGACGCCTGCAGATCCGCAGACTCCTTCACAGGAAGCCTTCCGATCAAACCCCGGAGTCTTCCGATGAGAATACAACCACACCGGAGGAAAACACCGCCGCTCCGCAGAGTGAACCGTCTTCGGATCCTCAGAGCGGAGGATAAGGTTACCGTTCAGGCAGAAAAACAGAAAAAGAGAAGAGATTCCGAAAAACATATCCGGGATCTCTTCTCTTTTTCTGTTTTTCGGGCATCCGGCCCGCCGCAGAGCGATTTTTTCTGCCGGACATCCAATCAGCTGCTGGCCTGAATGATTACAGATTCTGTCCGTCGAGAGCAAGCTTTGCCGCTCCGTAAATTCCCGCATCATTTTCCAGCTCCGCCAGAACAATCGGCGTATCCTTGCAGGAAATAAACGCGTACTTCTGATAATATTTTTTGACATTGTCAATAAGAATCTGCCCCGCTTTGGAGACGCCGCCGCCGATCACGATCACTTCCGGGTCTACCACGCAGGAAAAGATTGCAAGGGCGTTGCCAGGTAGTCGGAAACCTGCTCTACAATTGCGGCTGCCGCTTCGTCTCCCGCTTTCAGAGCATCGTAAACGGATTTTGCAGAGATTCTTGACGGGTTCAGCACAGTTTTCCCTTTATATTCCGCAAGATAACGTTTTGCGAGACGAACGATTCCGGTTGCGGATGCCATCTGCTCCAGACATCCGTGGTTTCCGCAGTTGCATGCTTCCGGCTCTTCCGGCTCCACGCAGGCATGTCCGATCTCTCCGCCTGCCCCGTGCGCTCCGGCAACAATTTTCCCGTCGATGATAATTCCGCCGCCGACTCCGGTTCCCAGGGTAACCATAATCAGGTTTCTGGCGCCGCGTCCGCCGCCGCCCCACATTTCACCGAGCGCCGCCGCATTGGCGTCATTGGCTGCCTGTACAGGAATTCCTCCATTGCGCCGCTCAGTTCGCCAACGATATCCTTATATCCCAGTTCAGATTTACCGCCACCGAAATCTCGCCTTTTTCGTTGACCGGTCCCGGAACGTCAATGCCGACGCCGGCCACCTCGTCCTTTTCGATTCCTTTTTCACTGATCTTCTTCAGCACGGTTTCCGCCACATCCGGGAGGATCTGATCTCCGTCATGTTCCGTTCTCGTCGGGATCTCCCACTTTTCCAGCAGAGTTCCGTCCACCTGAAACAGTCCGCACTTGATGCTTGTTCCGCCTACATCAATACCAAATACATATTTCTTCATTTTCCGAATCTGTCTCCTTCTCTTTTTTTGGTGAGATTTGCCTGCACACGTTTGTACAGTTCCTGAGCCGCATTATATCCCATCTTTTTTCTGTCTGTGGTTGACTGCAGCAGTCTCAACAATAATTGCCAGATTACGGCCCGGCCGAATCGGAAGAGAGTGGCAGACCACTTTATTTCCGAGGAATTCTATATATTCCTCCTCCAGTCCGAGGCGGTCGTATTCTTTTTCTTTATCCCATTCTTCCAGTTTGATTACGAGATCGATCGACTGGGTATCTTTCACGCTCTCAACACCATAAAGCGTTTTTACATCAATAATTCCAATGCCCCGCAGTTCGATGAAATGCCGGGTAATATCCGGCGCCGTTCCCACCAGAGTCACGTCGCTCACACGACTGATCTCCACCACATCATCGCTGACCAGACGGTGTCCCCGTTTCAGCAGCTCCAGCGCAGCCTCGCTCTTGCCGATGCCGCTCTCGCCCATAATCAGGACGCCCTCGCCGAAAACGTCCACAAGCACACCGTGAATCAAATCATCGGAGCCAGCTGGACTCCCAGCCAACGGATGATTTCAGCCATAAAGGAAGACGTCGATTTTTCTGTCCCGAGCGCAGGAACATGGTACTTTTCGCACAATTCCAGAAGCTCCTGGCCAGGCTCGGAATTTCTGGCAAAAATCACACAGGGAATTTTCCTGGACACAAAGCCGTCAAACGCCTTGATTCTCTCCTCTCCCGGCAGATGCTGCAGATAGGAAAACTCCACATGCCCTATTATCTGTACCCGTTCATTGGGAAAATGCTCATAATAACCTGTCAGCTGCAGCGCCGGGCGGTTAATGTCCGGCGTCACAATTTCCACGTCTTCCATGTCCACATCCGGTGTAAGATTTTTCAGATTCAATTCTTCCACCAGCTTTGTCAAACCGATTGTTTTCATCTCTTCTCCTCCCGGGAATTCTTCCATTTCTGCCTGTCCTTCTCCGGCCGCGCGCGGAAATGACTCCCTATTTCTTTATGCACGGCAGCACAGCCTGCTGAACTGCCACGCAGCTTCTGCTGCAATACTGCTTTTATCATTTTAGCACAGGAACCACCTGTATTCAATCAGTTTTAGCATGCATTTGCATCTCATCATCTCAGTTCAGCCAGGTCTGTGTACTTACTGCGCAGACCGTAGGAAAACGCAGAACCTGCAGGCATCCCGCTCATCGCGGCGCGATTTTCCATGGCTGTTCCTCATCTCATATCTCAGGCGTCGGGACCGCTGTGGAAAAATTCATATACCTGGCGGGCGGCCCTCGCGTTCATGGACGGGATCTGGCTCAATTCCTCCTCGCTGGCATTTTTCACTTCATCCAGACTCTGGTAGTGCCGCATCAGCGCTTTTCTCCGGCTGGGACCGATCCCGGGAATATCGTCGAGAATCGAATGCACCTGTCCCTTGCTCCGGAGCAGACGATGATATTCAATCGCGAAACGGTGGGCTTCGTCCTGAATCCGGGTGATCAGCTTAAACCCTTCGCTGTTCCGGTCGATGGGAATCTCCACATTATTATAATACAGCCCGCGGTTCTGTGTTTGTCATCCTTAACCATTCCGCAGACAGGGATCGTCAGTCCGAGGCTGTCCAGAACCTCCAGCGCCACGTTGACCTGGCCCCCGCCCGCCGTCCATCATGATCAGATCCGGCAGCCGGTCAAAGCCACTGTCCGCCTGGATGCCTCTCTGGAATCGCCGGCCGAGCACTTCCTGCATACTCGCATAATCATTGGGCCCCTGCACCGACTTGATCCGGAATTTCCGATAGTCTGCGCGCTTGGGTTTTCCTTTTTCGTAGACAATCATCGATCCGACAGACTGAAACCCGCTGATGTTCGAAATATCATAAGCTTCAATCCTGTCCAGTCCCGGAAGTTCCAGCCATCCGGAGATTTCCTCCATCGCTCCGGTCGTGCGCGCCTCTTCTCTCTTGATACGTTCCCTGTCCTGATTCAGAACAATTTCCGCATTTCTCTGGGCCAGCTCCACAAGCTTTTCCTTCGTTCCCTTTTTCGGCACACGAATATGAACGCGCCCTCCCGTTTCCTGCCCAGATACTCTTCGATCAGTTCCTGCTCCTCAATCTCTTCCGAAAGCATCAGCTCTCTGGGAATAAAAGGAGTTCCTGCATAAAACTGTTTGATGAAACTGAGCAGCACCTGGGATTTTGTGTCGCCCTCTCCGACGTGAAGATAATAGTGTTCCCGTCCGATCAGCTTGCCGGAACGGATAAAGAAAATCTGCGCCACCGCATCCTCCTGGTTCATCGCCAGGGCAATCACATCTTTGTCCTCGCTGTCGCTGTTTGTGATTTTCTGCCGTTCTCCGATTCTCCGGATATGGTCGATCATATCCCGGTACTCCATCGCCTTCTCATA
>ENA-OQCF01000802-OQCF01000802.1-human-gut-metagenome-genome-assembly--contig:-NODE-802-length-11695-cov-2.675830_pt1 | contig 11695 bp, 14 predicted proteins | sample MGYA00242756_ERZ504573 | MGnify/ENA primary metagenome ERZ504573 (study PRJEB26092, sample SAMD00036240) | human gut metagenome | host: Homo sapiens | study: EMG produced TPA metagenomics assembly of...
CTGCTATTCCACACATGAGAATTAAAAATTAAAGGTTAAAAATTAAAAGGAGGGAAATCATTTCTTGTTTTCTTTTAGAGGTTCGAGGTAACGATCTATTTCTGTTGCCACTCGTCGTCCGTCGGCCAAGGCACGTACCACGAGGCTGGCGCCGTGGGCGGCATCGCCTGCCACGAATACGTTCTCTGCAAACTTCGGTTGCTCGGGCTTGAGGAAACCCATGGCAAGAAGTACCATATCGGCTTCGATGACTCTTTCTTACCCGTAGATTTCATGGTAGGGCGGTTACCGTCTGTTGCCGGAAGCCACTCCACTTCTTCCACTTCCACACCGCATACCCTGCCGTTCTTTCCGATGAACCGGGTGGAGGCGAGGGACCATCGACGGGTACAGCCTTCTTCGTGGCTGCTGGTGGTTTTCAGTACGACGGGCCATTGCGGCCAGGGAGTATCCGGGTTGTGTCCTATGGGCGGTTGGGGCATGATTTCAATCTGGTTACACTGACGGCTCCCTGGCGGATGCCGGTGCCTATACAGTCGGACCCGGTATCGCCACCGCCGATGACGAGTACCCGTTTGCCGCGGGCGTGACGAGTTGGTCTTTCGGGAAGGTGTCTCCATCCAGAATATGGTTCTGTTGTGCCAGCATGTCGAGGGCAAAGTAGATGCCTTTCAGCTCCCGGCCCGGAATGGAGAGGTCGCGGGCGGTGGGCGTACCGGTACAAATGGCGTAAGCATCGAATCCGGCGGGCAGTTTCTGCACATCGACATGGACTCCCATCTCGAACAAGATTCCTTCGGCCTCGAGGATTTTCATGCGGCGGTCGATGACGGCTTTGTCCAGTTTGAAGTTGGGGATGCCATAGCGCAGCAGTCCTCCCGGCATCGGTTTGCTGTCGAATAGGGTAACTTCGTAACCTTTGGCGTTCAGCTGTACGGCGACACTCAATCCGGCAGGGCCGCGCCGATGACGGCTACCTTCTTTCCGTTACGTTCGGGCTTGCACGGTGTGATGTAACCCTCGCGAAAGGCAGCTTCGGCAATGGCGGCTTCATTTTCGCGGATAGTGACCGGCTCGTTGCACGAGAGTTTCAGTACGCATGACTTCTCGCAGAGGGCGGGGCAGATGCATCCCGTAAATTCGGGAAAGTCGTTCGTGCTGGACAGTATCCGGTAAGCTTCGCGCCATTTGCCTCGGTAGAGTGCGTCTTGGAATTCCGGGTCTTTATTGCCCAGCGGACATGCCCAGTGGCAGAAAGGTACGCCACAGTCCATGCAGCGCGAGGCCTGGAGCTTGCGGTCGTGGCTGTTCAGTGTCTGTTCCACTTGGCTGAAGTCTGTGATACGTTCGTGTATCGGACGGTAACCCGCCTCCTGGCGGGGGATATTGAGGAATGCTTTTGGATCTCCCATATTGAAATTTACAATTTAGCAATTTACAATTTACAATCTCTTTGTCCGTTTACAATGTATATTTCCAGATGCTACTATATAACTGTTATCCGCATGGTAATTGTACATTATAAATAGTCAATTGTACTTTTAATAGTCTCTCTGCATCTCTGCAATCTTCTGTTGCAGTTTCCGCATCTGCTCTTCCTGCAGCACCTTCTTGTATTCGATAGGGACTACCTGGATGAACTGGTCGGTATAGCGTGGCCAGTCATCGAGCATGGTGCGTGCCAGTTTGGAACCGGTGTACAGGTAGTGCTGGCAGATGAGTTCATGCAGTTCCTTGCGGTAGGAGCTTCTTCGATGAGGCTCAGCTCCACCATTTCCATATTGCAGAAATAGTCGAAATTGCCGTCACGGTTCCAGACGTAGGCCACACCGCCGGACATGCCTGCGGCAAAGTTGCGTCCCGTCTGTCCGAGTACTACCACGCGTCCGCCGGTCATGTACTCACAGCAGTGGTCACCTACGCCTCCACTACGGCTGTGGCACCGGAGTTGCGGACGGCAAAGCGCTCACCTGCACGGCCGTTGATGTAAACCTCGCCGCTTGTGGCGCCATAAAGCAGGGTGTTGCCTGCAATCGTGTTCTTCTCTGCCTCGAAGTTGCTCCGTACCGGGGGCAGGACGGCGATGCGTCCGCCACTCAGACCTTTGCCCAGATAATCGTTGGCTTCACCCTCAAGCTTGAAGTTGACACCCGGGACAAGGAATGCCCCGAAGCTCTGTCCGGCAGAGCCTTTGAACTTCACGTTCAGCGTATGTTCGGGCAGCCCTTTTTCTCCGTACTTTGCGGCAATGACACCGGAGAGCATGGCGCCGCAGGCACGGTCGGTATTGGCGATGGTGTACTCCAGCGAGATTTCCTTCTGGTTTTCTACGGCTTTGGCGGCGGCATGTAGCATCTCTACATCTTTCACATGGTCGATGCCATGCTGTTGGTCGGTGACGTGGCGGATAGCGGCTTCATTATCCACGCGTGCCAGTAGTTTGTCAAAGCTTATCAACTGATGTTTCCTGATTCCGTCATCCGGCTTGCGGACGATAAGGTCTGTGCGTCCAATGATGTCATCCAGCGTTCCACACCGATTTCCGCCAGGTATTCGCGTACTTCCTGCGCCAGGAACGTGAAGAAGTTCACCAGATACTCGCTGCGTCCGCGGAAGCGTTTGCGCAGTTCTTCGTTCTGTGTCGCCACCCCTACGGGCAGGTGTTCTGGTGACATTTGCGCATCATTACGCAACCCAGTACAATCAGGGCACTGGTGGCGAAACCGAATTCTTCGGCTCCGAGCATTGCCATCAGTATGATGTCACGGCCTGTTTTGAGCTGTCCGTCCACTTGCAGCATCACTTGTCCGCGCAGGCCGTTCAGCACCAGTGTCTGCTGCGTTTCGCTCAAGCCGAGTTCGGGCGAGATGCCGGCATAGCGGATGGATGATGCAGGAGAGGCTCCCGTACCGCCCTCTGCACCCGAGATGACTATCAAATCGGCCTTTGCCTTTGCCACACCGGCGGCAATGGTGCCCACACCGCTTTCTGCCACCAGCTTCACGCTGATTTTTGCCCGTGGGTTCACGTTCTTCAGGTCGAAGATGAGCTGTGCCAGGTCTTCGATGGAGTAAATGTCGTGGTGGGGCGGGGGAGAAATCAGCGAGATGCCCGGAATGGAGTGGCGTGTCTTGGCAATCACTTCATCCACTTTGAAGCCCGGCAGCTGTCCGCCTTCGCCCGGCTTGGCGCCTTGGGCAATCTTTATCTGTATTTCGTCCGCATTCACCAGATATTCTGCGGTGACACCGAAACGTCCTGAGGCCACCTGCTTGATGGCGCTGTGCAGACTGGTGCCGTCTTCGCGCGGCATGAAGCGTGCCCGGTCTTCGCCTCCTTCGCCCGTATTGCTCCGGCCATGCAGCTTGTTCATGGCAATAGCTATGGCTTCGTGGGCTTCGCGGCTGATGGAGCCGTAGGACATGGCGCCGGTGACAAAGCGCTGTACGATGTTCTCTACCGGTTCCACCCGGTCTATGCTGATAGGAGCGCGGCGGAAGTCGAGGAAATCGCGCAGGAAGATGGGAGATTCCTTGCTGTCTACCATGGCAGTGAACTCCTTGAATTTCTTATAGCTTCCCAGGCGTGTGGCAAGTTGCAGTGTGCTGATGGTTTCCGGGTTCCAGGCGTGCTTCTCACCATCCTTGCGGAAGGCATACAGTCCGCGGTTCGGCAATAGCTCTGCTTCCCCCTTCTTTTTAAGAACCTCCATCCCTTCCTTGTGGAAGGTGATGGCGTCGCGTGCCACTTCATCCAGGCGTATGCCTCCGATGCGTGAACTCAGTCCGCCAAAGTAGGCATTGCTCAACTCCTCGCTCAGTCCTACGGCCTCGAAAATTTTCGCGCCCGGTAAGAACGGATGGTGCTGATGCCCATCTTGCTCATAATCTTGAACAAGCCTTTGCAGACGGACTTGATATATTTCTTTTCGGCAGTGGCGTAGTCGAGCTGTATTTCCTTTTCGTTCACCAGTTTGTCGATGACGCAAAAGCCATATACGGATTCAGTGCGCTGGCTCCGAAGCCCAGCAGCAGTGCGGCGTGCATCACTTCGCGGATTTCGCCGCTTTCTACAATCAGTGCCGTCTGCACCCGTTTGCCCACGGAGATAAGATGGTGGTGTACCGCCGACACGGCAAGCAGTGACGGAATGGCGGCATGGGTGGCGTCTACGTCGCGGTCGGAAAGCACGATGTAGTTCACTCCTTCGTTGACGGATTCTTCCGCCTGCTTGCAGAGGGTTGCCAATGCTTCCTGCAATCCCTGGCACCCTTTTACCACTTCGAAGAGCAGGGGCAGTTTCACGGTCTTGAAGCCTTTGTACCGGATGTTGCAGAGAATATCCAGTTGGGCGTTGTTCAGGATGGGATGGTTCAACCTCACCATCTTGCAATGGTTTTCGCTGGGTGTCAGTATGTTCATGCCTACGGCTCCGATGTATTCGGTCAGCGACATTACCAGTTCTTCGCGTATCGGGTCGATAGGAGGGTTGGTGACTTGGGCAAACTGCTGGCGGAAATAGTTGTACAGTAGTTGCGGCTTGTCCGAGAGTACTGCCAGCGGGGTGTCATTGCCCATGGAGTTGATGGGTTCGGCACCGGTGGTACACATCGGGACAATCAGCCGTTCCACGTCTTCTTTGGAGTAGCCGAAGATGCGCAGCATGCTGTCGTAGTTCTCCACGCTATGGGAGACTTTGCGACCGCTTTTCAGTTCGTCCAGCTCGATGCGGTTGCCGGCCAGCCAAGTGCGGTATGGTTTGGCTTCGGCAAGTTGTTTCTTCAGTTCGCCGTCATAATATATTTCGCCTTTCTCGGTGTCTATAAGCAGTATCTTGCCCGGTTGCAGGCGTCCTTTTTCCTTGATGTCTCCCGGCTCGAAATCCATCACGCCGACTTCGCTGGCCACTACCATCATGCCGCCCTGCGTAATCAGGTAGCGTGCAGGGCGCAGTCCGTTCCTGTCGAGCATGCCGCCTGCATAGCGCCCGTCGCTGAAAAGCAGTGCCGCCGGTCCGTCCCACGGCTCCATCAGGATGGAGTGGTATTCATAGAAAGCTTTTAAATCTTCGCTGATGGGATTCTTTTCGTTGAAAGATTCCGGCACGAGCATGGCCATGGCGTGCGGCAGGCTCAGGCCTGACATGATGAGAAACTCGAGCACATTGTCCAGCGAGGCACTGTCGCTCATGCCCGGTTGCACGATGGGGCGTATCTCCCGGATGTCTCCCAGGGCGGGAGAGGAGAGTACACTCTCACGGGCTTCCATCCAGCCGCGGTTGCCGCGGATGGTATTGATTTCGCCGTTGTGTGCCAGCAGGCGGAAAGGCTGTGCCAGTCCCCAGGTGGGGAAAGTGTTGGTGCTGAAACGGGAGTGCACCAATGCCAGTCCGCTGGTGAAGTAGCTGTTGGTGAGGTCGGGGAAGTAGTTGCGCAACTGCAAGGAAGAGAGCATGCCTTTGTAGACGATGTTCTTCGTAGAGAGCGAGACGATGTAGAAATCCTCGCGGGTGGGGATGTCCGACTTGCGTATTCTGTTCTCTATCCTTTTCCTTATTATATAGAGTCGGCGGTCAGCGGTTTCGCTTTCCGTAAATCCGGTGATGAAGATTTGCTTGATGTCCGGTTCGTTGGCAAGAGCCGCTTCTCCCAATATTTCGGGGCAAGTGGCACATTGCGCAGATGCATCAGGGTCAATCCATCCTTTTCAATCTCTTCGATAATGACGCTCAAGATGGCAGCCTGGTCTTTTCCGTCTTTGGGAAGGAAAAGCAGGCCGGTGCCGTATTTTCCCTTCTCGGGAACGGGAATGCCCTGCAACAGAATGAATTCGTGCGGTATCTGCAGCATGATGCCGGCGCCGTCTCCGGTTTTGTTGTCCGCCCCTTCCGCTCCACGGTGGCGCATGTTTTCCAGTACCTTCAATGCCGATTCTACCAGTTCATGTGATTTTCCTCCCTGGATATTGACCAGCATGCCTACTCCGCAGGCATCGTGCTCGTGGGATGCCTCATACAAGCCCAACTGTTTGGGCTGTCGCTGGTAATCCTCTACTTTTGCTTTGTTGTTAAAAAATTCTTGTTTCATGATTATAAGCTTTCTTTATTGCTGTATAATATTGTTTGTGGTTTCAAAATGTTTGGCAAATATATGGTATTAATTGCAAAATGTTAATATGTATTTCAGCCTTCTTTCTTGCAAAATTCCTGCGATAGAAGATGAAGTTATGAATTGATAGAAAACACCTTCTGTTTTCTTTTAATCCTAAATCAAAATCAGACGGTTTGATTTAGATTTATAAATTAAGCCTTTTGCTTTCAAAATAATACTTTCTTTAACTTTTTGATATAAAAACAACTTTTTTTCTATTCTTTTGATAAATAAATACTGGAAAGATTAACTTTATGTTCTTAAGAATATGTATATTTGCAGCGCAAAATCAAATACTGATACATTATGTGTGGAATAGTAGGCTATATAGGTCAAAGGAAAGCCTACCCCATTCTTATCAAGGGTCTGAAACGGTTGGAGTACCGTGGATATGATAGTGCGGGGGTAGCATTAATCAGTGATAACCGACAGTTGAACGTGTACAAAGCGAAAGGTAAGGTTTCGGAACTTGAAACTTTCGTTGCTCAAAAAGATATTTCCGGTAGCATTGGCATTGCACATACACGTTGGGCCACTCATGGAGAACCTTGTTCCGTCAATGCCCATCCCCATTATTCCTCTTCCGAACGTCTCGCCCTCATCCATAACGGCATTATTGAAAACTACGCCGTCCTTAAAGAAAAACTTCAAGCCAAAGGTTATGTATTTAAAAGCAGCACTGATACCGAGGTGCTTGTACAGCTCATTGAATACATTCAGGTGACAAACCATATTGACTTACTGACGGCGGTGCAACTTGCCTTGCAGGAAGTGATTGGGGCGTATGCCATTGCGGTGCTCGACAAGGACAATCCTGATGGGATAATCGCTGCACGCAAGAGCAGTCCGCTGGTAGTGGGCATCGGTGAAGGAGAGTTTTTCCTGCTTCGGATGCCACGCCGATTGTGGAATATACGGATAAGGTGGTGTATCTGGAAGACGAAGAGATTGCCCTCATCCGCCGGGGAGAGAAGCTGAAGGTTGTTAACCTGAAGAATGTGGAATGTCCGCACGAGGTAAAGACGGTAGCGCTCAATCTCGGCCAGCTGGAGAAGGGAGGCTATCCGCACTTCATGCTGAAGGAAATCTTCGAACAGCCCGGCTGCATTCACGACTGCATGCGCGGGCGTATCAATGTGGAGGGTACGAACGTGGTTCTTTCTGCAGTGATTGATTATAAGAAACGTCTGCTGGCGGCCAAACGCTTCGTCATCGTGGCATGCGGTACGTCATGGCATGCCGCCCTCATCGGCAAGCATTTGATTGAAAGCTTCTGCCGTATTCCGGTAGAGGTGGAGTATGCCAGTGAGTTCCGTTACCGCGACCCGGTGATTGACAGCAACGATGTGGTGATTGCCATCTCGCAAAGCGGAGAAACGGCCGATACGCTGGCCGCCGTGGAGCTTGCCAAAAGCTGTGGGGCATTTATATACGGCATCTGCAATGCCGTCGGTTCCAGCATTCCCCGTGCCACGCACACGGGTTCCTATATCCACGTGGGACCGGAAATAGGGGTGGCATCCACCAAAGCCTTCACGGGGCAGGTAACGGTGCTTACCATGCTGGCCCTGACACTTGCCAAAGAGAAAAAGACGATGGACGAAGGGCAATACCTGGCAATTGTCAAGGAGCTGGGGCATATTCCCGACAAGATGGAAGAGGTCTTGAAATTGAACGACCGCATAGCGGAACTTTCCAAGATATTCACCTATGCACACAACTTTATCTATCTGGGACGCGGATACAGTTATCCCGTAGCCTTGGAAGGCGCCTTGAAGTTGAAGGAGATTTCGTATATCCATGCCGAAGGCTATCCTGCCGCCGAAATGAAGCACGGCCCCATTGCTCTGGTGGATGCCGAAATGCCGGTAGTGGTCATTGCCACCCGGAATGGGCTTTATGAAAAGGTGCTGAGCAATATCCAGGAAATAAAGGCGCGTAAAGGCAGGGTTATCGCCATTGTGACAAAGGGAGATACGGTCATCAGTAAAATAGCCGACACTTGTATCGAGCTTCCCGAAACAATGGAGTGCCTTGATCCGTTAATAACTACGGTACCTTTGCAACTGCTTGCCTATCACATTGCCGTGTGCAAGGGAATGGATGTGGACCAGCCGAGGAACCTTGCTAAGTCGGTGACTGTAGAATGAGGACATGTACAATTTACCATTTACAATGTACAATGGGGCTGCGCTTGGGAGGGGTAAATGTAAATGGTAATTGTATGCTATAATAAGGAAAAGAAAATTGTACACTTAAAATTGTACATTGTAAATGGTAAATAGTAAATAAATAGATGGAACAACTGAAGCATGAATGCGGCGTCGCCATGATACGCCTGCTGAAACCTTTGGAGTACTATGAAGAGAAGTACGGAACATGGATGTACGGACTCAACAAGCTCTATCTCCTGATGGAGAAACAACACAACCGTGGGCAGGAAGGTGCCGGACTGGCCTGCGTGAAACTGGAAGCCAATCCCGGTGAGGAATATATGTTCCGTGAACGTGCGCTCGGTTCGGGCGCCATTACCGAAATTTTCGGTACGGTGCAGGCAACTTCAAGGACTTGACCAAGGAACAGCTGCACGATGCGGACTATGCCAAGCGTGTGCTGCCCTTTGCAGGGGAGGTCTATATGGGACACCTGCGTTACTCCACTACCGGAAAGTCCGGCATCTCGTACGTGCACCCGTTCCTCCGGAGAAACAACTGGCGTGCCAAGAATCTTGCCCTCTGCGGCAACTTCAACATGACGAATGTGGATGAAATCTTCGCACGCATTACCGCCATCGGCCAACATCCGCGCAAATATGCCGATACCTACATCATGCTGGAGCAGTTGGGACATCGCCTCGACCGCGAAGTGGAACGCCTCTTCAACCTTGCCGAAGCGGAAGGGCTGGCAGGCATGGACATTACCCGTTATATAGAAAACCACATCGACTTGCCAACGTGCTGCGCACTTCGAGCAAGGAGTGGGACGGGGGATACGTGATGTGCGGACTTACCGGCAGCGGAGAGACTTTCGCCGTACGCGACCCATGGGGCATCCGTACAGCCTTCTGGTATCAGGACGACGAGATAGCGGTGCTTGCCAGCGAACGTCCCGTGATACAGACAGCCCTTAATGTTCCTGTCGAATCCATCAAGGAGCTGCAACCCGGACAAGCCATGTTTATCAACAAGGCCGGCAAGGTGCGCACCGTGCAAATCAATAAGCCGCGCGAGGTGAAGCCTTGTTCCTTCGAGCGCATCTATTTTAGCCGGGGCAGTGATGTGGACATTTACCGGGAACGTAAACTGCTGGGTGAGAAACTTGTACCCAACATATTGAAAGCCATTGACAACGATGTGGACCATACTGTCTTCTCCTTCATACCCAATACGGCGGAAGTCGCCTTCTACGGCATGTTGCAGGGACTGGACGACTACCTCAACGAGGAGAAGGTGCAGCAGATTGCCGCCTTGGGGCATAGTCCCAGCCACGACGAGCTGGAGCATATCTTGTCGCGGCGCATACGGAGCGAGAAAGTGGCAATCAAGGACATCAAGCTGCGTACCTTCATTGCCGAAGGAAACAGCCGGAACGACCTTGCCGCCCATGTGTACGACATCACTTACGGAAGCCTTGTTCCGGGAGTGGATAATCTGGTCATCATCGACGACTCGATAGTGCGCGGAACCACCCTGAAGCAGAGCATCATTGGTATCCTCGACCGTCTGGGGCCGAAGAAGATAGTCATTGTAAGCTCTTCACCGCAGGTGCGCTATCCCGACTACTATGGCATCGATATGGCTAAGATGAGTGAATTCATCGCCTTCAAAGCTGCTGTGGAACTGCTGAAGGAGCGTGAGATGCGGGATGTAATTGCCGCCGCCTACCGCAAGTCCAAGGAGCAGGTAGGCCTGCCCAAAGAACAGATGGTGAATTACGTGAAGGAGATTTATGCTCCTTTCACTGACGAGGAAATCTCTGCCAAGATGGTGGAGCTTCTCACTCCGAAAGGAACGAAAGCCAAAGTGCAGATCGTCTACCAGCCTCTCGAGGGGCTGCATGAGGCCTGCCCCAAGCATCCGGGTGACTGGTACTTCAGCGGCGATTATCCTACGCCGGGCGGTGTGAAGCTGCTGAATAAGGCATTTATTGATTATATAGAACAAGTTTATCAATTTTAATTGAATCAATGAGAAATGTAACTCTAATCCTCGACGACGGGAGCCGCTTCCACGGCAAGTCGTTCGGCTTTGAAAAACCGGTAGCGGGAGAGGTGGTCTTCAATACAGCCATGACGGGTTATCCCGAAAGTCTGACCGACCCTTCGTATGCCGGACAGCTGATGACGCTCACCTATCCGTTGGTGGGCAATTACGGTGTGCCGCCTTTTACTCTCGAACCGAATGGGCTTGCCACTTTTATGGAGAGCGAGCATATCCATGCCGAAGCCATTATTGTAAGCGATTATAGCGAAAATTATAGCCATTGGAATGCGGTGGAAAGTCTCGGTGACTGGCTGAAACGCGAACAGATTCCGGGCATCACGGGCATCGATACTCGCGAACTGACAAAGGTGCTTCGCGAGCATGGGGTGATGATGGGACGTATCGCCTTTGATGATGAATCGGATGAAATGCCTGAGGCCTCTTATGCCGATGTGAATTATGTGGATAAAGTCAGCTGCAAGGAGGTTATCCGTTACAACGAAGGAACCGGTAAGAAGAAAGTGCTCCTTGTGGATTGCGGCGTCAAGCATAACATCATCCGCTGCCTGCTGAAACGTGATGTGGAAGTGATTCGCGTTCCCTGGGACTATGATTATACCGGGATGGAGTTCGACGGGCTGTTCATCTCCAACGGCCCCGGCGACCCTGATACCTGCGATGCTGCCGTACAGAATATCCGCAAGGCAATGCAGAACGAGAAACTGCCCATCTTCGGCATCTGTATGGGAAACCAGTTGCTTTCCAAAGCTGGGGGCGCCAAGATATACAAATTGAAATACGGCCACCGCAGCCATAACCAACCGGTGCGTATGGTGGGTACGGAACGTTGCTTCATCACCTCACAGAATCATGGGTATGCCGTAGACAACAATACGCTGACAGAAGACTGGGAACCGCTTTTCATCAATATGAACGATGGTTCTAATGAAGGAATCCGCCACAAACGCAATCCTTGGTTCTCCGCACAGTTTCATCCCGAAGCTGCCAGCGGGCCGACGGATACGGAGTTTCTTTTTGATGACTTTGTGAAGTTGCTTTAGTAAGAGAATTTTATCAAGAATGGTTACGTTTGTAATCTCTTGATAATCAGTGTGTAAAAGACGGTATAATGAGTCCCGTACTGAATGTCATTCAGTCCCAGAGTGAATACCTTTCAGTCCTATACTGAATGCCATTCAATTAGTGACTGATTGTGTAAGGTAAGAGAAAGATAAGGTTTTATTACTACTATTACATTTTTAATAAACAGATATGCAAATGAAAGAAAACAATATAAAGAAAGTCCTGCTGCTCGGTTCCGGTGCACTGAAAATCGGTGAGGCAG
>ENA-OQCF01000804-OQCF01000804.1-human-gut-metagenome-genome-assembly--contig:-NODE-804-length-11667-cov-1.550433_pt1 | contig 11667 bp, 17 predicted proteins | sample MGYA00242756_ERZ504573 | MGnify/ENA primary metagenome ERZ504573 (study PRJEB26092, sample SAMD00036240) | human gut metagenome | host: Homo sapiens | study: EMG produced TPA metagenomics assembly of...
CAGTATCGAACTTTGAATCATTTAAGAATCATGTGTCGGTACTCTTCTGGTCACTTGGAAATGAATCGTATGCCGGTGATATCCTGGTGGAGATGAACCGTTACTATAAAGAAAAAGATCCGGACAGACTTGTGCATTACGAGGGCGTGGCAGAGAACCGGCCTTATGAGGATTTAATTTCTGATATGGAGAGCCAGATGTATGCTCCGCCGGAGAAGATAAAAGAATATCTGGAAAATAATCCGAAGAAACCATTTATCTTATGTGAATATATGCATGATATGGGAAATTCTCTGGGAGGAATGGAATCTTATATCAGATTACTGGATCAGTATGAGGATTATCAGGGAGGCTTCATCTGGGATTATATCGATCAGGCACTGTTCGTGAAGGATGAAGTGACAGGACGTGATGTATTGCGTTATGGTGGTGACTTTGATGACAGGCCATCGGATTATGAATTTTCGGGAAATGGAATTTTATTTGCGGACAGAACGGAAAAGCCGGCAATGCAGGAGGTGAGACATTACTATGGATTACGCAGATAGAGGAAAATTAGGAATTGTGTATGGAGATGTAACACTTGGAGTACACGGAGAAGACTTTCATCTGATCTTTTCTTATCAGACAGGCGGTCTGGAATCCATGGTAAAGCATGGAAAGGAATGGCTGTATCGCACACCGAAGCCGACATTCTGGAGAGCAACCACAGACAATGATCGTGGAAATGGATTCCCGTTTAGAGCCGGTATGTGGATGACTGCCGATATGTTCCAGAAATGTGTGGATATCCAGGTACGGATAGACGGAACCAAGATAGAAAAACCGAGCGCACCGGTAAATAATAAATATTCGGATAAAGAAACTGCGGAACGTGTGGAAGTTATATTTACATATGAGACATTAACTGTTCCGTCAACACAGGTAAAGGTATCGTATCTGGTATTTGCTGATGGAAATGTCAGAGTAAGAGCGCACTATTACGGGAAAGAGGGAATGCCGGAGCTCCCTGCATTCGGTATGCGCTTTGTCATGCCGACAAAGGCAGACGGATTCGTTTATGAAGGATTATCGGGTGAGACATATCCGGATAGAAAAGCCGGGGGTATTCACGGAATTTATGAAGTAGAGGGTCTTCCGGTTACACCGTATCTGGTTCCGCAGGAATGTGGCATGCATATGGATACCGAGTGGGTGACAGTGAAGAGAAGTACGGTTTTGGATAACCGGAATCGTCATATAGAACAAAGTGGACTTACATTCCGGGCGGGCAGTGAGATCAATCATTCCACGTTTGCATTTTCATGTCTTCCTTATACTGCAGAAGAGCTTGAGAATGCAACGCATCAGGAAGAGCTGCCGCCGGAAAGAAGAACGGTACTTTGTATCTATGGAGCGGTCCGTGGTGTAGGCGGAATCGACAGCTGGGGATCTGACGTGGAAGAGCAGTACCGGATTCCTGGAAATAAGGATATTGAAGTAGAATTTATAATGTAGATCTGCTTTTGCATAACCGGATACAGTTCTTTAGCCAGTCACACATCGCTTCCTCGCGGGCAATACCCCGCTTTAAGACGAGAATTCAGACGGTAATGAAAAGAGATGGTCTGGATGAAAAAGCGGCAAAACGCAGGATTGAACAGACTGACAGAAGACGTGCAGACAATTATAGATACTATACAAGAAGAATATGGGGGATGTCCGGTAATTATCAGATGTGTATCGATACTTCGCTTGGTGAAGACTATGTGTTCAATACCGTACTGGATCTGGTGAAGAATGTAAATCGCCGTGTATCCGAAAGCAGAGCAGAATAAGAATTATCTCCTGAAAACTTGACATGAATATATGGATGCGATAGATTAATTTATGGATTTGAGAGTATGAAGGAGAGAAACATATGAATTTACATGAATTCCTTATTGTGTGTCCACTGGTATTTCTTGCCGGATTTGTCGATGCGATTGCCGGAGGTGGCGGATTGATCTCATTACCGGCATATATGTTCGCAGGGATTCCGGTACACCATGCGATTGCGACAAATAAATTATCATCAGCGACTGGAACAGCGGTGTCGACATGGCACTTGGTGAAGAGCAAATGTGTTGACATATGTTTAGTCCCGGGTACGGTAGCCTGTGCATTTGTGGGTTCAATTGCGGGGGCGAACCTGGCGCTGATCATCAGTGACAAAGTACTTAAGACGGTACTGGTATTTGTGCTTCCTGTTGTTGCATTCTGTGTATTGCGGGACAAGGATCTGAAACCGGTGATACCGGAAGGATTTACCAGAAAAAAACAGTATCTGATCATGGCAGCATGTTCTTTTGTGATCGGTATCTATGATGGATTCTACGGACCGGGAACCGGAACATTTTTACTGCTTGCATTTACCAAATTAGGAAAGCTTGATATGGAGAAAGCAACCGGTAATGTGAAGGTCGTCAATCTGACATCGAATATATCGGCATTGATCACATTTATTCTTGCAGGAAAGATTCTTTGGGTGCTGGGACTTTCGGCGTCGGTATTCAGCATTGCCGGACATTATCTTGGCGCACATATGGTTGTGAAGAACGGTGTGAAGATCATTAAGCCGATCATCCTGCTGGTGTTGGCGTTATTGCTGATCAAGATTGTCCTGGGAATATAAAAATGAATGAAATCCTTAAAGTGGAGTGATATGAAAAATCTTTTGCTTTAGGGATTTTTTATTGTTATATGTTTGAAAGGAACTGTCAGTTTTTTGAGATTCTGTATATGAAGATAATTGTGCCAAGTGCATGAAAATAGAGTATAATAAAAGAAAATGTATAACGAATACAAGAAGGATTCTATCATGACAGAAGACACAAGAAAATTCGTAGAAGAGAAGACAAAGGAAATATTAAATGCAGGTTCATGCTGTCCGGAATTAAAAGAGATGGCAGAAAAATGGCTGGCAGCAGAAGAAACTACAGATGAAAAGGCCGTGACAGAAGCATATCTTCAGGAATTATCTGAGGATGTACTGCCAATTGATGCACTGATCAGCTTTGCTTCATCTGAAAAAGGAGCAGAGGTATTTGGAGCAGAACAGGCAAAATCTATGGCAGAAGCCGGAAAGGCATCTAAAGCGAACGGCGGTAAATATTGTATCTGCCCGGCGTGCAGTGCAGGCGGAGCAATCCTGGATAAGAAAAATGAAATACTTTAAATTGTCATGTATTTGAAAGAAACTGTCGGCGGCAGGGTATGTGTTTGGAAAGAAGCTTTTGAGTTGGGAGGGAGAATTTTTTTAATTTTCCCTCCCAAATTTAGTGTATTGCAGTAAAAGAGTTCACAGTGTATAATGTACCCATGATTTTTAGAAATGAGGTACAACATGGAAAATCCAAATAGAAACTTTAAATCCCAGACCTGTGAAGATTTCATAGAAGTCCTTGCAAGTAAAGCAGCTGTTCCGGGCGGCGGTGGGGCATCGGCGTTAGCGGAGCATCGGGATCGCACTTGGTAATATGGTCGGAAGTCTGACTGTAGGAAAGAAGACCTATGCAGATGTAGAAGAAGAGATCATCGAATGCAAAAAACAGGCAGATGAGATTGCAAAAGAATTTTTAGAACTGATGGATAAGGATGCGGAAGCATTCGAGCCGCTCAGTAAGGCGTATGGACTTCCGAAGTCTACGCCGGAAGAGCTTGCCAAAAAGGAAGAGATTATGGAAGAGGCGCTGAATACGGCATGTAGTGTTCCGATTGAGATTATGAAGACCTGTGCCAGAGGCATTGATCTGGTAGAAGTATTCGCTGCAAAAGGAAGCCGGATTGCATTAAGTGATGCGGGAGTCGGAGCAACACTTTTAAAATCCGCAATGCAGGGGGCTTCACTGAATGTATATATTAATACAAAATCAATGAAAGACAGAAGAAAAGCAGAAGAGCTCAATCATCTGGCAGATTCCCTGCGGGAAGAATACGAAGCAAAAGCAGACCGGATATTTGCGGAAGTAAACAGCCGTATCCGGTAAAATCCAGTGAGATAAAGACGGATAAACCGGAAATGTCCGGAGAAAATACAAAATAAAAGGAAAGCAGCAGGAAAAATGGCAAAATTACTATTAGGAAAAGAAGTAAATGCTTCTATCAATGAAGAAATCAAAGCAAAAGTAGAAACTTTAAAAGCACAGAATATTACACCGACACTTGGAATTATCCGTATCGGTGAAAGAGAAGATGACATCGCATACGAAAGAGGCGCAACAAAACGCTGTGAGACACTGGGAGTAGCATATGAGAAATTCCTTCTTCCTGCAGATGTAGAAGAAGAAGAGGTATTAAAGACGATCGACCAGGTAAATAAAAGTGAAAAAATCCACGGAGTTCTGTTATTCAGACCGCTTCCGAAGCATCTGAATGAAGACAAGATCGTGAATGCACTGGCCGTAGAAAAGGATGTAGACGGAATTACCGATCTTTCCATGGCAGGTGTGTTCATGGGAAAAGATATGGGATATGCACCGTGTACGCCGAGTGCCTGCATGAAGGTACTGGATCATTATGGAATTGACTGTACCGGTAAGAAAGTGGTAGTTATCGGAAGAAGTCTTGTAGTCGGAAAACCTGCAGCGATGATGCTGATCAAGAAGAATGCGACCGTAACCGTCTGCCATACCAGGACGGTGGACATGCCATCTGTAGTAAAGGAAGCAGATATCGTAGTTGTAGCGGCCGGAAAAGCAGGAGTGATCGATGGAAGCTATCTGCGAGAAGGACAGATCGTGATTGATGTAGGAATCAATGTGAATGAAGAAGGAAAGCTCTGCGGAGATGTGAATTTTGAAGAAGCAGAGAAGATTGTGGAGGCAATCACACCGGTCCCAAGAGGCGTCGGCGGAGTGACGACTTCAATTTTGCTGGAACATGTGGTAGATGCCGCGATTGCACAGAACAGGTAAAGAGAAGCCGGGGATTATATCGCTGGTCTGAAAAATGACAATAAAAGGATGGTAACCTTTATGTGTAGCCGGAAAGTTATGGCAGAAGCCTTGATTTTCCGGCTTTTATTCCAGTCCGGGTAGCCAGCTTAGTGAATTAAGTAGAAAAAAATTACCAGATCCCAATTACATGCTGCATTCCAAGGCTCACAATTGTAATTCCAACCCAACAGCAGGCACCCAGCAGAAGTGGTTTTCCTCCGGATTTAATAAGCTTCACAACATTACTGTTAAGCCCGATTGCGGCCATAGCATAATGATAAAGAACTTCGATAATTCTTTTAACGGAGCAAATACGTCAGCGCTGACACCCATACTCATACATACTGTTGTGATGATAGCTGCAATGATGAAGTATAAGATGAACATAGGAAATGCTCTCTTCAGGCTGAATTTGTTTGCGGAAGAATCAGCAGTTCCGGCTTTTGAGGCAGATCTTGCACGGATCAGGGATAATACCAGTGTGATCGGAATAATTGCCAGTGTACGTGTAAGCTTTACCGTAACAGCAGTATTCAGTGTCTCGCTTCCAAGGTTCCACATACTGTCCCAGGTAGAGGCGGCAGCCGTTACGGAAGAGGTATCATTGATCGCAGTTCCTGCGAATAATCCGAAAGATCCACCGCCTGTTGTGTCAAAACCAAGTGCGCTTCCAAGTACCGGGAAAAGTACGGCTGCAATGACGTTGAAGAAGAAGATAACGGAAATTGCCTGTGCAACTTCGGTATCATCTGCATCAATGACCGGTGCGGTGGCAGCGATCGCAGATCCTCCGCAGATGGAAGAACCGACACCAACCAGGATGGAAGTGTTAGAAGGTACTTTGATAATTTTACGGAGCAGCCATGCGATGATCAGGGAAGTACTGATGGTACATACGATGATCGGGAGTGACTGTTTTCCGGTCTGTAAGATGACGCCAAGGTTCATTCCGAATCCAAGCAGGACAACTGCTGTCTGCAGAATAATCTTAGAAGTCCATTTGATTCCTGATTCGGCTTTTCCTTTGTTCGTCCACACTAAAGTGATCAGCATTCCGGCAAGGATTGCGATGACAGGGCCGCCAACAACTGGGAATGTCTTTCCAAGAAGCCAGGAAGGTACGGCAATCACAAAACAAACCAGTATACCGTTTAGGTTTTTTTTTCAAAAAATTCATGTTTTTTCCTCTTTCTCATTTTTTTGTTAGTTCATACAGGTTTCCAATTAGAGATTATAACACTGGTAAACGATAATAAAAAAATTATATAATATTATTGAACGATAATAAAAAATTATTGACAGATATGAAAGAGAATTAATAAAAATCATTTGTGAAAATCAAATTGACAATGAAGGGAAGAAAATTATGCTGGATTTTAGAACAGATACATTTCTTACGGTATGTGAGACGATGAACTTTACAGAGGCAGCAAAAAGATTACATATTACACAGCCGGCGGTTTCGCAACATATTCGTTTCCTTGAAAAGGAATATAATACCAGATTGTTTTCTTATTGTAATAAACAACTGTATCTGACGCCTGCAGGGAGATACTCAGAAAAACGTCTGATGACAATGAAAAAATGATCAGCTGGCAATTATGAATGAGATAAGAAATGAATCCCATAAGATGGAATCTCTTTCTATAGGGGTTACAATGACGATCGGAGAATATGCAATTGTAGATAAAATAGCAGATTTTCTGATCGGTCATCCGGAGATGAATGTACACATACATTATGGAAATACAACACAGCTATTAACATTGCTGGATGAAGGAATTATTAATCTGGCACTTGTAGAGGGGAATTATCCGAAGGAAAATTATGAACATAAAAATTACAGTACTGAAGAATATATAGCAGTTTGTGCCAGAGATCACATATTTGAAGTAAAATCTCCGGAAACGATGCAGGAACTGGTGAAGGAGCGCCTGCTTGTACGTGAACCGGGATCCGGGACAAGGAATATTTTAGAAGAGTTACTTCTTGCAAGGGGAATGGGGATAAAAGATTTTCTTCACTATACAGAAGTGGAAAATATGCATACAATTATCGGGCTTTTAAAAAGAGATTGTGGAATTTCATTTATGTACAAAATTGCGGTAGCGGATGAACTTAAGAACGGAACATTGAAAGAAATCAGGCTTTCAGATTTTAAAATGCAGCATGATTTTGATTTTATCTGGGAAAAGGGCAGTATTTATACAGAAAAATATATTGGAATATGTGAGGAACTTCTGAAAAAGTACTGATATTGGCAGGGGAAGGCATTCTATTACATTATTATCTGTGCTGCACCGGAGAAAAGTGTTACGGAGATGATGAAGTCATCCTTACAGGAATAATTCATATGCATAAATGCCAGAGCATTACCGTTTACAGAAATGCTGATTTCTGTTAATCTGAAAGCAGAAATCAGGAGGGATAAGAAGTATATGATGACAAGAGAGGAAGCATTAGCATACGGAATGTCATTTTATAATGTATATGAAGAAAAGCCATTTCGTGATCCGAACTGGCAGCTGGTGCGGATTAAAGGAAGTAAAAAAAACATTTCTGTGGATATATGAACGGGAAGGCTATATCAATCTGAATGTCAAAGTGAATCCGGAGTGGAGAGACTTCTGGCGCTCGGCGTATGAGTCAGTGACGGCCGGATATCATCTGAATAAAGAACACTGGAATACGATCATTCTGGATGGGACCATTCCGGAAGAAGAGATCAAAAGAATGATCGCAGAAAGCTATGATCTGGTTACGGACAGTCCGACAAAGAGAATCTATGAAGCAGTGAAGCGTATTCCAAAAGGACATGTGGCAACTTATGGGAAGATTGCAGAGATGGCAGGAGAACCCAGGATGCAAGAGCCGTGGGCAATGCATTGCATAAGAATCCGGATCCGGAACATATTCCATGCTTCCGTGTAGTTAATGCAAAAGGAGAACTGGCCGGAGCATTTGCATTTGGAGGCCAGAATGTGCAGGCAGAACTTCTTCGGGCGGATGGAGTCGAAGTGATAAACGGAAGGGTAGATCTGGAAAAATACGGAATATAATTGACAATGCATTTCCAGAGAGGGCAAAAGGTGCTCAGGATGAGGCCTTTCTGCATTGTTATACCGTATTATTTGGAAGTACTGATAATAAACTATATACAGGAAGAAAAAGTTTTTGGATGCAATTAAAAGCAAAGATGGTGGACGGTATTATATACGTCAGTTTCAATCCTGCAACAAGTGAAAAACTTCTGGAAAACATAACGGTTCCGGTGGTTTTTATGGACAGAAAGATAAAGAAAAGGGAGAATATGGGAAGTGTTCTGATCGATAAATTTTCTGCAATGAAGGATGTAGCGGCATATATTGCCGGAAAAGGCTGCAGACAGCGGCGTATATTACAGCAGATATCTCGATATCGCCAAGCAAAGAACTTGGGAAAAAATTCCGGAAGACATTAAGATCATGGGATTTGATGATATTTACATTTCGAAATATCTGAATCCGAAACTTACTGCGGTCAGACAGGATGCGTATGAGATGGGAAGACAGGCAGCTGGAATGCTGATCAGATATATAGATCAGGGAATGCCGCTTACAGACAGGATCCTTCCATATGAGATTATGGAGCGTGGAACTCTGTATAATATGAAAACGTTTAACCAATTTACTTAAAGGAGGATATACACATGAAATATCGTAACGTAGGAAAAGCAGGAATCAAAGTCAGTGAGATTGCACTTGGAAGCTGGATGACAGATCTGAAAGAAAGTTCCGAGGAAGATGTGGCAAAAGAAGTTGTAAAACTTGCCTATGAGAATGGAATTAATTTCTTCGACTGTGCAGATGCATATTCAGGAGGAGCAGCTGAAAGGTTCTTCGGAGAAGTGTTAAAAGAATTCCCGAGAAAAGATCTGGTGATCTCAAGCAAGGTCTATTTCCCGACAGGAGATGGCGTGAATGATAGAGGACTTTCCAGAAAGCACATTATGGAAAAACTGTGAGCAGTCTCTGAAAAATATGAACTTAGATTATCTGGATCTGTATTATTGCCATCGCTATGATGAGAACACAGATCTGGAAGAGACACTTCGTGCGATGAGTGATCTGGTTGCTCAGGGAAAGGTGCTGTATTACGGTGTAAGTGAAGAATGGGGAAGTGCAAGAATTGAAGAAGCACAGAAGATCATTGATAAGCGTGGTTTATATCCAATCACAGTGATCCAGCCACAGTACAATATGGTAGACCGCTATATTGAGCATGAGATCATGGGAACTTGCAGAAAATACGGAATCGGTATCACTTCATTTTCACCGTTGTCGCAGGGACTTCTGACCGGTAAATATAAAAAAGGACAGCCATATCCGGAAGGATCCCGTGCAACACATCAGGCAGACAACAGATCAATAATCTGCTGACGGATGAAAATCTTGCAATTGTGGATGAACTTTCCAAAGTGGCAGATGATCTGGGAACAAATGTAGCAATCCTGTCACTGGCATGGATTCTGAAACACCCGGAGATCAGCTGCGTGATCGCAGGGGCAAGCAAGCCGTCGCAGCTTGAGAATAACCTCAAAGCTGTTGATCTGGAGATTCCGGATGATGCGATGGAACGGATTGAGAAGATTCTTGGATTCCAGAGATTTGAACGCCATGTAGGATAATACTGATATAAATGCATAGAGGCGGGGAAAAGTTATTTTCCCCGCCTTTAATCGCCATGCAAATGTGTAACAATGAAATAAGTTCTTGACAAATTTTGAAATCTGCATATAATTATCAATGGTAATTAACAGAGGTAATTATTTGGATTACTGTTTATTAACAGAATTTTATGAATGCATTGCAATATCAAGAGAATGGTAAGCAATAATTGTATGATGATTATATAAGGAGGACAAAATATGACAAGTGAAATCATAAAAAGGATGTTCGACGCATGCTATCAGGCAAAACGGACCCGGGATATGCTCCCGCCGCTGCCGGAAGGTGTCAGAGCATCCTTTATTCAGTATCTGGATGTGATTCAGTCATTGGAAAGAAAGGGCATACAGGTAAAAGTATCGGATCTCAGCGATGCAATGGAGCTTCCAAGACCGGGTGTTACAAGAACGGTCAAAGAAATGGAAGAAAAAGGATATCTTCAGAAGATTGCTTCCGAAGAGGATGGACGTGTCACATACATTACTGTTACGAAAAAAGGCTCAGAATTGTCACAGAAATATGACGAACAATATTTTGACAGCCTGCTTCCATATATGGAAGAAATACCGGACGAAGATGCAGAATGCATGATACAGACGATCGAAAAATTCTATCAGATCATGTGTGAAAGGAGGAAACACTACGATGAACGATAAGGCAGATTTTACACAGGGAAGCATTCTTAAGAAACTGATTGCATTTATGATGCCGGTGCTGGGAGCACTGATTCTTCAGGCGGCATATGGAGCAGTGGATCTTCTGGTGGTCGGAAGATTTGGTTCGACATCAGGACTTTCGGCAGTGTCCACAGGAAGCCAGGTATTGAATCTTGTCACTTTCGTAGTGATTCAGTTTGCGATGGGAATCACGGTTTTGATAGCAAGGTATCTGGGCGAAAAGAGACCGGATCAGATAGGTTCGGTTATTGGCGGCTCGGCAGTTGTATTTACTATGATTGCAGCTGCTTATTTATCGTTATGGTAGGATTTGCACATCCGATCTCAGTACTGATGCAGGCTCCAAAAGAAGCAGTTGATCTGACATCAGTATATGTGCGTATCTGCGGAGGCGGTATCTTCTTTATCGTCGCATACAACCTTTTATCCGCAATTTTCCGTGGATTGGGAGATAGTAAATCTCCGTTACTATTTGTATTTGTTGCATGTATCGTGAACGTGATCGGAGATCTGGTACTGGTGGCAGGACTTCACATGGATGCAGCAGGTGCGGCGATCGCAACGGTTACAGCACAGGCACTCAGCGTAGTATTTGCCGTAATCCTTCTGATCAAAAAGAAACTTCCATTTAAGATTACCAGAAAAGATTTCAGCCTGAACAGCCAGTGTAAGAAATTTCTGAAGATTGGGCTGCCGCTTGCACTGCAGGAGTTTTTGACACAGATGTCCTTCTGGCACTTTGTGCATTCGTAAACCGGCTTGGTCTGGAAGCTTCTTCAGGTTACGGTGTTGCATGCAAGATCGTCAACTTTGCGATGCTGGTACCAAGTGCGCTGATGCAGTCGATGGCATCTTTCGTATCCCAGAACATCGGAGCAGGAAAGACGAAACGTGCGAAGAAATCCATGTTCGCCGGAATCGGTGTCGGCCTGGTTGTGGGATGCATGGTATTACTTACTGGTGATGTTAAAAGGCGATATGCTCGCAGGATTCTTTACGACAGATGCAGCGTTATCCAGAAAGCTATGCATATCTGAAAGGATTTGCACTGGAGACAATCGTGACAGCGATCCTGTTCAGTATGGTCGGATACTTCAATGGTAATAATAAGACGGTCTGGGTAATGACACAGGGATTGATCCAGACCTTGCTGGTACGTCTTCCATTTGCATATGTCATGAGTATCCAACCGGATGCGAGCCTTACGAAGATTGGTCTTGCGGCGCCGGTATCGACGATGGTGGGAATTGTGCTGAATGTTGGATTTTATATTTATCTTGGAAAGCAGGAGAAGAAAATAAGTAAAAAATAAAAATATTATTGTGATTA
>ENA-OQCF01000805-OQCF01000805.1-human-gut-metagenome-genome-assembly--contig:-NODE-805-length-11614-cov-2.759380_pt1 | contig 11614 bp, 17 predicted proteins | sample MGYA00242756_ERZ504573 | MGnify/ENA primary metagenome ERZ504573 (study PRJEB26092, sample SAMD00036240) | human gut metagenome | host: Homo sapiens | study: EMG produced TPA metagenomics assembly of...
TGAACTGCGCCATCGTGCGGTTGAGGGTGATCCGTCCCATGATCGGGGCCTTGCCGGTCTTGTCCGGCTCGCTCTTTTTCAGGTAGAGCAGCACCTTGAATTTTTCCACTTTCATAACGCTCTTTTTTAGGTTGTAAAAATACTCCTTTGAAAAGCGTCCTTTGGCATGCAAAACATTGATAAACAGTGAATACAAATCCGCTTTGTTCCTATCGGTAAAAATTCGGTTACCTGCCGTTGTTTCCGAAACAGGCGGCTAACAGTCTGGTAACTGAAACGTCGCAATATTTTGTTGTCTTTTGCAGGTATGTCTGTTCTGCAATTCTTGCAAAATGCTTAATTATAAACGTTTTACGTTTAATTCTCGTCATTCTGTTTTTTATTGCATTTCTAAATATTACTTATCTTGCGCGCCACACTCTACCTCTATCCTCTGGCCCGGAGCTACAACGAAGTGAGCCAGCTTCCCAATGACATCCGCCTTTATATCACGGACGAGAACAATGTGCTGGAGGACTACGTATACGGCAGTGACGGCGTAACCGTACAGACCGGCGACCTGACCATCGACGAGATGTACGGGAAAGAGACCTACTACTCCTTCGACCTCACCGAATTCATCCGCAACAACTACGGCACTTCGGGCATCAAGCGGCAGAAACTGCTGATGAGTCTGACAGACGAAGAAAGCACCACCACCTTCAACCAGGTCATCTTCACCAACGACCCCGAACAAGAAAACCAATGCAGATTAGACGTAAGATTCAAAATATACAACGAGCAATGAAACGCCATTACTGGATTCCCCTTCTGCTGTGCAGTCTGTGTACGGCAAGCCTCACCGCCGTGGCACAAAACACCACCAACCTGCCCACCTCCATGTACGGAGTGGGCGAACTGAGTGCCGGTGACGGCGGACGTTATGCCGGCATGGGCAACACGGGCATCGCCTGAACCGTACCGGATTTCTGAACACGCTGAACCCCGCAGCCATCACCCGCATGGACACCGCCTGCTTCACGTTCGATGTGGGTGTATCTGCCTCATATGCCCGCTACTCCTTCCTGAGCGAACACAGCTCCAACTTCACCGGCAACCCCAACCGCATCAGCATGGCTTCCGTGTCCTGCCGCGCTGGTATGCCCTTGTAGGTGCAGCACCATACAGCAGTGTGGGCTATGTCATCCAGACCGAAGAAGAGATAGAGGGAATGCCCGGCAACTACACCTACTCGCTCTTTGAGGGTACGGGCGGACTATACCGGTGCTACGTCACCAATGCCTTTGCACTGAGCAGGCAACTGTCGGTCGGCATCAACCTGGGGATGATAGTGGGCACAGTGACACAGAGCGAAACGCAGGAAAGCGCCGTCGTAAAGTACGAATCCTCCAAACGGGCCTTTTATGCGGACTTCGGCATACATTACGAATGGGGTGCGACCGGACAACGGAAGTGGGCAGCAGGCTGGTATTTGCTCCCTCCCTTCCCATCAGCCACGACAATACACTGACCTACAGCAACTCATCTACCAGCGAGAACCTCAATAAAGGATACCACAGCCGTACACAATATCTGCCCATGCACCTCGGCACCGGCCTCAGCATGGCCACCGAACGCTGGGTGCTGACCGCCGACTACAACTACCTGGACTGGAGCCGCAACTCCTCTTCCTATACCTCCATGAAATACGAGAACCAGCACAAAGTGAACATAGGCGGCAGCTACATTACCAAGCCACGCCTGGCACGTTCCACCGAGCTGATGGGCGGAATAGGTTTCGGCAACTCCTATATCAATCTGAAAGGCGGGAAGATGCAGTATCTGGAAGCAGCGTAGGGGCGAGCTTCCCCATCCGGTACTCCTATCTCTCGCTGGGCGCCACGTGGCGGAAACAACTGAACTCACGCAGCAATCTGATGCAGGAAAGCCGGTTCAGTCTGAATCTGAACTTGACGTTCGGGGAAAGAATTTCGAGAGCAAAACTAAAGTAATACAAGGTTCCGGTTCACCACAGATTACACGGATTTTACACCGAATGATTATCATTTGTTGGATCTATATATGCAACGCTGTCATATATAGATGCAGCACGCTGGAACTATAGATCCAACAAACAAAGTATATAGTATCTGAAAACGGGGTATTACAACACTGCCAGCCTGGACACATACCCTTTTACCCTTTCGCGGTAAGCATCGCCAATGGGGACATCCTTCTGCTCGATGAGCAGTGTGCTGCGCCCGATGGCGCTGATGCAGTCCATGCGGACAATAAAAGAACGGTGCACGCGGATAAATTCGTCCGCCGGAAGTTTTTCCTCCATGTACTTCATACTGCATAGGCTCAAGACAGGTTTGGAGGCACCCTTGCAGAAAATCTTGACGTAATCCCCCAAACCCTCTATGTAGTTTATCCGCTCCAGGTCGAGCCGCATGATGCGGTTGTCACACCGCATGTAAATCACCTTCGGAGTCTCTTCCAGACCTTGCCTGTGCTTGGAGTCGGACGTACCTGCATCTTGCAAAGAGAACCAGCGTGCCGCCTTGCTGACAGACTGGAAAAACGTGGAGAAATTGAGCCCGTCCATCAGATAGTCCAACGCATCCAGGCGGAAACACTCGGCAGCATACTTGTCGGTATCTGTAATGAAAATGACACGAGTGGACGAGGACAAGAGCCTGCAAAAATCCATTCCGTTGATTTCACCTTCTTCCACCGGATAGATGCCGACAAAATAAACTTCCACTTTTGTCTCATAATAATCCTTCAGCGCTTCAAGAGGATTGCCGTACTTTCCGTGCAAAGAGAGAAAAGGAACCTTGTCGATATACTCTTCCAACCTTCCGGCAATCTCCGGGTCTGCATGTAAAATGGCACAATTCAAATTCATGTTCGTTTCTTTTTTACATGATGGACGCTGCCATATCCGAAAAACTGCAAACAGAAGAGCTAAAATTAAGCTTTATTTATGATTCAAAGATTACCTGCATTTACAGAAAGACTAAATTATCAGGAAAATAAAGTGCTCACTATGAATAGTTTCAAAAAAATAAACTTATCTTTGTACGTACATCCTCACAAAAAAGTAAAGGCTATGAAACAACAGAAACTATTCCACCTCGTATTGTCCGCCATATTGATTGTCTGCACGACCGGCTGTTATGATAAAGACGAAATTAAAGATGCTGAAAAATATCTGTTCAAAGATATTCAATACTCTTTTGAAGAAGAAGGGGATGGATTCAGTACCTATGATGTAGAACTCCTGCCTTTCATCATGGAAAACAATTTGAACAGCAGTATTACCACCACAAACTCCCCCTTTGAAGACACATGGCAGGAAACCACCTTCCAAAGCAACGACCCCGGAGCATTTGCATGGATGGGGGAAGAAGACATATTCGTCAATGCCCCTTACATGTTTGGAGATGAACTATCGTTAAGCGGGACAACAATAAAATATGGCAGCGAAACAACAAAAGCCAAAGGTCCAAACAGCAGTACTTCCACCATCAGCATACCACCTCACTGTCGGCTCATCATAAAAGGAACACTACACTACAGCAAGCTTGTAGCTACCTATACGCTGACATTCGTAGGTGAATATACAAAAACGGAAAAACAGATAAAGGGAAAGTTCATACAAACAACTCCGGAAAGCTACACAGGAGACATTACCATGAAACCGATAACGGCAGATTAAAACGGAATCACATACGTGGGCACACCATATTGCTCATCCTCTCCGTTCCTCCATCAACCGGATGAATTCCTCCTCTTTGACCGGAAACAATACCTCGCACTTACCCGCTCCATACTTCACCAGTACGTAGCGCATTACTGCAAACCGTCCTATCTGCATGGAAGAGGCACGCTCCACGGAAATGACATCCTTCAGCAGAATCTCCTTGCTGCGCGAGAAGCGGCCGAAATACAATTTCAGCTTCCCGTCCGGAGTCACCGTATAGGTAGTATGAATCAGCTTCTCGATGACAACTATCAGCCAAAGCATGAAAAGCGCCGCAGGCAGCACGTATTTATCCCACAACATATAAATGGCAAGACCACTTATCAGAGCCAGAAACAAAAACTGCCCTACAGCAATACGGGCATGAAAGATTCTATTCATTCTATCGGATTTTTGCCGCTAAGGTAGGTCTTTTTACGAATAAATCCCTACGGAATGAACAAGGAATGTACTTATTTTGTAGTTTTGCAGCGATAAACACTAAATCCTATGGTAAGAAAGTTCAATTTCCTCGTTATCGGCTCCGGGCTTGCCGGTATGAGTTTTGCGCTGAAAGTGGCGCACAAGGGACAGTAGCCCTTATCTGCAAGGCAGGTCTGGAAGAAGCAAATACCTATTTTGCACAAGGAGGTATCGCTTCCGTCACCAATCTGGCTGTGGACAACTTCGAGAAGCACATCGAGGACACCATGATTGCAGGTGACTGGATAAGCGACCGCGAAGCCGTAGAGAAGGTGGTGCGCAATGCTCCCGAACAAATCAAGGAGCTCATTAAATGGGGAGTGAACTTCGACAAAAAGGAGGACGGAGAGTTTGACCTGCACAAAGAAGGCGGCCACTCCGAATTCCGCATCCTCCACCATAAGGACAATACGGGTGCAGAGATACAGACCAGCCTCATCGAAGCTGTGAAGCAACACCCCAACATCACCGTACTGACCGACCACTATGCTGTGGAAATCATTACCCAGCATCACCAGGGAATCATCGTTACCCGCCATACCCCCGGCATCAAGTGCTACGGTGCCTACGTGCTGAACGAAGCGACGGGCGAGGTGGATACCTTCCTTTCCAAAGTCACCATCATGGCAACGGGCGGTTGCGAAGCCGTTTACCGCCATACCACCAACCGCTGGTAGCCACGGGAGACGGCATTGCCATGGTCTACCGTGCCAAGGGAGCAGTGAAAGACATGGAATTCATCCAGTTCCATCCCACAGCCCTTTTCCATCCGGGAGACCGCCCCTCGTTCCTCATCACCGAAGCCATGCGTGGTTATGGCGGCGTGCTGCGCACCAAAGACGGAAAAGAATTCATGCAGAAGTACGACCCGCGACTCTCACTGGCCCCGCGTGACATCGTGGCGCGTGCCATCGACAACGAAATGAAACAGCGCGGTGAAGACCATGTGTATCTGGACGTCACACACAAAGACCCCGAAGAAACCAAGAAGCATTTCCCGAACATATACAAGAAATGCCTCAGCATCGGTATAGACATTACAAAGGAATACATACCGGTAGCCCCCGCCGCCCATTATCTCTGCGGTGGTATCAAGGTGGACTTGGACGGACAGAGCAGCATCCGCCGTCTGTACGCCATCGGCGAATGTTCGTGCACTGGACTGCATGGCGGCAACCGTCTGGCAAGCAACTCACTGATTGAAGCCGTGGTTTATGCCGACGCGGCAGCCAAACACGCACTGAGCGTACTGGAACGTTATGACTTCAACGAAGACATCCCCGAATGGAACGACGAAGGTACCATCTCCACCGAAGAACGTGTCCTCATCACACAAAGCATGAAGGAAGTAAACCAGATTATGGAGGCATACGTAGGTATTGTCCGCAGCAATACCCGGTTGACACGTGCCTGGAACCGACTGGACATACTTTACGAGGAGACAGAAGCACTCTTCAAGCGTAGCAAGGCTACCCGGGAGCTGTGCGAACTGCGCAACATGATAAACGTAGGATACCTGATAACCAAGCAAGCCATGGAACGCAAGGAAAGCCGCGGACTGCACTATACGATAGACTATCCGCACGTCGGGAAGTAACTAAAGTAAAACTCGCACCACTATACTGGCACGGAAAACGAACATGGTCATTTAAACAAAGCGCCCGGATGCTCTGAAGAAAGCATCCGGGCGTTTCCCGTTATCCATACCTGCACAAGCAGGAGACATTATCAATAGTTTGACTTCTTTACTTCGAAGTAAGCCTGCGGATGCAAGCAAGCCGGACATACCTGAGGAGCTTCCTTACCGGTGTAGATGAAACCACAGTTGCGGCACTGCCATACCACTTCACCTTCCTTGGCAAATACGCTGGCAGTCTCTATATTCTGGATAAAAGCGCGATAACGTTCTTCGTGTCCCTTTTCGGCAATGGCGATGTTACGGTACATAAGAGCAATTTCGGGGAAACCTTCTTCGTCTGCAATATCAGCAAACTTAGGATAATCCAATGACCACTCTTCGTGTTCGCCGGCAGCAGCTTCCTGAAGATTTTCCAGGGTAGTGCCAATAACACCTGCAGGATAAGAAGCGGTGATTTCTACCATACCGCCTTCCAACCACTTGAACATACGTTTAGCGTGTTCCTTTTCCTGGTCAGCCGTTTCTGTGAAAATAGCGGCGATTTGTTCGTAACCTTCTTTCTTGGCTACACTTGCAAAATAAGTGTAACGCATTCTTGCTTGTGATTCACCAGCGAATGAAGTCAGCAGATTCTTCTCAGTCTGAGTTCCTTTAACACTTTTAGCCATAGTCTCTTTTTTTATTAGTTAATATAATTACGTATAAATGTCGTTCGTACTGTTTATAAACAACACAAAATTACGAATTTAGTTTGGAATAATCACACCTCTGCCCCATCGGATTTATTTATCGTCTTATAGAAAGAATCTATCTTCACCGATAACCCGAAGAGGTATTTCAGACATAATTAATAGCACATATCTGATAAGGAAAACAAAATACATCACAGTTGTGTTCACTAATATCCATTATTTTATCTACTTTTGCAGGCAATTTGCAATATATACATTACATTCTGTATAAAAAAACGTATAAAAAAGTAGATTATAATGAAAGCGTTCGGATTCAGACCAAAGCTATACACGGCTTTAAAAAATTACTCTAAAGAACTGTTTATGGCAGACCTGATGGCAGGTATCATTGTAGGTATCGTTGCCTCCCGCTTGCCATTGCATTCGGTATCGCCTCCGGCGTATCACCGGAGAAAGGTATCATTACGGCTATCATAGCCGGTTTCATCATCTCCCTGATGGGTGGGAGCAAGGTACAGATTGGAGGACCGACCGGTGCGTTCATCGTCATTATCTATGGCATCATCCAGCAATACGGTGAATCGGGGCTTATTGTCGCCACACTGATGGCAGGCGTACTGCTCATCCTGCTGGGAGTGTTCAAGCTGGGAGCTGTCATTAAGTTTATCCCCTATCCCATCATCGTAGGTTTTACAAGCGGTATTGCCGTCACCATCTTCACCACGCAGATTGCCGACATTTTCGGGCTGACGTTCGGAGGAGAGAAAGTTCCGGGAGACTTTGTAGGAAAATGGATGATTTATTTCCGACATTTCGATACCGTAAACTGGTGGAACACGATTGTAAGTATTGTCAGCATCTTCATCATTGCCATTACACCGCGGTTCTCGAAGAAGATTCCGGGGTCACTTATTGCCATCATCGTGGTGACAGTGGCAGTCTGGCTGATGAAAGTATATGGAGGCATTGATTGTATCGATACCATCGGCGACCGTTTCAGCATCCGTGCCGAACTGCCGGATGCCGTGATGCCTGCCTTGGATTGGGAAGCGATAAAGAACTTGTTCCCCGTAGCCATTACAATCGCTGTACTGGGTGCCATCGAATCTTTGCTGTCTGCCACCGTAGCTGATGGTGTGATAGGCGACAAACACGATTCCAACACGGAACTGATAGCACAAGGTGCTGCCAACATGGCTACCCCGCTGTTTGGCGGTATCCCTGCCACCGGAGCCATCGCGCGTACCATGGCAAACATCAACAACGGAGGAAAAACTCCCGTAGCAGGTATGGTTCATGCAGTGGTGTTGCTGCTTATCCTACTGTTTCTCATGCCACTGGCACAGTATATACCAATGGCCTGCCTGGCGGGTGTACTGGTCATAGTATCCTATAACATGAGCGGTTGGCGTACGTTCAAGGCATTATTGAAGAATCCTAAATCGGATGTCACGGTACTGCTGATTACTTTCTTCCTGACCGTCATCTTCGACCTGACTATTGCCATTGAAGTAGGTCTGGTGATTGCCTGCGTGCTGTTTATGCGCCGCGTCATGGAGACTACCGAAATATCCGTCATCAAAGATGAAATAGACCCGAATGCAGAATCGGACATTGCAAGCAATGACGAGCACCTGATAATCCCCGAGGATGTGGAAGTATACGAAATAAACGGTCCTTACTTCTTCGGCATCGCCACCAAATTCGAAGAAATCATGGCGCGGCTGGGCGACCGCCCCAAAGTACGCATCATCCGCATGCGTAAAGTTCCGTTCATCGATTCTACCGGTATCCATAACTTGACAAGCCTTTGTGAGATGTCCCAAAAGGAAAAAATAACCATTGTGCTCTCCGGTGTCAATGAAAAGGTACATAAGGTACTGGAAAAATCGGGCTTCTATGAGCTGTTGGGCGAAGAAAATATCTGTCCGAACATAAATGTGGCACTGGAAAGGGCCAAAATGATTATCCAACACTAATCCCGGCATGGCACGAAAAAAAAAGAAACAATCGCAGGGCGTCTATTATCTTATATTGTTTATATGTGCAGTCTGCCTTGCCTATGAACCCGTTGCAAAGATACTTTCGGATGCCAGGCAAAAGAATTCTACGCCTGCCAAGATAGAACTCACAGCAGGCACACGCCTTGAAATACCGGCAAAGCTGAAGAACGTCTCCGAACAGATTCTCCAGCGGAAAGGCTACACAGTATCCTACAACAAGGATTTAAAGATACCCAATTGGGTAGCCTGGGAACTCACTCCCGAAAAACTGGTGGAGCGTGAAAGCCGTACAGACAAGTTCTTGCCCGACCCCGACCTGCCTGAGCACGAGGCAGTAACCACCGATGACTACAAAGGAGCCGGCATGGACCGCGGACATATGTGTCCGGCCGGTGACAACCGCTGGCACTGGAAAGCCATGCAAGAGAGCTTCTACATGACAAACATTTGCCCGCAGAACCACAATCTAAACCGTGGCGACTGGAAAGAACTGGAAGAGTCATGCCGCCGTTGGGCACAAGAAGAAGGCAAGATATACATTGTATGCGGTCCTATTCTCTATGACCAACGTCACCGTACCATTGGTAAGAAGCACAAAATTACAGTGCCCGAAGCATTCTTCAAGGTCGTTCTGTGTGCAGACAGCAATCCCCCCAAAGCCATCGGCTTCATTTATAAGAATGCATCAGGCAATCATCCATTGGACAGCTACGTCAATACAGTGGACGAAGTGGAACGTATTACAGGTATCGACTTCTTCCCCGCCCTTCCGGATGAAATAGAAGAGAAGGTGGAAGCCGAATATGACTTGAAACTGTGGTAAAGGAGCTATTCCTTTACCCAGGCATCTACAATCTCGGCTACATAAACCCGGTGCAATCCACCGTGGTCACCGCCATACCAACGCTCGTAGACGGAATGGTCGAGAAAGAGTTCTTCTTTCATATCGGTAATGAAAAGCTTGCGGCACTCCAATCCCAGGCGGTCCTGCTCAAAGAGAATGTTTCCCCGCTCGGTAACGATAGGATTCAGACCAGTTTCCTTTACCTTATCCACTTCCCTACCCGATTTACTGCCACAAAGGTTGTAAATGCTCCGATTTTCCTTTCCTAAAAAAGAAAGAGTGAAATATTCGTTCTCCTCCATAAACTCATACGTATAGCGCTCGGAACGAATAAAGACAAACACCACCGGCTTGTTCCAAAGCCAGCCAATACCTCCCCAACTGGCAGTCATGGTGTTGAAATGTTCTTTACTGCCTGCCGTAACCAGCATCCACTCTTTGCCTATCACTTCGAAGAAGTTCTCGCTTAAATCTTTAATTGCTATTGATTTCATAAGTATATTATTAATAAGAAACACTTACCGGTATACCCGTTTCCCGTATCCGTTCCGCAATGCGATCCAGTTCCTCGCGGGTGGCCTTCTGCAAATCATGGTCGGGCGTTTCGCGGTCGATGGTATAAATCATCACTTGGCGGGGAGCAATCTCCTTGACAGCTTCCAGCAGGGAAGAACAAATTTATCGGATGTATTATCCATATCTTGTCCTTTATAACTTCCTTTGAGAAACATGGTCTGGATAATGCAGTTCCCTTTGAACGCTTTCATCCCTTCTATAATCTCCCGGATGGAGTAATGTCCGGTAGGACGGTCAAGTACACGGATATACTCTTCATCTACGTATCCAGTTTAAGGATGTTGTTGTCAATCTTGTTCAAAGCCTCGAATACGGCAGGACGATGAATAAAGGTAGAATTGCTCAGTACGCTCACCTTTGCATTCGGAAAATACTTGTCGCGCAAGGCAAGTGTATCTTCTATGATTTCGGGGAAACGGGGATGTGCCGTCGGTTCTCCATTACCGGCAAAAGTCAGTACATCCGGTGTAGGTCCGTTTTGCTGCATGTCCCGCAGACGGGCTTCAAGGGCCGAACGGACTTCTTCGCGCGTAGGCAACGGCTGTTTGGGACGATGGTCGGCATTGAAGCCACATTCACAGTAAATGCAGTCGAAAGTGCATACTTTGCCGTCTGCCGGCAATAAATTTATTCCCAAAGATACTCCCAGACGGCGAGAATGAACGGGACCGAATATGGGAGATGGATAAATGACAGTCATACTATTTATGATTTGACGATTTACGGTTTGATTAATGCTTAAACAATCTTACCGCTCCAAAGTTAAGTGAAAACTATGGTATCTGGCAATGTTCGGCTTGCAAAAGTTTACCCATAAAAGAAAATATTCCCTTTATAAAGCATACATTTCATGTTAAAAAAGTAAATCATACATTACATTTTATCTATTTTACTTGTTTATATGTAAAGTATACATTACATTTGCAGATAACATCTAAATGCATAGTATTATGAGAAAGAACTATTTATTTCCAACCACTTTCAGAAAGATAGGTTGGTGTTTATTTGTCCCATTCGCCATCACGTCCTTCATCTGCCTTTTCGACGGCAGCAATGAAGATTGGTTGAAGGTAAACGCGTTGTCAGTAATTCCCTGGGGTATTATCAAGAACTCTTTATTCGACGAGTTGAGTATGATAGGGCTTACGGTTTCACTCTTGTTCATAGCTTTCTCAAAAGAAAAAGGACGAAGATGAATGCATTGCCAATATTCGTTCAAACTCTCTTATCTGGGCTACCATAACAGCGTATTCCCTACTGATAGTATGCACTATGCTGATTTATGACATGCAATATCTTAATTTTGTATTTATAGACTTGTTCATGATATTGTTTCTGTTCATCATAAAGTACAACATTGAACTTTATAAATTTAGAGGAGCAACAATGACTAATACATTAAGGTAGAAAGAGCCATCAAGCATATGACCCAACAGCAATTGGCTGAAGCCATAGGAGTGAGCCGGCAAACCATCAATGCCATAGAATCGGGAAAGTATGTCCCTTCCACCTTGCTGTCATTGAAAATATCAGAGATATTCGGAAAGACTGTAAATGAAATTTTCATGTTGGAAGAAAGTGACAGATAAAGAGAAGACTCTAAAAAACTGTTTTAATTTTATTTCAGTTTTCTTCTGAGGCAACCTGAAA
>ENA-OQCF01000806-OQCF01000806.1-human-gut-metagenome-genome-assembly--contig:-NODE-806-length-11601-cov-1.933850_pt1 | contig 11601 bp, 12 predicted proteins | sample MGYA00242756_ERZ504573 | MGnify/ENA primary metagenome ERZ504573 (study PRJEB26092, sample SAMD00036240) | human gut metagenome | host: Homo sapiens | study: EMG produced TPA metagenomics assembly of...
TAATGAAAAAATTAAAAAGTCCCAATTTCTGTGGAAAAAATTAAAACGATAAATTTTCTTAAATGAATTTTTTTCATATTGTTTACCTTCTAAAATTTTGCATATAAAAATGGTGTGTAAGAGTTATAAACCATATAGGCAATCGATAATGCAAATAAAATAAGATTTATGATCACTGCAGCAACAGGTCTGCGTCTGACCAGACGCTTAAAGTATTGGTAAGGAGCAGGACGGCACATAAGAATACTGATCAGAAGAAGGATAAATCCTGTCTTGAGGTAGTAAAGTGCAGTTTTGTCTATGAAACCGGAAGCTCCGATCCCAAACATAGTTCCAAGGTAATGGCCAAGGGCACCAAAGTCTGTCTGGCTGAAGAATACCCATCCGATCATGACTACAAGCATAGTGTATACAGTGCAAAGCCAGGATGGTATTTTTTTCAGATATTTCTGAAGTACAAATTTTTCGAGTAAAAGGAAGAGTCCGTAATAAACACCCCATAGTACGAAATTCCAGCTTGCACCATGCCATAGACCGGTAAGTGCCCATACCACAAGGATATTTCGGATATGTTTCAGAGTGGAGACCCGATTACCGCCAAGCGGGATATAAATATAATCTCTGAACCAGCTTCCAAGAGAAATATGCCAGCGTCTCCAGAATTCAGAAACACTGGTGGAAATATAGGGATAATCAAAGTTCTTATTAAAATCAAATCCCAGCATTTTTCCCAGACCGATGGCCATATCCGAATAGCCGCTGAAGTCAAAATAAAGCTGCATTGTATAAGCCAGAATGCCAAGCCATGAAGTAAATACAGACATCTGTGGATGACCACAGATACTGCTGTATAAAACCGAGAGATTATCTGCCAGAAGAACTTTCTTTGCAAGACCTTTGACAAAAAAGCTCTGCACCGATACCGAATTTGGAGATATTGATGGTGCGCTGCTTCAGCTGCGTCTCTATATCCGTATATCGTACGATTGGTCCGGCAGAGGTATAAGGAAACATTGTGCTGTATACGGCAAAGGTCAGGAAATTTCGCTGCGCACTGACCTTACTTAAATAAATATCAAAAAGATAGGACAAATTACGGAAAGTGTAGAAAGAAAGTCCTATCGGCAGCGAAAGCTCCGGATGAGGGATATGGATACCGATGATTCCTCCGATTGTGTTAAGTAAGAATCCATAATATTTAAAAAACACAAGTACTGCAAGATTTATAATGATCGAGAAGATCAGATTAATTTTTTGTTTCCTGTCATCATAATATAAACGTTCCAGTTCTGTACCCATATAATAGTTGAAGATACTGGAAAACAGCATGAGGATCACATATACAGGTTCTCCCCAGGCATAAAAGATCAGACTGCCCAAAAACAGCAGCAGATTGCGGAGCTTTCCCGGTACCAGGTAGTAGATCAGCATGAAAACCGGAAGAAAGCAGAATATAAAAAATATACTGTTGAATACCATATTAAAAGTTCTCCAATCTGGATATTATGAATATTATAGTAATTCTCTTAACTGCATTTTCTCTTAACGGTATTATTAAGAGGACTGCCATAGTAATGGTTCTGCAGTCCATTAGCGTAAAATGCGGAACAGTTACGAGGATTAAAGTAAAATGCTTATATCATGGAAAGAAAGGCAGTGCGCCAGTTCTGTGCGTCTGCGCCGCACATATAATATACATAGTTTCCTTTTTTTCCAACAACTGCATTGTTCAGAAGAGCCATCTGATCTGTGCCATATCCCTCAAATACCTGCTTCTGACCGGAGAGATGGGCGTTTGCATTTTCAAGCAAAGTATTTGCCTGGGTATTGTCAGTGGCCTTCATAATACAGATTTCTTCTACTGCCATGGGTGAAGCGGCTTTGTAGAAGAAATAACCGTCAATATTGCGGTCATCTGTCTGATAATAATGTTTCAGATCGGAACGTGCTTCTTTATTCAAAGAAGTGATATCAGAATCCTGTTCCATAGTCTGTGCAATCTGTTCCATGGGTACATTCTTTGCGCTGTCGGAGGTATACAGGACAGCCAGATATGCGATAAGGAAAAGAACAAATGCACCTTTGATAAAAATATGTAAATAATTTTTCATGCCTTTAACCCCGCAATCTGTGCCATATTTGTCAGCCATTTGGGATAGTATTCCTGAATCACATGTTCACCGTCCGGTTCATACAGATTCTCTGAACTGTCTGTTACAATCGTTGAGTTGTCAATAAAGGTACATCCCATTTCCTGACAGAGTTTGATAAGTCCTTCATTATAATCAGGGTAATATCCAAGATCAGGAGTCTGTGCGATCGCTTCATCAGTAATCGGCAGAATGCAGTTGATATAAATTGGGACATCCGGTAAGGCTGTCTGGATTTTCTTTATCTGCGTCCTGTATGCATCAATAAATTCTGATGAAGCCGAACCATATATTTCCAGGTCGTTGGAACCAAATGCCATGAACACATGAGAGGGATTCAGAGCAATTGCCGTACTGATCTGATCATCGGCTGCACCTACATTTAATCCTCGTTTGCTGACTACCACATCCGTATCCAGATATCCGTATTCTACGATGGATTCTGTGATAGAGTCACCGATGATGACGTTTCCGGCAAAAACCTGTCGGATTTCTACATCACTTAACAGGTAGATCCGGAACCGTCTGAAGCATCAGAACCGGAAGAAATGCCGGTTGTCTGTTTCAGAGCCTGAAGCTGTTCTTCTGTCTGTGAAATGTCTGAATTTTCCAGAGCCTGAAGGCGGGCTACATTTTCTTTACAGACAGAATCATTCTCATTTCCGCGGGTGCATAAAAAAATCACTGCACCGGCGAGTATAACACCGACAGGGATAAGAAATAAAACTTTATTCTTTGGTTGTTTTTTCAAAATAAATCCTTCCTATGGAAAAATATCCATTTTATGACATAGTTTTATTTATAGCAATACTTTCAAATGTATTATTTATGAGTATCGCTATAATTATAATACGCACTAAAAAAAAAAACTGCAAGGAAAAAATTCACAAATTTTACACAAAGTCATGCAGTTGCCTGTGGACGAAGAGAAAGAAAGAAGTTATACTATTTTAGAAGAAATGGAATAGTATTTTTAACCGAATCAAGTAAGTCCCCTGCGGAGGTTGCGAAAAGCAATAAGAGTGGGTGTGGACTTGCTATCATACAGTCAGGAGGAAAAGGTTATGGGGAAAAAAAGTTTCTGATTTTTTAAAAAGCGAGATTTTATCATCGGTTTTTTATCTGGCATTTGGTCTGTGTCTGCTCCTGGTTCCGGACCAGACCGTAAACATTATCTGCAAGATTGTATTCGGACTGGTAATGATTCGCTTCCGGTATTTATCATATTGTTATTTATACAGCTGAGAAGGAAAAGGCAACGATTCTTGATCTGTTTACGGGTGTAATCGTCATGGTGCTTGGAATTTTTCTTTTCTTTACACCGCAGATCGTGATCAAAATCCTGCCATATTTACTGGGAGCCTTGGTACTGGTTGACAGTATCTGGAAGATAAAGGGAAGTTACAGACTGAAAAAAGCCCAGAGAGGACGCTGGAAGATTATTCTTATTGGCTGTCTGGTATTTATTGCGCTGGGTGTTTCCATGTTGCTCTATTCTTTTTTGAGTGTAACCCGGATGATCCTGTTTTCCGGAATTATTCTGACTGCTGATGGAGTGGCAGACATTGTATTTTTGATCATGATTCGTCTTGGAATGAAAAAATCCGAAAAACTCTGTGCTGAAAAAGAACAGGAAGAGAATGGCAAAGAGAAACCATGGGATGACCCGGCAGATGCAGGTCTGGACGAAAAAGTGCAGGATAAATCTTTAAATGAAGATGAAACAGAATGGAAGCAAGATACAGATTCTCAGGTTCAGGAAGCGGAGATGGAAATAGAAACCGGGAAGACTGCAGATGCAGCAGATGCAGACGCCATTCTGGATGCAGAGATGCAGACTCCGGATGAAGGCGTGGAAAGTCCCGGCAGAGAAATCCGGGAAATGCTGAAAAATCATGATGAACCGCTGGAAGAATGGAAGGACTGAGTGAAATATGCAGGAACAGAATCCCATTGTACTGATGAATTTCTCCGGAATTTACAGAGAAGAAGAATTCTGGAAAAACAGACAGGTATCCTGGATTGAGCTTCAGGATGTCTGTGGGACAAACTGCTATTGTGATGAGGAAGCAATCGCAGAGATTAATAAACGAACAGAAAATTATCCAACTGCCGAATCCATTTTATTGATTCCGGCAATTATCACTATATGACAAGACTTTGGCTGACAAGAATGGATCAACCGTTCTGTCTGCTGGTATACGATAATCATACAGATATGCAGCCTCCGGCTTTTGGTGGGATTTTGTCGTGTGGAGGATGGATCGCGGCAGCGTTGGAGGAACTGGAGAATCTGAAATATGTGATCCTTGTGGGACCGGATGAAGCAGCCTATGAGCAGGTAGATGAGAATCTGAAGGACAGAGTGATATTTCTCTCCAGAGAGAAACTTCAGGTGATGAATGATGAAGAGAGAAACTGGTTTCTCAGGGAAACAGTCAGTGAAGTATGTAATTGGAGAAAATCGGAAGGTTTACAGGAAGATGCTGAAAAATTCCTTCCATTATATATATCTGTTGATAAAGATGTGCTTTGTACAGAGGATGCACAGACGACATGGAGCCAGGGGGATATGAGGCTGACAACTTTGGTGTCCGGTGTACAGACTGTATTGGAATGTGCAAAAGAAAGCAGTGGAAAGATTGCCGGTGTGGATATCTGCGGAGAAGCAGATGCGGAAGCGGTACATGAGAATGAAGCCAATGATTATGCAAATGAAAAATTGCTGGAGGTTTTTGAAGGTTTATTTGGGAAATCCGACTGTGAATAATAAATAAAATGAGAGAGTGACAGGAAGTATTTTAAGATTTGAGAGGATTTGAGACATGCATAATGAATTGTTGCATATAGGACGTTGATCGGTATATGGTTATGGATTTATGATCGCCATGGGAGTATTGGCTGCCTGGTTTGTGGCTGAGCAGAGAGCGCGTAAACTGAAACTTGCATGTGAACATATTTTTTATCTGGTAGTGTGGTGCGCCATTGGTGGATTTACATCTGCGAAGATTTTGTTCTGGATCACCAACTGGAGGGAATTTCTGCAGAATCCAAGGCAGATCATAGGATCAGATGGATTTGTGGTATATGGAGGAATCATCGGAGGAATTCTGGTGGGCTGGCTGTACTGCAGGATAAAGAAGTTGAAATTTCTGGAGTATTTTGATCTGATGATGCCATCCATTGCACTGGCACAGGGATTTGGCAGGATTGGATGCTTTCTGGCAGGCTGCTGTTATGGGAAAGAAACTTCAGGGCCTCTGGCGGTTACGTTTACAAATTCAGATTTTGCACCCAACAATGTTGCTCTGATCCCGACACAGATTTATTCCGGTTTTTTGGATTTTGCCCATTTTCTGTTGCTGCTTTATGTGGCAAAGCATAAGAAAGCAGATGGACAGGTGGCTGCCTGCTATCTTATTTTCTACAGTATAGGAAGATTTGTGATCGAATTTTTCAGAGGAGATATTGAAAGAGGAAGCGTAGGAGTATTGTCGACTTCGCAGTTTATCAGTATTTTTACAACTGTGGCTGGAATTATATTATTACTGACTGTTGTGAAGAAACAAAAGCAGGAAGCGAATATCAGTCTGAACAGTAAAGGTTAGAATTGTCATAAAGAGCATATATTGTGCATATCATGTATAAAAAATCCAGGGAGGACAGTAATGTTCGGACCTGACGATTTTGAAGTGCAGATACAGCAGGAAAACCCCCCGGGCATTCATGCTGAGCCGTCAATACCGCCGGCACAGGATGAAGAGTACGGGGATTTTATTGTAAAACATGGACAGAATATGGGCGGAAAATTTCTTCCTGTGAATGAATTGTTTGGAATTCTATATATTCCGCTGAATGAGATTGGTCCGCTGGAAATTAATTCCTATACGTATGCATCTTTGCCGAAGTGTTATACATTTATGGATGCGGATGCATTAAATTCATCCGGGATTACGCGGTTACATAATCATCCCTATCTGAAACTTCAGGGAGAGGGCACAGTGATCGCAGTGATTGATTCCGGGATTGATTATCTGAATCCAATCTTTCGAAACGGAGATGTAAGCCGTATTGCATATATCTGGGATCAGACAATTCCGGGAGATGAAGATGAGAGGGTTCCTTATGGAAAGTTTTTACCGGAGAGGAGATCAACCGGGCACTGCAGTCGGAAAATCCGCAGGAGATTGTGCCTTCGCTGGATGAGGATGGACACGGTACAGCTATGGCAGGATTGGCCGCAGGCAGCTTTATACCGACAGAAAATTTTTCAGGAGCAGCTCCGCAGGCAACAATCATCGCAGTGAAGCTAAAAAATGCGAAATCCTATCTGCGAAAATTTTACCAGTATCCACCAAAGGCGCCATTATTTCAGGAAATGACATTATGTTGGGAATTTCTTTTGCAGTGAAAATGGCAAAAGATATGGGAATGCCGGTGTCTGTCTGTCTGGGGCTGGGAACCAGTCAGGGGGTACATATCGGAGACAGTGAACTGAGCAGATATGTAGATTATATTAATGAAGATTCTCAGGTATCAGTATCTGTGGCAGCAGGAAATGAGGGGGCAGCTCAACATCATTATACAGCGGAATTAAATGGTGTGAAAAATCAGGATACTGTGGAATTACGTATTTCTGAGGGAGAACAGGGATTTTCTATGGAGTGCTGGGGAGATCAGCCGGGTGATTATGGGATATCTATACAGTCACCGGCAGGAGAAAAGCTGTATGTGAGCAGTTCTCTTGGTGCAGGTACTCAGGAATTAAGTTTCATTTTTGTGGAGACGAAAGTGCTGGTCAATTACGTAAAGATGGAGCGGATGACCGGGAAACAGCTGATTTATTTTCGCTTCTTTCATCCGGCAGCAGGTATCTGGAAGGTAAATGTCAGTAAAAAAGGAATATCGGGAAGCAGGTTTCACATGTGGCTTCCGGTGCAAGGGCTGATTTCGCCGGATACTTATTTTCTGGAGTCTACACCTTATATAACTGTTACTGCACCTGGGGATTCAACCAGAGGTATTACGGCAACAGCTTATCAGTATCTGGATAACAGTCTGTATTTTCAGGCTGGGAGAGGGTTTACTCCAAATAACCAGGTGACACCTGATCTGGCAGCACCGGGAGTAGATCTGCTCATTCCATTGCCGGGAGGGGCGTTTGGAAAGGCTTCGGGGAGCAGTCTTTCTTCGGCTGTTGTTGCAGGAGCAGCAGCATTGGTGCAGGAATGGGCGATCGTGAGAGGAAATATTCCTTATGCATCGGGAAATACGGTGAAGTTTTATCTGCAGAAAGGGGCAGTGAGAGAAGAACAGATGGAATACCCAAATCCGGGATGGGGATATGGAAGACTGGATCTGTATCGGACATTTGAGATTATAAACTGAAAGGTTTATGAAATACTGGAAAATACATATAAAAGATAAAATAATAACCAAATTTTAAGAGTAAATATTGTATAGTTTTAGACCAAAAATAATTAGACTGTCTAATTGTTTTTTGGACAAAAAAATGTTACAATCGTACAAAAGAAATTGGGAGGCAATTATGAAGAGAGGCAGTATTTTTGAAACTGACGGAATCCCCCACATGAGTGAGGCTTTACCCCTTGCCATGCAGCATGTCGTAGCTATGATCGTTGGCTGTGTCACACCGGCGATCATCGTTTCCGGAGCAGTTCCAGGCGGACTCTCCAGAGAAGACCAGGTTATCCTGATTCAGTCGGCACTGGTCATTGCAGCATTGTCAACTTTGCTTCAGCTGTTTCCGATTGGCGGAAAGGCGAAATTTGCAATTGGCTCAGGCCTGCCTATTATCATGGGTGTCAGCTTTGCTTACGTGCCAAGTATGCAGGCGATAGCGGAATCGTATGGAATAGCAGCAATCATGGGTGCGGAGATTGTTGGTGGTATCGTAGCAGTTGTTATGGGTTTGCTGGTCAAGAAGATTCGGGTATTTTTCCCGCCGCTAATTACAGGAACAGTCGTATTTACCATCGGTCTTTCCCTGTATCCGACTGCCATTAATTATATGGCAGGCGGTACCAGCAGTCCGAATTACGGATCCTGGCAGAACTGGGCAATTGCATTTTTCACGCTGATCGTTGTTACAGTTCTGAATCATTTTGGAAAGGGAATCTGGAAACTGGCATCTATTCTGATCGGTATTATAGTGGGATATCTGGTTTCTATTCCGTTTGGAATGGTAGATTTCTCAAGCATAGGGGAAGCAGGTGTCTGTCAGCTTCCATCTCTGATGCATTTTGGAGTACAGTTTGAGCCGTCTTCCTGTGTTGCACTGGGAATTTTATTTGCTATCAACTCTATTCAGGCAATCGGTGATTATTCAGCGACTACGATCGGAGCTATGGACAGAACACCTAAGGATGATGAACTGCAGCGCGGAATCGTTGGTTATGGTCTTTCTAACGTTGTAGCGCATTGCTCGGCGGACTTCCCACAGCAACATACAGCCAGAACGTTGGTATTGTTACAACTACAAAGGTTATCAACCGTTGGGTACTGGGACTTGCAGCTGCAATTCTCGGTATAGCAGGTCTGGTTCCGAAATTCTCAGCTATCCTGACAACGATTCCTCAGTGTGTACTGGGTGGTGCAACTGTGTCTGTATTTGCATCGATCGCAATGACAGGTATGAAGCTGGTTGCTTCTGCTGAGATGGATTACCGTAATTCATCTATCGTAGGACTTGCAGCTGCACTGGGAATGGGTGTATCTCAGGCAACAGCTGCACTTGCAAGCTTTCCCACATGGGTAACAACAATTTTCGGTAAATCACCGGTTGTCCTTGCAACTATTATTGCAGTAATGCTTAATGTGATCCTTCCGAAAACACGGGATGAGCAGAAAGAAGAGGCAAAAAAAAAGATTAAAATAGAACAGAAACTGGAAGAAGACCACAGGGAATTCGGGGAATAAAAACAGAAACTGAATATGGGAAATATAAGGTGTGCTTTCACAGGGGGATGTGGGAACACACCTTTTTATTGAATTGCTATGGAAGGTAGTTGTATGATATAATGAAAAGCAATCACATTAAATCAAACGATACAGGAGGTTTCTTATGTCCAGAAAGAATCTGATCGTCGGTCAGTCCGGCGGTCCTACCGCAGTAATTAACAGCAGCCTTTACGGAGTTGTATCCGAGGGAATGCGTCATCCGGAAGCTATTGAGCATGTTTACGGAATGATAAATGGAATTGAAGGATTTTTAAATGGAACAGTTCTTGACTTTGCCGAAGCACTTCCGGGAGAGAAACTTGACGGTCTGAAAGTCACACCAGGTGCTTATCTTGGTTCCTGCCGCTATAAATTGCCGGAATCACTGGAAGATCCGGTTTATCCAAGACTTTTTAAGAAATTTGAAGAAATGAATATTGGCTGGTTTTTCTATATCGGTGGAAATGATTCCATGGATACGGTGAGCAAACTTTCCCGTTATGCTGCGCAGACAGGCAGTGATATCCGTATCCTCGGAGAACCAAAAACAATCGACAATGATCTGATCCACACAGACCATACTCCGGGATTTGGAAGTGCAGCCAGATATGTAGCTTCTACAGTCCGCGAGATTACCATAGATGCAAATGTGTATGAAAAGAAATCCGTAACTATTATAGAGATTATGGGCCGCCACGCAGGATGGCTCACTGCTGCATCTGCACTTGCCCGCAAATATACAGGAGACAACCCTCTTCTCATCTACCTTCCGGAAACAGCCTTTGACCAGGAAGAATTTCTTAAAGCAGTAGAGAACTCCTTTGAGAAAAACTGCAATGTCATTGTCTGCGTATCAGAAGGAATCCATGACGACAAGGGCACATTTATCTGTGAATACGACAATTCCGTAGGCACTGATACCTTTGGACACAAAATGCTGGCAGGCTGTGGTAAATATCTCGAAAACCTTGTCAGAAACCGCCTCGGTGTAAAAGCCCGTTCTGTAGAACTCAACGTCAGCCAGCGTTGCTCTGCATCCATGATGTCCGCTACAGACCAGCAGGAAGCCATCAAAGCCGGAGAATTCGGCGTACAGGCAGCCCTCAACGGCGAAACAGGAAAAATGATCTCATTTATCCGCAAAGAAACCTCTGACGGAACCTATATCATGGAATGTGGTCTTGAAGACGTCAATGCCATCTGCAACGAAGAAAAAACAGTTCCACCAGAGTGGATCACAGAAGACGGATCTGACGTCACTGAAGCCTTCATAAACTACGCCCGCCCTCTGATCCAGGGAACAGTACAGATCCCCTGCGGCAAAGACGGCCTCCCGTCATTCGTATACCGCAAATAGTATCAAATAAATTGCGAATCCATTGTTTTTATATTTGCAAACTGCTGACATATATTATAACAGCGCAGGAAAATTAATGGTCTGGCGTGCATTTGCAGGATACTTAGATATTCTTAGACGATAAAAATATGCGTTATGAGCCCGCAGGGTCACTGTCTGAGCGACAGCGAGTTTGACCCTGCGGCTCATGCTTTTAGCAGATTTTTATCGCCTTAGAATATCTTAGTGTCCGAAACCGCACGCCAGACCATTAATTTTCCTGCGCGTCCGTCAGACAATAAATAAAATCACATATTATAATAGGCCGCATAAACCCCATTCATATCCAACAGCTCTTCATGTGTCCCCCTCTCAGCAATCCCATCCTCAGTGATCACAATAATCTCATCCGCATCCCTGATCGTAGAAAGTCTGTGCGCGATAGTAATAGTAGTACGGTTCTGTGAAAGCTCTTCAAGACTTCTCTGGATCCATCGTTCACTCTCATTATCCAGACGCTCGTAGCTTCATCAAGGATCAGGATCGGCGGATTCTTCAGGAACACACGTGCAATGGAAATCCTCTGTTTCTGACCGCCCGAAAGTCTTGTTCCGCGTTCTCCGACATAGGTATCATACTGCTGTGGAAGTTCCATAATAAAATCATGAATGCTTGCCCGCTTTGCAGCTGCAATAATCTCTTCATCAGAAGCTCCCGGTTTTCCATATGCAATATTATCCCGGATCGTACCGTCAAACAGATAGACATCCTGCTGTACAGTTCCGATATTATTTCTGAGACTCTTCAGAGTCAGGCTGTCGGATATCTTTCCATCAACAGTGATCCTCCCTCTGTTACATCAATAAAGCGTGCAGAAGAGAACAGATAGTAGTTTTCCCGCCACCTGACGGACCCACAAGTGCCACAGACTTTCCGGCAGGGATATCAATAGAGATATCACTGAGAACAGGGGTATTATCGTCACTGTAATGAAAAGATACATGCTCATAGCTTACATGTCCCTTCACATCAGTAAGTTCTCTGGACATCCGGAGCGTTTGTGATCTCTGACTCTGTTTCCATAACATCAAGGAAACGGCGGAAGCCTGAAAGACCCTTTTGCATCATTTCTACCAGCTCGACCAGAATCTGGAT
>ENA-OQCF01000807-OQCF01000807.1-human-gut-metagenome-genome-assembly--contig:-NODE-807-length-11588-cov-5.010558_pt1 | contig 11588 bp, 16 predicted proteins | sample MGYA00242756_ERZ504573 | MGnify/ENA primary metagenome ERZ504573 (study PRJEB26092, sample SAMD00036240) | human gut metagenome | host: Homo sapiens | study: EMG produced TPA metagenomics assembly of...
CTCCCGGAGTGTCAGTCAGATGGAGCATGACGAGCAAAACGGCATGGACCCAGCACGCATTGGGCGGTACATCGCCGGTATTGTGGAGAAAAAAGGACCCGGCAGTCGTTTTATGTTGCTGGTGCACAGTATAAATTCCTGAGCCTTTTGTGTAAGCTCCTGCCTGCTGCAGCACGAGGAAGGATCGTAGGGAAAATATACGGGTAACAGGCGCATTGCTCCACAAAACTGCTACATAAACTAAAAAATCCGCCGAGGATGCCTCCCAAAACGGGAAGAATCCTCGGCGTCATTTGTTTAACGGATCTGTTTTTTCTCGGTGGTGTCCTTTTCCTCTGCAAAAAAACGTTCTATATTTTTCTGTGCCCGAACCAGTTCCTGCATCTCGTTCAGTGTCATAAAGTGCATCTTCTAAGACGATGATTTTCTTGTCATCTCGCTTTGCTCGAATCTTGTAGCTAAAGCATTTTTGCTCCACCAGCGGAGCTGGTGGTTGTCGCTCGCTCAAGCTACCCAAAGCAAAAGACCAGAGTTGTAAAGCCTTTCGGCTAAATAACTCTGGTCTTTTTGTTGGAGCTTGTGCAACAGCCCCCTCCGGTCATATCCTTCTTCAGCAGTTGTCGTACTGTTTCTGCAGGAACTCACGGCACGCCACGGCATTTTCCGGGGTGGTATTTTCCAGCGTAGCAAAGACGAAGGCTTTTCCTGCTTTGCGAAACGCAGGATGGTGGAGTAATCCTCCATCTCGCCCTGCCCTGCGCCGCACGCCTTCAGCTGACCGTCGGCGTCATGACGGAGAAAATCCTTAAAGTGGATCATTGCCACGTCCTTGCCCAGCAGCTCAATCGCCTCGGCAAAGACCTCTTCCCGGCGGTCCACGTTGTCCATGCTCAGCATGTTGACGGGGTCCAGAAGGATCTGCAGGTTGTGGCTGCCGATCTCATCCAGCACCAGCCGGGCACGCTTTGCATCGTAAACGATGTGCCGTGCCACCGGCTCGATCGCTACTGTCACTCCGTATTGCTCGGCGCAGCGTACCACCGGCTTCAGATTTTTGATAAAAGTGATCAGAGCCTTGTCACTGCGGCACTCGGGGCAGAACTTGTACTCCGGATTAGGCGCACCGGTCTCGGTGCCCACCATACCGCAACCCAGCAGGCTAGCAAACCGGATATGGGCGTAGTACTTTTCCTGCATATCCTTTACCGCATCAGGGTTCGGATGTGCAAGGTTCAGATAGTTGCCCAGCACCGCCACGTCAATGCCGTTTTTCTCAAACAGATGGCGCAGATACAGTGCGTAGCCCGGGGTCAGGGCGCTGGGACCGCAGGGATACTCCTTCATTGCCTTGCTGAGGGCAAGGTGTGCGCAGGTAAACCCCTTTTCCTTTACCAGCGGAAGCAGCTGCTCCATGGGCAGCTTCTCCGCATCGTGAAGACGCAGACCAAATTGGATCATGGGATGTTCCTCCTTTTTCCTGTCAGCCGTGCAGCAGTGCCACTGCCACATCGTTCACGTTGGTTCCGGTAGGTCCGGTCACCAGCAGACCATCCACTGCTTTCAGTGCATGGTAGGCATCGTTGCTCTGCAGCACCTCGAACACATCCAGCCCCTTTGCAGCAAGAGCGGCGGCGGACTCTCCGTCCACATAGCCGCCGGCTGCATCGGTGGGACCATCGGTGCCATCGCTGCCTACGGAGAACACCGCTGCATCCAGCCCGGCAATGCCGGGGGCAGCGGCAAGAGCCAGCTCCTGATTCCGTCCGCCCAGACCCTTACCGGTCAGGTGGACCACCGTTTCACCGCCTGCAAGAAAGGCAAGTTTCCTGCCCTGCCCTGCATGGCTTTTCAGGATGCTTGCCAGAAAGCTGCCTGCCTCCCGTGCCTCGCAGCAGAGCTGGTCCGTGAGCATGACCGGCTCATAGCCCAGAGCGCTGCACTCCTTTGCAGCGGCAGCGCACAGCTCCCGGACGCTGCCGGTGATGCGGGTGGTGACGTTGTCCAGCGTCTTGGGGGTCTCCTGCTCCAGCAGTGCCCGTGCCTCCGGGGAAAGCTTCAGCTGATATTTTTCTGCGATCGCCAGGGCATCGGCACAGGTGCTGCTGTCCGGGCAGGCGGGACCGCTGGCGATCATATCCAGCGGGTCTCCCAGAATATCGCTGAGCACGATGCTGTAGACCTGTGCCGGAGCGCACAGCCGGGCAAACCGCCCGCCCTTGACGGCAGACAGACGCTTGCGGATGGTGTTCATCTCCACGATGTCCGCCCCGCACCCCAACAGCTGCCCGGTGATGTCCTGCAGCTCTGCCCCGGGGACCAGAGGCTTTTCAAACAGGCGCTGCCGCCGCCGGACAGCAGGAACAGCACATCGTCTGCAGCGGTCAGGTCCTGCACCAGCTCCAGTGCTTTCTGGGTGGCGGCAAAGCTGCCTTCGTCCGGCACCGGGTGTCCGCCTTCGCAGCAGACCACCCCGGGGATGTCCCCCTTCACGTGGTGGTATTTGGTCACCACCACGCCGCCGTCCACCCTGCCCAGCGTCCGCACCGCAGCCGCCGCCATCTGCACGCTGCCTTACCGGCAGCCACCAGCAGAACACGACCTCCGTGGGGTTCAAAGTCCCGCAGGGCACGCTGGACCGCTTCGTCCGGCAGCACCGCCTGCAGGCTGGATGCAAGGATCTGTTGGGCGTCCTTACGCAGTGCCTGATTCATGGGGCAGCCTCCTTTTACACAGGTTTACAGCAGACCGGCTTCGGTCATAGTCTTTACAAAGCCCTGCTTTGCCGCCCCTTCCGGGGTGGCAGGGTGGGCAGGTAGGGCACGCCTACCTTGCGTCCCCGGAGATTTGCCATATCCTTGGCGGCAACGGGGAAGCTGGCAGCGTCCATGGACAGGCGCACCGGGTTCAGCTTGAACTGTGCCTCCAGACTGCCTGCCAGATCACCGGCGGCGTACTTATTGTACACATCGGTGATGAGCTCCGGCATAAAGTTTGCTGCGGTGCACACGCCGCCCACAGCACCGTGGCACAGGCTGGCGTACAGCAGGGTATCCTTGCCGCCAAAGACCTTGAACTCCACGTCCCGGGTGCGGCGGATGAACTCGGAAGTCTGGGTGATGTCGCCGCTGGTATCCTTCATGCCCACGATGTTGGGCACGGTGTGTGCCAGCTCTTCCACCAGCTGTGCGCTGAGGGTGTAGCCCACCCGCCCGGGATTATTATACAACAAAACCGGCGTTTCGGGAACACTTTCTGCAATGGTCTTAAAGTGATTATACAGCTCGGCGTAGGTGGGCTTCAGGAACATGGGCTGCAACACGCTGACGGCAGCTGCGCCGTTCTTGACCGCCATCTGTGCCAGACGGCAGCACTTTTTGGTGCTGATGGCACCGATGCCAAAGTACACCGGCACACGACCTGCGGACTGATCGACCATGATCTTCAGACCACGCTCCATCTCGTCCTCTTCCACCATGTAGAATTCGCCGTTGGAGCCAAAGGCAAGGATGCCGGAGACGCCGCCTGGATGACGTACTCCACCTGATCCCGCATTCCCGCTTCGTCGATCTTCTCCTCACCGTCAATGACCGTGAGGATGGGCACTACAACGCCCTTCATAAATTCCGTGTTCATCATCTGTGCTCCTTTATCCTCAGCGACCGATCTGGATGCCGGTCAGGTACTCGTAGTACTGGGCAATGGCGCTGTGGTCCTTCTGACCGCCCTCGTGGTTGTGGAGCCACTGCATGATCTCCTGCACCTCGGCAGTCATGGGCACGGGAGCGCCCACAGCGTGTGCGCAGTCCAGAACGTTGTTCAGGTCCTTGATGTGCAGGTCGATCTTGAAGCCGGGCTTGTCGTTGCCTGCGATCATCATGGGAGCCTTTGCGTTCATGACGGTAGAGCCGGCAAGACCGCCCTTGATTGCCTGGAACACCAGCTCGGGATCCACGCCTGCCTTCTGTGCCAGAGTCAGAGCCTCGGCAAGAGCCTGAATGTTGCATGCCACGATGATCTGGTTTGCCAGCTTGGTGGTGTTGCCTGCGCCTACCTCGCCGCAGCGGACGGTGGAAGCGCCCATGGCGTCCAGCACCGGCTTGTAGGTGTCAAAGATCTCCTGCTTGCCGCCTACCATAAAGCTCAGGGTTCCGTCGATCGCCTTGGGCTCGCCGCCAGAGACGGGAGCATCCAGCATCTCCACGCCCTTCTTCTGCAGCTCGGCATAGATTTCTTTGGAAGCAACCGGTTGATGGAAGAGCAGTCGATAAAGACTGCACCGGGCTTCATGTGGGAAGCCACGCCGTTTGCGCCCAGCATCACTTCCTTGACCTGCGGAGAGTTAGGCAGCATGGTGATGACCACATCACACTGCTCTCCGATCTCCTGCTGGGTGGCGCCCTTTGCACCGGCGGCCTCCAGCTCCTGCACCGGAGCCTGACTGCGGTTGTTCACCAGCAGGTCGGTGTAGCCTGCCTTCAGCAGATTCTTTGCCATGGGCTTGCCCATGATGCCCAGACCAATAAAACCGATTTTCATAATCGTTCCCTCCATAAGGTTGTTTGAATGATTTCCGTATTCGTACTCTATCTTGCGCTGCACCTCAGGTAATGGGGGCAGGGTTGAAGATGCACATATCGTTGTGGAAGCCGTACTGATCGCTGTAAGGCTCCTTGGTGCCGCTTGCCACGTCCAGGATCAGGTTAAAGATCTCGGTACCCACATCGGCAATGGTCGCTTCGCCGGTGGCAACGTGACCGGCAGAGATGTCGATGAGGTCGAACCACTGCTCCTTCATCTCGTTGCGGCTGCACACCTTGATGACCGGTGCCACATCCAGACCGTAGGGGGTGCCACGACCGGTCATGAACACCTGTAGACCGATGCCGGAAGCCACCTGAGAAGGTCCGCACACGATGTCGGAGGCAGGGGTGGCGGCAAAGATCAGACCGTGCTTGGAGGCTTCTCCGCCGGGCTCAGCACCTCCACGATGGGGCTGGTGCCGCTTTTGGCAATGGAGCCATTGCCTTTTCCACGATGTTTGCCAGACCGCCCTTCTTGTTGCCCGGAGTGGGGTTGGCATCCCGGTCCACACCGCCCTCGGCAAGGTAATCATCGTACCACTTCATCTCGGCGGCAAGCTTGTCCCGGACCTCGGCGCTGACGCAGCGGGCGGCAAGCATGGGCACCCCGTCCCGGACTTCGGTGACCTCGCTGAACATTACGGTGGCACCGCCCTTTACCAGCATATCCGCTGCATAGCCTGCGCTGGGGTTGGCGGTGATGCCGGAAAATGCATCGCTGCCGCCGCACTGCATACCGATGAGCAGCTCACTGAGGGGCAGCTCCTCCCGGTGGCGCAGGTTCAGCTTCTGGAGCTTCTTCTCCGCCATGTCCAGGATCGCCTGCATCATGGCATCGTGACCCTTCCAGTCCTGCAGAGTCAGGCAGTTCTCCGGGTTGATGTCCTCCGGAGGCAGCACCCGGTCGTAGGTGAGCTTCTCGCAGCCCAGACCCACCACCATGACCTCACCGCCAAAGTTAGGATGACGGATCACATTGGTGATGGCACGGATGGGGATGTATGCCAGCGGAGCGTTGATGGCAACGCCGCAGCCATAGGGATGAGTGATGGCAACCACGCCGTCCACATTGGGGTACTTGGGCAGTAGCTCCTTTTTGATGCGCTCCACTGCCACCTTCACCACGCCTGCAGCGCACTGCACAGTGGTGACGATACCCAGCAGATTGCGGGTGCCGGCAGGACCCACCTTGTTGCGGTAGCCCATCCAGGTAGTCCGGGGCGGGGTGGGCAGTTGGTCCGGGGTCTTGATGTCGGTGCCCCAGGGCATATCGGTCAGTGCCGGGCTTTCCGGCAGGTCCAACATGTGCTCGTTGATCCAGCTGCCGGCGGGGATGTCGTTCTTTGCATAGCCCAGCACCACGCCGTAGCGGATGACCTCGCCGCCGGCGGGGATATCCACCAGTGCGATCTTGTGTGCCTGGGGGATGGGATCCCGGGTGACCACGCCGCTCTCGGTCTTTGTGCCTGCGGGCAGGTCGTGGACGGCAACCACCACGTTGTCGTTGTCTTTGATCTGGATGGTCAAACGTTCTGCCATAATAATCACCTCATACTCTTATGCACGGCGCAGCTGCTCGCTGACCGCCATCATGCAGGCGGCGGCACCGTGCTGGTTGTCCACCATCTGCTTTTCACTCAGATAATACTCCGGGGTGCCGGTGCGGTCGGTGCGGTTGTCCGGTCCCTGTCCCAGACCTGCGCTGGCGCAGATGCCGTGAAGCTCCCAGCCCTGCTCGCCCTTTTTCAGGTAGGTGTCCCGGATGCCGTCCAGCACCCGGCTACCCTTTTCCCCGTATTCCGGCGGCAGCATTCCCAGCCGTGCACCCTTCATCAGGCGTAGGCGACCATAGCGCTGCCGGAGGTCTCGGAGTAGTTGCCGGTCAGGTCTGCCCGATCCACCACCTGCAGGAACATGCCGGTGTCTGCCACCTGATAGGGCAGCAGACGGTCCAGCGCGTTTTTCAGCAGAGGGCACAGCTCCCCGGCACGGGGGGTGCGGTCCTTTGCGATCTCGTAGGTGTCCGCCAGTGCCATGAGGAACCAGCCCTCGGCACGGAGCCACACCACCGGGCTCTGCCCGGTGACCGGGTCCGCCCACTCCATCTTCCGGGAGCAGTCGTTGGCGTGACGGTACAGACCCAGCTGCTCATCCCACAGCAGTTTGTGGGCAGAGGTAAACTGGTCCAGAATGTCGTCCCAGTTGTCCTCGCCGTTTTCTGTCAGGCAGGCGGCGTAGAAGGGCATCCCCATGTACAAGCCGTCCAGCCAGACCTGATCCGGATAGATGTCCTTGTGCCAGAAGTTCCCGGTGACGGTGCGGGGGTAGTCCGCCAGAATGCGGTAGGCGCGCTCCACGCCCTCTGCCACCGTGCCTCCCCGGTAACATCCCGCAGGATCCTCATGGACTTGCCAAAGCTCACCTTGTCGATGTTGTGTTCTCCGGGCACCCAGTTTGCCACCCTGCCGGCGTCGTCCATCAGGAAGGAAGCGTTCCGGCGCACCGGCTCCCGCCAACTTTCGCTGCCGGTAGCGCAGTACAGGTCCTCCGCCCCCACCATGCAAAGGTCGTCTTTATAATTCCAGGGCTTTTCACTGAGGAACCGGGGAAAGACCCGGTCCAGATACTGTTCAAAATACTCCAGCCACATGCGTTTTGTCTCCTTTTACAGTCCGGCAAAATCTGCCACCCGGTCCAGGATCTCCACAGCCTCTTTCCGGCTCACCGGACGCTCCGGGTCAAAGCGTCCGTCCGCCTCCAGCTGCATGAATCCAAAATACAGCGCCCGCGCCGCATTGGTCCCGTAGTTGTTTGCCACCCGGTCCACGTCGGTGCACACCGGCATGGTACTGGATGCGTTGCGGTAGTTCACCCCGCACGCCTGCATTGCCACCGTTGCCATCTCCTGTCGGGAGATGGTGCGCCGGGGGGCAAAGCAGCCCTTTTCCAGCGGGAAGAACCGGTTTGCCGCTGCCCGGCGTGCCGCTTCTTCGGCGGTATCCGTCAGCTCCGGGGCAGGCAGCTGATCATCGGCGAGGGGCAGCAGCATCTGCGCTGCTTCCAGCCGGGTCACCGGCTCGCTGCCCCGCTCCAGCTCCGGGGCGTTCAGCATCCCACGGCAGTACAGCCGGGGAGCGGCTCCCTGCGCCGGTGCCGGCAGCACCCGGTAGCTGCGGCTGCTCTCCCGGTCTCCGGCAGGGTTTGCGGCGCTGGCCCGGAGGTATGCCGCCCCGTCAGGCACTGCGATGGTCTCCCCCCCGCCGCACCGGGTCCAGTTTTTGTTATCCTCAGACGCCTCCCAGCAGAAGGTCAGCGGCTCCTGTGCACCGCAGCTCTCGGCGCTGGCAGTGACCGTGCCTCCGATGCAGGGCACCCCCAGGATCCGGACATAGCCGGGACGGGGGAACCGTTTACCGTTGATGGTAACGTTTTCCACCACCGCATCCTTCCAGTTCATGCTGCGCAGGCACTGGCGCACCCCGTCAATGGTGATGTTCCGCATCACCAGCCGGTAATAGGCACCTCCGGGAATGCTTCCAGAAAGACGCCGTAATCTCCGCCGTGGGCGGTGATATTCTCCATGGTGATGTCCCGGAACACCGGCAGGCTGTCGCCGTTGCGCCCATCCTCGTAGAGCATGGTACCGTGAACCGCCGCCCCGTGGACGTGGTCCATCACACTGTCGCATAGCATGACCCGCTCCACAGCGCCGCCCCGCCGGGCGTTGGTCTTGAGCCGCAGTGCATAGGTCAGGTTGGGGCTGGAGAATCGGTTGCCGCTGGCAAGCACATTGTAGATGCCGCCGCTCATCTCGCTGCCCAGTGCCACGCCGCCGTGACCGTCTGCAAAGTCGTTGTTTTCGATCAGGATGTTCCGGCAGGGCACATTTGCCTCTCTGCCGTCCCGGTCCCGCCCGGACTTCAGGCTGATACAGTCATCGCCGGTGTCAAAGCGGCAGTTTTTGATCCACACGCCGTTGCAGCTCTCCGGGTCGCAGCCGTCGTTGTTGGCACCGTGACTGGAAAGGGTCACCCCGTCCACCACCACGCTGCTGCATAGCACCGGGTTCAGCTGCCACATGGGGCTGTTGCGGAGGGTGACCCCCTGCAGCAGCACCCGCTGGCAGCGGATGGACTGGAAGAAGTTGGGGCGCAGGTAGTGTCCTTCGCCAAAGATGCGCCGATCCACCGGCACCCCGCCCAGATTCATGCTGCGCAGGGCACTGCGGTCGGCAAGCTGCAGGTCCGGCTTGTTTTCAGACCAGGAGGTCTCCACCTGATGATGCCAGTTCCACCAGTGGTCTGCATCGGCGCCGCCGTCCAGCACCCCCTTGCCGGTAACGGCAATGTCCTGTGCATCACAGGCATACAGCAGGGCGCTGAAATTGTAGCAGGGACTTGCCTCCCAGTGGGAGAACACCAGCGGGTAGTTTTCTGCCGGGTCATCGGGCACAAACTGCACCAGAGTATCCTCCGATGCAAGGTGCAGCTCCACGCCGTTTTTCAGGTGCAGCGCACCGGTGCGGTAGACGCCCGGCTGCAGGACCAGCGTTCCGCCTCCCTGCCGGCTGAGGTCGTCGATCGCCTGCTGCAGCTGTCGGGTCTGCATCTGTCCCGGCACCGGCTCCACCTGCATCCGGTTTTTGCCGATGCAGGGCAGCTGGATCTGGGACAGGATGGTATTGCGCAGCTCGTTTTTGTTCATGGGGAAAACTCCCTTACTCTTTGCTATTGATGGAATGCTCCAAAAGAAATGTCAGATATTCTGCAAGGTCTTCTTCGTGCCACTGGTGAGTGCCGGGGCAGATCTGGTGCCGGAGGTTTTCCGGTGCACCCAGCAGCCGGTACGCCTCGGCGGCGATCGCCACCTGCTCCTGAGCGTTTACCACGCCCCGGGGACCGTTGAGCCGGTCCTCCCGGCAGGACTGCACCCACAACGGGCGGGGTGCAATGAGGCTGGCGATATCGCCCATGTCCAGATGCTCCCACAGGTGGGGCACATAGTTGCAGGAACAGTTGTTGTTCAGGGTCAGCAGGGCGTCCCGGTAGCCGTACATATAGCCGCTGATGGCGGCAAACTTTACCCGGTCGTCCAGCGCCGCCAGCCACAGCGTCTGCATCCCGCCGCCGGAAAACCCCACGGCCCCCAGACGGTCTGTGTTGAAGCGCCGGTCCTCTTCCAGCCAGTCGATGAGTCTTGCCAGGTCCCAGGTCAGCATCCCCAGTACCGGGATGCCCAGAGGCTCTCCCATGTGTGCCAGCCGGTAGCAGTCGCCCTTCAGTCCTTCCGGCAGCCGCCGGGCGTCCTCCGGGTCTTCCCGCCGCTCTCCAAAGCCCCGGCAGTCCGGGCATACCGTCACGCAGCCCTGTTTTGCCAGCTGCAGACCGTAATCGTAATGGTAATGATCGATCTTTTCGGTAATGGGCGGGTAGTCCCGCACACCGGCGACCGAGTACTTTCCGGCACCGTTGTGCCCCGGAGGGCAGAGGATCACCGGGGTGTCCTTTCCAGCGCCGGCAGGCGCCAGAAGGAACAGGGTCATCCAGACCTCCGGTTCCACCTGGATCCTCCAGTGCTCCCGGCGGATACCCTCCTCTGTGAAGACGGTCTCCATTCGGCGAGCATCTTGTATACCACGTTCCATTTTACATGTTCCCAACAGGGAATGCAAAAGGCTTCGGGTATCTTCCCGCCATTGCCGGAATTCCTCCGGGGTTCTGCCCCGGAAAGCGTCCTGCCGGGCGTAGCGGTCGTACTTGCGCAGCATGGAGGCAAGGGAACCGTAGAACCTCTCCTGGGCAGGCAGCTGCTCCGGCTCAGTCATCGTTGATGTCCTCGCCGATGTTCTGGGCAGCAGCAGGAGCCTTTGCAGACTTCTTTGCCTTCAGGTGGTCAGAGACATAGGGCCACACCACGCACAGCACGGCGATGATGAGCAGGATGAAGGAGACCGGGCGGGTAAAGAAGGGTGCGTAGCTGCCGTGGGCGTAGCTGATGCCCTGACGGAAGTAGCGCTCAAGCTTGCTGGACAGGATGAAGGCCAGAACTAGCGGCTGGTAGGCAGACCGGCCACACTCATGAACAGAGCCAGCAGGCAGAGAGCCAGCATGACGTAGATGTTGAACATGGTGTTGGAGATGCCGTAGCCGCCGATGAAGCTGATGACCAAAATAACAGTATACAGATAATGATAGGGGATCTTCAAGATATACGGAAACCAGCGCTTGGTGATGATCTGGATGAGGTAGGTGACGATGGCGGAGACCATGACGCAGGCGAAGATGAGCATGGCCAGATCGGGCTGCTCAGTCATAAACAGAGGGCCAGCCTGCAGGCCGTGGATGGTCAGGCCTGCGATGAGCATTGCGGTGATGCCGTCACCGGGGATGCCCAGAGCCATCATGGGGATGAGGGCACCGCCCAGAGAAGCGTTGTTTGCGGTTTCAGAAGCCCACACACCGGCGGGGTTGCCCTTACCGAAGGTCTCAGGCTCCTTGCTGATGCCCTTGGCATAGCCATAGGCGACCATGTTGGAGATGCCGGAGCCCATGCCGGGCAAGAAGCCGATCCACAGACCGGAAGCGAATGCAAAGATAATGGTCTTGATGTTTTCGATGATGTCCTTGAAGCCGATGCCAAGCCCCTTCATGTTCTTGACGTCCACATCGGGCATCTTTGCCTCGCCCTTGGCGTTGTCACGGATGATCTGGCACATGGCGAACATACCCAGCATCTGTGCAACGGTGCTGATGCCGGAGGTGAGGTACACATTGCCAAAGGTGAAGCGGGTAGCGCCGTTGATGGGTCCATGCCGATGCAGCCCATGAGCAGACCGATGCCGGCGGACATGATGCCCTTGAAGATGTTGCCTTGGACAGGGAGGCAATAAGGGTAATGGCGCAGAAGCACAGGGAGAAGTATTCCCAGGGTCCCAGATGCAGAGCCGCCTCTGCGATCACCGGGGACAGCACGGTGGCGATCGCCACCAGAGCACACGGTGCCGATGAA
>ENA-OQCF01000808-OQCF01000808.1-human-gut-metagenome-genome-assembly--contig:-NODE-808-length-11569-cov-5.653033_pt1 | contig 11569 bp, 13 predicted proteins | sample MGYA00242756_ERZ504573 | MGnify/ENA primary metagenome ERZ504573 (study PRJEB26092, sample SAMD00036240) | human gut metagenome | host: Homo sapiens | study: EMG produced TPA metagenomics assembly of...
AAGAAAAAGAAAGGTCGATCAGCTACGCGAAATGGGGCTATATCTTCATTGCGCCGTTCTTCATCATCTTCGCGGTATTCCAGCTGATCCCTCTGGCATCCACCATTTACTACAGCTTTTTTGAATATTACCGCAGCGGCCTGAAGATCATTGGCCCGAACTTTGTGGGCCTGAAAAACTACATTACCCTGTTCGCCACCGATCTGCCAAGTACTTTGGCAACACGCTGATCCTGTGGATCATCGGCTTTATCCCGCAGATCGCCATTTCCCTGTTGCTGGCAGCATGGTTCACCGATCTGCGCCTGAAGTTGAAGGGCCAGACCTTCTTCAAGACGGTCATCTACATGCCCAACCTGATTATGGCCTCCGCCTTTGCAATGCTGTTCTTCGCGCTGTTCTCGGACAACGGCCCGGTGAACGCCGTGCTGCAGAGCATGGGCTGGATTGATGCACCCATCAGCTTTCTGAACACCGTGTGGGGCAACCGCGGGCTGATCGGCCTGATGAACTTCCTGATGTGGTTCGGCAACACCACCATCATGCTGATGGCTGCGATCATGGGCGTAGATCCCACCCTGTACGAAGCGGCTGAACTGGACGGCTGCACCCCGAACCAGATGTTCTGGAAGATCACCATTCCGCTGATCCGTCCCATCCTTGTTTACGTCATGATCACCTCCATGATCGGCGGCCTGCAGATGTTCGATGTGCCGCAGATTTTGACCAACGGCAAGGGCGGCCCGGACCGCACCTCCACCACCATGATCATGTACCTGAACAACCACCTGTTCAGCAAGAACTACGGCATGGCCGGTGCAGTCTCGGTGGTGCTGTTCCTCGTGTGTGCAGTGCTGTGCGTTGTGGTCTACTTCTCCCTTACCAAGGAGGATGACGGCCTGACCCGCGCCCAGCGCAAAGAACTGAACGCCGCCAAAAAGGCAGCAAAAGGAGGGAAATGATTATGGCACACACTCCTAGAAATCAATCGGAAAAAGCAACACTGGCTGCACGCCGCGCATGGTGTTATCTGGTGCTGGTGCTCATCAGCTTTTTGTGCCTGTTCTTCTTCTATGTGCTGGTGATCAACTCCACCCGCACCCACTTCGAGATCCAGAAAGGCTTCTCGATGCTGCCGGGCAAATCGCTCATCACCAACTTCCAGAACGTGCTGGCCGATGCTAACATCCCTGTCATCACCGGCATCCGCAACAGCCTGATCGTCTCCGCCTGCTCGGCGGCGTTCAGCGTGTACTTCTCGGCCCTGACGGCCTACGGCATCTACGCCTATAACTTCAAATTCAAAAAGGCCGCGTTCGCCATTATCCTGCTGATCATGACCATGCCCACGCAGGTGTCCGCTCTGGGCTTTTTGCAGCTCATCACCAAGATGGGCCTGAAGAACAGCTTTATCCCGCTGATCCTGCCCAGCATTGCAGCGCCCACCGTGTTCTTCTTCATGAAGCAGTATCTGGACGCTTCCCTTCCCATGGAGATCGTAGAGGCTGCCCGCATCGACGGTGCAGGCGAGTTCTACACCTTCAACAAGATTGTGCTGCCCATTATGAAGCCCGCTCTGGCAGTGCAGGCCATTTTCTCCTTCGTGGCCAGCTGGAACAACTACTTCATTCCCGCTCTGGTGCTGGACAGCGCCGACAAAAAGACCCTGCCCATCCTGATCGCACAGCTGCGCAGTGCAGACTTCCTCAAGTTTGATATGGGCAAGGTTTACATGATGGTGGCCATCGCCATTCTGCCCGTCATCATCGTGTACCTGCTGCTTTCCAAGTTCATCGTCCGCGGTGTTGCTTTGGGCGGCGTGAAAGGCTGACGGCATTTTGCCGCAAACAGCAAGAGGGTCCCGGAGAAAATTCCGGGACCCTTTTGCTGTGTTTAGGATATAAGGAATTTTTGGAAGAGATCAGGAGAAAAAACAAGGCATACACATTCTGTCGGAGGTTCTAAGGGGATAAGATTACTCGCCGCGGACGGCTGCGAAACCTGCTTCCAGATCAGCAATGATATCGTCGATGTGCTCAGTGCCGATGGACAGGCGGATGGTGTTCTGATAGATCTGCTGCTCGGCCAGCTCTTCGTCATTCAGCTGGCTGTGGGTGGTGGAAGCCGGGTGGATGACCAGACTCTTCACATCAGCAACGTTTGCCAGCAGGGAGAAGATCTTCAGGTTATCGATGAACTTGAATGCTTCCTCGCGACCGCCCTTGATGTTGAAGGTAAAGATGGATGCACCGCCATTGGGAAAGTACTTCTCGTACAGGGCGTGATCCGGGTGATCCGGCAGGGAGGGGTGGTTGACCTTCTCCACCTGCGGGTGGTTTGCCAGAAACTCGACTACCTTCTTGGTGTTCTCCACATGGCGCTCGATGCGCAGGCTCAGGGTCTCGGTACCCTGCAGCAGCAGGAAGGCGTTGAACGGCGAAATGGTGGCACCGGTATCACGCAGCAGGATCGCACGGATGTAGGTGACAAAAGCTGCGGGGCCTGCTGCATCGGCAAAGGAAACGCCGTGATAGCTGGGGTTGGGGTCAGCAATGTTGCCGAACTTACCGCTTGCCTTCCAGTCGAACTTGCCGCTGTCCACGATGATGCCGCCCAGCGTGGTGCCGTGGCCGCCGATGAACTTGGTGGCGGAATGGACGACGATATCTGCGCCGTGCTCAATGGGACGGATCAGGTACGGGGTGCCGAAGGTATTATCGATGACCAGCGGCAGGCCGTGCTTGTGCGCGATGGCTGCAATGGCATCGATATCGGGGATATCGCTGTTGGGGTTGCCCAGAGTTTCCAGATAGACGGCCTTGGTGTTGAGCTGGATGGCATTCTCCACCTCAGCCAGATCGTGTGCATTGACAAAGGTAGTGGTGACACCGAACTGGGTCAGGGTGTGCTCCAGCAGGTTGTAGCTGCCGCCGTAGATGGTCTTCTGAGCCACGATGTGGTCACCGGCCTGTGCCAGTGCTTCGATGGTGTAGGTGATGGCAGCGGCACCGGAGGCGGTTGCCAGAGCAGCCACGCCGCCCTCCAGAGCAGCGATGCGCTTCTCGAACACGTCCTGCGTGGAGTTGGTCAGACGGCCGTAGATGTTGCCGGCATCTGCCAGACCAAAGCGGTCTGCTGCGTGCTGGCTGTTGCGGAACACATAGGAAGTGGTCTGATAGATAGGCACTGCACGGGAATCGGTTGCGGGATCGGCCTGCTCCTGGCCAACGTGAAGCTGCAGGGTCTCAAATTTATAGTTAGACATAGTATTTTACCTCTCTATTTGTACTTATAGTATAATTTTCTGATACAAAAAATCCCGATGCGTGATACAAAAGCGCATCGGGCAAACACAATTCAAAGCGATTCTGTCAACGTCACATTCGGTACACATTCGTGCACAGCAAGAGGGCATCGTACAGTTCACAGCCAGATGTTCTGCCCGGTCACCGCACATTCGCCCACAGCGGAAGTTTGCATGCAGCAGGTCGTTCCAAATCAGCTTCATATCCGTGCCCTCCTTTCCCGTAAAACTCTTTCCCACTCATCTACAAACCGGCGCCTCTATCTGCTCTGTACCGGGAAGCAAAACCTTTGCTTTCTTTTTCCTACTAGGTTTGTGGATTTATTGTTTGCATTATATTCTCTCTTACCCAGTTTGTCAATAGGTTAATTCCATTTTTTTTCAAATTGAGTTTTCTGCACGATGCGCAGCCCGCATTTGCAGCATCCCGTTGTGCAGTTCCAACAGGAGTAACACTTCTGCTTCTTCGAAAATTTTTATTTTTCCATTGATAAAACCTTAAAATTTTATTGTTATACTAAAGCTATTCCTTGCAAACGCCCTGCAAATCGTTTATTATGGTAGCGTTCTTTTTTATCATCAAAGGAGTTTTTCGATGCTGCATCGTTTCTTTCATTTTTTAAAGCAGAGCCTGCTCGTTGTTCTTTGCATCCTGCTGCTTGGCGGGCTGCTGGCAGGCGGCTGGTTCTTTTATCAGGGCAGGCAGCTGTACCGCAGTGCCGCCAGCAGTTACCCAGTGGCTTCCATGTACGACACCATCTGTGCCCGCGGGAGCTATACTTCCTACGATGCGCTGCCGCAGATCTATATTAACGCAGTCATCTGCACCGAGGACGAGCATTTTATGACCCACAAGGGCATTGACCCGGGGGCCATTGCCCGCGCCCTGCTGGCCGACCTGCGCACCCACTCGCTGGCCGAGGGTGGCAGCACCCTGACCCAGCAGCTTGCCAAGAACGAGCTGTTCACGCAGGACAAGCATCTGCCCGCAAGGCTGCCGAGATGCTTGCTGCTTTTGATCTTGAAAAGACCTACTCCAAGCAGCAGATCTTTGAGATGTACGCCAACACCATCTATTTTGGCAGCGGGTATTATGGCATTGCAGAAGCTGCCGAGGGCTACTTTGGCAAGGAACCGGCCCAGCTGACCGATGCCGAAGCGATCTATCTGGCGGGTATGCCCAATGCGCCTTCCACCTACGCCAGCAGCCCAGAGCTTGCCTTCAAGCGGATGCAGGTGGTGCTCAAGCGGATGGTCAAGTGCCGCGTGCTCACCCAGCAGCAGGCCGATGCCATTGCCGCAGATGCTGAAAACTTAACGGTTTAAACAAGACACCGCGCCCTGTCTGCTGCGGATCAGACAAGGCGCGGTGTTTTGTTTTGCGGTATTTGGTTTGGTAAAGGAGGAATCATGTTGCCCGTTCAGGCGGTTGCGGCCCCGCCTGTCGGTAGCATTATCATACCAAAGAATTTCTGCGAAAGCATGTTATTTATATGAAGCTTTTATGAATTTACCGGTTCTTTGCCGCTGTCATGCTGTCACTCCGGGGCTTTCATGCTTTCCACCATGCTGATATGCCGCACATGCCGCCGCATGGCAAAGCACACCACAAAGGTGAACAGCATCGTCAATGCCACTGCCAGCAGATAACTGCGGGGTGCAATGGTGCGAATAAACATCAGCTGATCCATTTCCACGGTCAGGATGATGAACCGGTGCAGCGGCACGCCCAGCAGCAGGCCCACGCCGGAGCCGATGAGGGACAAAAGCTCGATCTCGCGGAAGATGTAGCGGTACACTTCTTTGTCATAGAAGCCCAGAACCTTGATAGTGGCAAGCTCCTTTTTGCGCTCGGCAAGGTTGACGCTGATCAGGTTGTACAGCACCACCGCCGCCAGCGCCGCCGCGCACACGATGATCAGCACCACCACGTAGTTCAGGCTGCCGATCAGGCTGCCGAACATGGAGGTGGTGTCCTCGGTGAAGCTGACGCTGCTCACATAGTTGCAGGCCAGCAGCTTTGTGCGCAGGGCGTTGTACTCCGCCTCGGTGGTACAGCCGGTCAGGCCGTAGACGGTGTTCCACTCCGGCGTTCCGCCCAGCAGGCTCTCCAGCTGCGCATTGGAGAGATACAGCCGGGTGAACATGTAGTTCTCGGTAATGCCGGTCAGGGTCAGCTGCACGCGGCTTCCGTCTGCAGCCTCCACATAGAACGTATCGCCCACGCTCAGCTCCAGATTCAGGGCCGTTTTTTCGGTCAGGATCACGCTGTCCTCTTCAAAGGGAATGGGGTCGTGGCCCACCCGGGTGCGGAAGGTGAAGTATTCGGTCATCCGGGCATCGTCCTCCGCGCCTACGATGCTGACATCGGCGCTCCCGCCCTCTTCATTATAAAGGGTGGTGGACTTTGTGTAGAACGCGCCCCAGCTGTGGACCGCACTGCTGCTGTCCAGCGTGTCGGCAAGGCCCTGCTCCATGGTCAGCGCCTTTTCATCGCTGAGCGAGATGGTGAGATCGTTGTGGGTCAGCTGCCCGGACTGCTTGTCCACGATGGGCAGGATGGAATCCTGAATGCCAAAACCGATCAGCAGCAGCGCCGTGCAGCCTGCCACGCCCAGCACTGTCATGAAGAAGCGCTTTTTGTAGCGGAACAGGTTGCGGGCTGTGGTCTTTTGGGAGAAGCTCATGTGCTGCCACAGCGGGGTGATGTACTCCAAAAAGATGCGCTTGCCTGCCACCGGGGCCCGGGGCAGCAGCAAAGCTGCAGTCTTTTCCTTCAGGCTGGCACGGCAGGCGTTCCATGTAGCAAAACCGATGACGGCCGCGCTGATGGCCACGCTGCTGCCGCCATGCCGGGGTAAAAGTGCAGCGTAAAGGTGGACATGCTGAAGATCATCTGGTAAGCATACCAGATGATGAGCGGGAACACCACAAAACCGATGACCATGCCCACGATGCTGCCCAGCACGCTGGCGCTGAGGGCATAGAACAGATACTTGCCTGCGATCTTTGCGTTGGAGTAACCCAGAGCTTTCAGAGTACCCAGCTGCAGGCGGTTCTCGTCCACCATGCGGGTCATAGTAGTAGTGGCCACCAGCGCCGCCACCAGGAAGAAGAACACCGGGAACACCCGTGCAATGGCATCCATGCGGTCGGCATACTGCTCAAAGGTGACAAAGCTCACGGTGGAGCTGCGGTCCAGCACATACCACTCGCCGCTCTTGATCTGGCTCACCTGCTCCTCGGCATCGTTCAGCTGGGCAAGGCCGTCGGCCAGCTGCTGTTCGGCATCGGCTTCTGGCTCTCGTACTCTGCGCGGGAATCGGCCAGCTGCTGCACGCCGTCGTTGTACTGCCGCCAGCCTTCGTCCAGCCGGGTGCGAGCCGCATCAAACTGGGTGTAGGCTGTGGCCGTGCCGGTGGTGAGCTGCAGCTGCCCCTGCAGAAGCTTTACCTTCATCTGGCGCAGTGCTGCCTTTGCCTCAGTCACCAGCTGCTCGTTGGAAAGGCTGGGCGAAGAGATCAGCCCCTGTGCATACATCTGGCGCTTGCCCTCGTCCAGCTGGGCTGATAGCCGTTCAGCTGGCCGCTGATGTTGTCGTAAGCATCCTGCGCCTTCTGCAGGGCGTCCCGCAGGTCGGTGTATTCCTCGTCGGCGGGCTCGGCCTCGTCCAGCGCTTTCTGTGCATTGTTCAGAGCCGTTTCGGCATAGCCCAGCAGCGGGTCGGCCACCTTTTTCAGGTTCACCAGCATCTCGATCTGTTGCAGCTGATCCTCAAATTCCAGCAGTTGTTCCTCGCCGCTCACCAGCTCGTCCGCACCGCCCTGCATAGTATCCGGCAGGGCCTTTTTGTTGGCGGCAAGCTCCGCTTCGCCCGCGTCCAGCTGGGCTTTGGCGCTGTCCAGCTGTGCCTGTGCATCGGCCAGCTGCTGCTCTGCCTCCGCAAACTGACGGTCTGCTTCGGCTTTTTTGTCGTTGTACTCGGCCCGGGCATCGGCCAGCTCTGCACTGGCATCCTCGATCAGCTCCGCCCGCCGGGCCGTGCACTGTGCGCCGCTGATGGCCTTTACCCTTGCGGCTGTGTCATCCACTGCTGCCTGATACGCGTCCGAGTAATTATCATACAGGCCGGCATTTTTTACTTTGAGATAGCACACCGTATAATAATCCGTGGTTAGGCTGCCCTCCGGCAGGAACACAATATCATCCAGCTGGCCGTCACCGGCGGTGCTGCTCTCCTTGTCCGTGGAAAAATGCTGCGGGTCCTGCACGGTGCCCACTACCGTGAACTGCTTCCGGCTCACATATTCGGTGTCCTCCGGCAGGGTGAGCACCGTGCCCGGTTCCACCGGGTCGCCGTAGCCCATCACATGTACCACGCACTCGTCCGGGGCCTCAGGCATCCGGCCCGAGAGCAACACCAGACGGTTCATATTTTCTGCCGTGTCGGCCCCGGGGTCGGCGGGCAGCTGCTGCAGGCGCACCACCGCCGTCTCGCTCTGGCCCTGCCACTGGGCCTCCACGTCCTGATATTTCACCGGCTGCACAGCCTCCACGCCGTCCACGGCGGCAATGGCGGCAATGTCCTCCTCCGAAAGACCCAGCGTGGACAGTACCCGCAGGTCGAACACGTTCTGCTGCACGTAGTATTTCTGCCCGGCGATGCGCATGCTGGCGCAAAACTCATCAGGCCGGTCAGCATCATCACGCCCAGCGCCACGATGCCGAACAGCGAGACCATGCGGCTCAGGTTGTCCTTCATTTCCCGCAGGATGTTTTTACGATAACTTTTCAGCACAGCTCTCACCACTCAATCTCCTGCACCGGCACAGGGTGCTCGTTGACCTGATTGGAGACGATCTTGCCGCTGCGTACCTGAATGATGCGGTCTGCCATCGCCGTCAGGGCGGTGTTGTGGGTAATAACGATCACCGTGCGGCCGGTGCGGCGGCAGGTATCCTGCAAAAGGGCCAGCACCTGCTTGCCGGTTTTGTAATCCAGTGCACCGGTGGGCTCGTCGCAGAGCAGAAGCTTGGGGTTTTTGGCCAGTGCGCGGGCAATGGACACCCGCTGCTGCTCGCCGCCGGAAAGCTGGGCCGGGAAGTTGTTCAGCCGCTCTCCCAGACCCACACTGCGCAGGGTCTCTTTGGGGTCCAGCGGGTCGCGGCAGATCTCGCTGGCCAGCTCCACGTTCTCCAGTGCGGTCAGGTTCTGCACAAGGTTGTAGAACTGGAACACAAAGCCCACGTCGTACCGGCGGTAGGTGGTGAGCTCTCTGGCGGTAAAATGGCTCACGTTCTGGCCGTCCAGCCAGACGTTGCCCTCGTCGCAGCTGTCCATGCCTCCAAGGATGTTCAGCAGGGTGGTCTTGCCTGCGCCGGAAGGCCCCACGATGATGCAGAACTCGCCCTTATCCACATAGAAATTCAGGTGGTCTGCGGCGGCGATCTTCACACTGCCGGTCTGATAGTATTTGCAAACGTCCTCAAACTCCACAAAATGCTCCATGGCGTTTTTTCCTTTCTATCGGGAATGCATACTGTTTCAATTTAACTATAACATCTCCCGGCAGACTTTGCAAAGACATCTGCGCAAATTTTCAAAAACTTAACAGAAAAGCGCAAAAAGGGCCGCTGCACATCCCTGCGTGCAGCAGCCCTTTCATCATTTGATCTCAGCGGTCAGCGCCCCACGATCAAATCGCGGCGGCAGCGCAGGCCCACGGTGAGGAAGGTGTTTTCGCCCAGTCGGCGCAGCACCACGCGGTCGGTGCCCTTCTGGCCCTCCACCAGCAGAGACAGGTTCAGGGTGGTGGAGCCCTTCTCAGTCTGGACCACCAGCGTGCTCACGCCCTCGTTCAGCAGGGTCTGCATGTCCTGCACGGTGGTGCGGAAAGTAGCAGAACCGGCAGGCACATCCAGCGTCAGCACGCTGTCCTTCTGGCGGGCAGTGTACAGCACTTCTCTGCCGAACAGGCCTTTGACGGTGTAGCGGGCCTCGCTCTTTTTCGCCGCTGCATCTGCAGACGGGGCGGCCAGCTCATCGCCGGAGATCAGCATGATATTGCCCTGAATGGGGTTTCCCTCCGGTGCGCCGTAGCCGCCGTAGGTGGGGTCCTTTTCGCCGATCGCCACATCGGCGCTGTGCAGGGCGATATCCCCCTGCACCATCTGCTCCTGCGGGGGCAGATAGCCTGCGGCAGCAGGGTCGTTGATGTCTGCCTCTGCGGCAAATGCGCCCACGCTCAGCATGGCGGCAGCACCCAGCACTGCAGCGGTGGTGGTGACGGTACGGACAAATTTATGGTTCAGTTTCATTTGGAATACCTCCGTTGACGGCGGTTTTGCACCGCACATTTTTGTTTTGTGGAAAACCATGGTCTGCCATGCGGTGTAATACAAAACCGCCGCATCTGTCTTATAAACGGATGCGGCGGCGGGATTATTGCAGCAGGCTAAAAAATTTTTGGCAGCTCTGCCGCCGGGGTCACTGGGCCTGTGCCGGTTCCCGGTTCAGGATCTCCATGAACTCCTCGCCGGTGATGGTCTCCTTCTGGTACAGATACTGTGCCAGCTCGTCCAGCTTGGCGCGGTTGTCGGTCAGGATGCGGACAGCCTTTTCGTGCTGAGCCTTGACCAACTCCACCACCTTCTGGTCGATCTCGCGCTGGGTCTGCGCCGAGCAGGCCAGCGAGGTGTCACCGCCCAGATACTGGTTGTTCACGGTCTCCAGCGCCACCATGTCAAAGTCCTTGCTCATGCCGTAGCGGGTAAGCATGGCGCGGGCAAGCTTGGTGGCCTGCTCAATATCGTTGGAGGCACCGGTGGTGATGGATCGGAACACCACTTCCTCGGCGGCGCGTCCGCCAGTGAGGGTGGCGATCTTGTTTTCCAGCTCTTCCTTGCTCATCAGGTAGTGGTTGCCCTCGTCCACCTGCATGGTGTAGCCCAGTGCGCCGGAGGTGCGGGGGATAATGGTGATCTTCTGCACAGGGGCAGAGTTGGATTGCTTGGCCGCCACCAGTGCATGGCCGATCTCGTGGTAGGCCACGATGCACTTTTCCTTGTCGGTAAGGATGGAGTTCTTCTTCTGGTAGCCTGCAATGACCACCTCGATACTCTCCTCCAGATCGGCCTGCGTCACGCTCTTGCGGCCTGCACGCACAGCGCGCAGAGCTGCTTCGTTGACGATGTTGGCAAGTTCCGCACCGGATGCACCGGAAGCCATGCGGGCCACGGTGTTGAAGTCGATGCCCGGGGCCAGTGCCACCTTTTTGGCGTGCACTTTCAAAATCTCTTCGCGGCCCTTGAGGTCGGGCAGCTCCACCGGCACACGGCGGTCAAAACGTCCGGGACGGGTCAGCGCCGGGTCCAGCGAATCCGGGCGGTTGGTAGCCGCCAGAATGATGACGCCGGTGTTGCCCTCAAAGCCGTCCATCTCGGTGAGCAGCTGGTTCAAAGTCTGCTCACGCTCGTCGTTGCCGCCGAGATTGCCGCTGTTGCGCTTCTGACCGATGGCATCGATCTCATCGATGAACACGATGCAGGGGGCCTTTTCCTTGGCCTGTCGGAACAGGTCGCGCACCTTGGACGCGCCCATGCCCACGAACATCTCCACGAATTCAGAACCGGAAATAGAGAAGAACGGCACATTGGATTCGCCTGCCACGGCCTTGGCCAGCATGGTCTTGCCGGTGCCCGGAGGGCCCACCAGCAGGATGCCCTTGGGCATGGATGCGCCAATGCTCTCGTACTTGCCGGGGTCGTGCAGGTAATCCACGATCTCCTGCAGGTTTTCCTTGGCTTCATCCTCACCGGCCACATCCGCAAAGCGGATGCCGTGGGTGGACTGCACATAGACCTTGACGTTGGACTTGCCCACGCCGCCGAACATCATGGACCCCGGGCCGCCGCCGGCCTTTTCCATCAGCTTTTTGTTCATCTGATTGCCGATGAAGCTGAACAACAGGATGGGCAGCAGGAACCAGATCAGGAAATTGAGCATCGGCGACCCTGCTCCACGATCTCGCTGGAAAACTGTGCTCCGGCATCATACAGGCGCTGGGTAAGCTCCGGGTCGTTCATCAGCCGGTCTTGTAGACCTGCTTTTCCTCTTTATCGGTAAAAATGATCTGGTTGGATTCGATATCCACACGCCGATGTTCTTTTTCCTTCGGTCATGGTCATAAAGGTACCGTAGTCCAACTTCCTCCACCTGACGCTCGCTCATCCACGGCAGCAGCACAAGGTTGAGCAGCAGCAGGACC
>ENA-OQCF01000810-OQCF01000810.1-human-gut-metagenome-genome-assembly--contig:-NODE-810-length-11544-cov-3.304195_pt1 | contig 11544 bp, 17 predicted proteins | sample MGYA00242756_ERZ504573 | MGnify/ENA primary metagenome ERZ504573 (study PRJEB26092, sample SAMD00036240) | human gut metagenome | host: Homo sapiens | study: EMG produced TPA metagenomics assembly of...
TCCCTCTTCGTCTTCTTCATCTTCTTCATCTTCATCGGAATCATCCTCGTCCTCATCTTCTTCGTCTTCCTCATCCTCTTCAGAACCATCTTCATCTTTCGTCATCTTCCGATTCTTCTTCGTCCTCATCGTCATCAGATTCTTCCTCCTCTTCGTCTTCTGAACCGAAAATTTCAGATGCCTGGTCAGCAGTCAACATAATAGGAGCCGGGATAATTTTTACAGAGCCATCTTCGTAAGTAATAATGATATTACCGTTGATTTCTACTCTAGATACTTCTTTAAGTTCAACTTTCTTAGTTTCTTTTTTCTTAGCCATAATTGTTTAATTTTAATGGTTTGTTAATGAATATAGTTAATCACTCAGTTATAAGCTTTTTATACTTCTTTAGGAATGGTCCCAAAGATTCATGTGCATTATTAAATTGTTTTATGTTTTCTAGAACGGTATTAAACTGTTCCTGTGAAGTTATTTCAACTACTTCAGAGTTTATAACTTGGTCCACTTGATTATAGGTCATAATCTTAAAGGATTTGCCCTCAAATGGATTATATGGTCCATGTTGTTCTAATTTAGTGTTCATCGCTATATGATATTTTAGTTAAACCTGGAAAACCCAATTTACCCATCATTTCTGTGTATGATTGATATTTCCCTTTTTTCGAAATTTCATAGTTATCAGAAAATCTTATTGGGTAGACCCAAATTTCTGAATCTAGTTTCCTATTGGTCATGAAGTAAGCATACTTATTCCTTATTTTATAATCAGATAGAGGTTTCCATAGTTCCCATTGTAATTCTCTTATGAGATATTTATCTGGATAATAACCTGATTCTGAAATTTCAGAGAAGCTTCTCCAAAGTCATCTAAGAAATCGTAGGCCTTTTTGAATAAGATACGATTAAACTTAATATGATATACCTTGGTAAGGAACAGGGCTATTTGCCAAATCCTAGGAGGATGATTCAAGCAATCAAGGTTAAATTGGTTCTTTTCCCCTTGACTCAGCTTGTTGTATCTCCTGTAGGATAGCAGAATGGACCTGTAATCTCTTTTGCTTTCGATATTCAGGTGAGAATTCATCCCTATACCCGTATAATGCAATTTGGTATGCCCTGTTGAATGCCCTTCTTCCATGTTTCTTATAAATTTTATTCATTCTTACTACAAAATGCCTTCTCCTATGTTTATCCATTCTTGCTTCAGCAGGAAAGATAAATCTTCGTATTTTAGTTGGCTTACCCTTAAAGAATATCGATTGATGACCTTTCTTGGGTAAATCAGTTATGCCTTGTTTTATAAGATTCTTACCCTTGATAGTATGAATGTATAAATTGGCATCTACTCCTAATAAAAGAGTTATGGTTCTTCTAGCATGGTATCTTGAAAAGAATCCTAAACCACATATATGTTTTTTATATAACAACTTCTCGGTTCGGTATTTACTTTCTGTTGCATATTGATATTTGGTCCATCCCCAATATTCATCAGGCCTCCAAGTCCATACATATATTAAGTCTGGGTATATTTTTCGATTATCCCTTGCTAGTTTTACCATTTAATTTCCTTTTTGCAGCCCTGTACCAGAGTTGAATGGATTTCTCATTAGCATCAGGGAATTTCTTTTTCATTCTCCTTACTACTCTCTCTTGGTCAAATCCCTTTTCGGTTAATTCATAACAGTAGGATTTCTTAGTACCCTTGATTAGATTAAAAGAATCTCTTTCTCTTGGAGGTTTCTTTTCTTTGGGTTTCTTTATACCTGGTACTCTTTTTAATTTTCGAATGCCATCTTCTCCTTCTTCTCCTAAGAATCCTAATCTTAATCTTGAATTACGGATTGGGTCAGTTTTATCATAACCAATTGCTTCCAATTGTTTATCTGCCCATTCATCATACTGGTCAATTAAGGATTTATCGGGTTTGTTAGTAGAGTTACTGATATACTTGATTAAATCAAATACTCCTGCAGCACAAGCATCTGGAAATGGCATACCAAGGATTACTGCCTTTCTTTTGAGATCCTTGTATTTCATGTTTCTTCCTGCAGCACCTAGGAAATTCTGTTTTTCCCTAGAAGGAGCTGGTTTATCTTTTTTCTTCTTTGCCATAGTTTTAGAATCTTTGATTGTAATAGGTTTGAGTTAATTCTTCATGAGTTACATGCCCATAGGGAACTAATCCCATATTATCTATTTTGTAGAAGAGATCATAAGGTAAATCATAAGTGATTAACCATAAGTAATTCTCTTGAGTAATGTGGTTTGATACCATATCCTTAATTTTTGGGAAATTGGGTAATAGGGTCAATTTGTCATCATCCCAGCTATCACTGAATTGGCTGATGATATTATTTGCTTTGTTAAAGCGGATGTCTAAGTTGGTATTCTTCATATTGTCTATATTTAAAATTGTCTAATTTTCTTTGTGCAAATATAATACTTATATATTATATAGAAAAATATTCTATCTATTATTTTAATATTAGCTGAGGATCAATAGAAGGAGTCTTCTTTCACTCTAGCAGCTCCTGGTTGAGGTTTCTTCTTTGGTTTTCGTTTTATGTGAGTGTTATAGGCCATATCCAATTGCTTCACATTGAAATCCATGTTATTTACCTGATTGTAATTCAAAGCCTTTTCGATACATAATCTATATTCTGGCCAAAACTTCTGACCTAGTTTTACAGTAGTAGTCTTGGCATTGAATTTAGATACCATGAATCCAAATGTATCTGCATCATCCTTATCCTCGAATATATACATGTAGAATTTACTGAATTCCCTCATTACCTCATCTGTAGGTCTTACGGGAAGTAATAAATATCCATCAGTATATAAATCTTCAGATATTAAACATACCCACCATTTCTTTATACTAGGCTTTACCTTATACTTAAACCTTTCTCTTAGTTTAGTATGAACCCATTCTGGTACTTTCTCTAATAAGTAGTTGATATAAATCTTTTCTTTCTTATTGGCTCTTCTTTTGAAAGCAGAGGGTTGCTGTACTTGCCTGGGTAATATCCTAAAGTTATTCCATCTATCGAATTCTAATATCAAACCTAGAGAATGTTTATCCCATTCATTATCTGAACCTTGTAGTCTTCTTATATTTCTTTCTAGATTACGAGTATTTACCTTAGGAACTAATTGGGAGGCATCTCCAGTATTTAGTAGAGCCTCTTTCCTTTTCATCCTTTTTTCTATACAAGCCTCGATATAATCCTGGAAGTTTCTTTCACATGGGCAATCTGGTCTAAATATTGACTCATGTATTTCGAAGAAATCCGAAAATAATCGGAAGAACTTTTCAGACCTTTCTTTTATTTCTAAGTACTTATAATGAGATAACTTTAATATCTCTCCAGCTTCCCAAGAGGATTTACTCTCTGATAACTGAAGAAAAAGGGACTGCTGCTCAGTTGGAGTCAAACAGTCCCATGCTTTCTTTTGGTATTCATTCATATTAACGCCTCCTTTTATTAATGTTCTCTTCTATCTTTTCAGAAGTAATAGAATTTGGGTCATAGTCAAAGTTATTACAATGTAATTTATCTGGGTCTGAATCCTGATATACACTGTAAAGAACACTGTCAAAATCAAGAGTTACTTCCATTTTACCATGTTCTGGGTAGATTAGTACTTTTACTGTCCTATTTGAGTAATTTACATCTAATACTGTAGCATCTATACCTTCATAGGGATACCCTTTTAAAACGATATAATCACCAGGTTTTACATTCATAAGATCATCAACAGAGTATTTTTTATTTGCTTTTGCTAATCTTATGAACCTTCTTACATCTTTTCTAGAACAAGTTGCAACCAATGAAAAATCATCGAAATCCTCTGCATTATCAATGCGTATTTTCTTTTTCCTTTCGTGCATTGTCTCAGTAGATTTAAGAAATGTTCTTATGCCTGAGATATTACGTTTTAGTTTGTTTAAAAAAGGCCTTGAGAATGCTTTTTCAGTGGGCATTCTCATAAAGCATAATTAAAAAGTATAGGAACAGATTCAAATATCATCTTACCTTTAACAGTTCTCTTAAGTATATCTAGAGTAGGGATAATAACCTTGATATTTTCGTATCCCTTTTCTTTTAACTCTTTCTCGATAAGGTGATAATACTTTCTTTCTAGGTAGAAGATTACATAGGAGTATGGGATACGTTTTTTCATATTATGAGTTTTTTACGATTAACTTAGCTTGTTTATGGATTGATTTGTAATCAATATTTTCCAATATATCACTTGCTAAGAAGATATACAAGTTTACTGAGGTAAATATTGACATACTGGCCTTTTTTAGATTGTCTCCATATATAATCTCCAATAGTACCTTGACCTCCCTCTACTACAAAGAAAAACTCATTTGCAGGCATTGAATTGTATCTCATACATAAGATTGGTACCTTCTTTGCCCTTTTAGCATCTTTACTTGCTTGTTCCCAGAATCTTAATATATCACAGGATTTATTACCCAATAATACATGTTCAAATTTAATATCCTTGTAGTTTTTACATTCTACCGAGATTTTACATCTATGGGCATGTCTTTCATCCTGACACATAATATCCGAAGACAAATCCCTACTCTGATGATTTGCACCAGAGTAAGGTGTTCTGCCGAATTTGAAAGAAGTCCATTCCGTAAACCATTTTGAGACTTTGAGTTCAAATCTTGAACCTTTCTTTTTACTATTTGCCATAATTTCATTGTATTGTTTATGGATCATAGTGGTTTATAATAACTAAGGCCCTTGATTTTCTCTACTTGCAGGATCTTAGTATTTGATAAAGGTAATGAGTCATGATGAGTTATTAAAAATAGGGATTTTCCATTGAAGATATGTTTTATGAGATTTATCACCAACTCTATATTATCTGAGCTTAGGGATTCGAATACTTCATCCAAAAAGGCAAGGTTAATACCTTTACTTGCAGTCAAAGCCTCATGCATTGCGAATGCCATACATAGATTACATACTTGTTTTTCTCCTCCTGATAGCTCGTCATAATCAATTATGTGATTATCCCTTTCTATAAGGGTAACGAAGTCCTTTCTAGTAGAATTAAGGTCAATATTAAACTCAATTCTAAATCCAAGAACCTCTGAATAACTTGAAAGAGTACGATTTAATAAATCCAGAGATGAATCGAATAGGTAGACCTTGATCCCGTTATTACCCAATGGGTCATTTATCAACCAGTTGTAGTTCTCTAACTCCAGTTCTCTATTATGATAATCCTCATCTACCTTTCTTAAGTCCTTACGAATCTTCTTTAGTCTCTCTTTATACTTGGTAGACATTACTTTTAGTTTTTGATTTTTGAGGTCCTTAATCTCCTGGTCGATATCGGCTAAATCTGAAGCAATATCAGAGCATTCCTTTACTAAAGCTTTATATTTACTACAGTTAAACTCTAATTCATCTAATCTTTCAACCGATTCTTCATAGAGTTCCTGAAGTTCTTCTCTTTCTTTAAATGCTTTACTAATGGGAGTAAGCATTTTCAAAGCTTTTTTATATTGTTTACTCTTGATCAATTCTATTGATTGATCCACCAATTCATTCAAGGGAGTACTAAGAGTTTCTTTGTTTATCTTTATACGTGCCTTTATCTCTTGAACTGCCTTAGTTTGATTCCTTACCTTTTGTTCTATTGCTACATCTACCTCATCCGAAATATGTTTTTGTTTTGCAATAAGTAACGCAGTTAGGTCTTTTCGTTCTTCCTTTAGTTTCCTAGATTTTTCTCTGAGATCCTTCTTAAAGGATTTCTCCCTTGACCTCAAATCGAAGTAAGCTTCTTTATTGGCCTCTAATTCTTTCTTTAGTGAAAAGGATTCAGATTCTAATTGATTAATCTCATTTAAGATAACTGCCTTATCTTGATTAGCTATACCCTTTGCTAAATTTAGGTATTCTAAATCGAATACTTCCTCAAAAAGCTTTTTCTTATCCGAATTAGATTCTTGGATTAATCTCTTAATACCCTGACCGAACATAATTGAGTTCATGAATAACAGATAGGATAATCCTAGTTCTTTATTGATGGCATTCTGTAATTCATTCTTACCCTTGATATTAATAATCTCGGCATTTTTAATGATTATGAGTCTATCATTTCCCTTAGCACCATCCTCTAGGTAATCTTTGAATTTTTGACATCTGATTACCTTATAGGAATCTTGGTTTTTCTGAAAAAATACTTCTACCATGGTTCCCTTATAATCTTTGGGTTGGTATTCTTTCCAAGTATTTACCTCAGATACTCCCTTTATATTTTTCCCATATAATGCCCATACCAAGGCATTCAGTAAGTTGATTTCCCAAAACCATTAGGAGCTTTGATAAGAACCGTACAATCTTGGTTTAATTGTAAACTGAAGGAATCTATAGAACAGAATCCCTGTATATTTAACCTTGTAAATGTCAACATGATTCAGCTTTGTTTAAAGTATCAATTAAAAGTTGTTTCTTAGCATCATCCTTTATGCCTTTCTCCCTTAAATACCTTTTTGCTAGAGTTTTCTTAGAAACTTGCTTAGTAATCTTATGATTTATATTTACTTGAATACTAGTTTTCTTGGGTAAAATGGTATAATAATTGCCATCATCCTTAATTTCATCTTCGGATTCAACATCTACGAATTTTGGGAATCCTTTCAGTTCTATAAATTCCATAGATAAATCCGAATAAAGTTTCCAATATCCAAGTTTACAATCTTTATCTGTTCTCCTTTGTTGTAAGGGAGCTCCAATCATATAAACCTTCTTTGATAATCTTTGTGGTTTGTGTATATGACCACAAATAATTAAATCAAACCTATTCAGTACATTCAGATTTAGATTTTCTACTGAATCAATTTCTCTGCCATCCGTATCTTTTGCTCCAGGATAATCAGTATGAAGCATAAGGATATTATCAGCATTCTTATCAAGTTTTATATTTTTCAGATATTCAGATAAACCTACATTGTGATCTATGTATGGTATACCGTATACTACTGCATTCATACCCAGACATCTTTTACCATAATCTAGGTTCACTATCCCAAATTGTTCTAAGAACTTAACCCATGAAAAAGGTTTATTACCTATAAAGCTAACTTTCTTTAAGTCGTGGTTTCCTGATATAGAGAATATCTCTACCTGGTTTTCTCTTAACTCTAATTCCTTAAATTTCTCATAGGTCAATTCCATAAGATCTTGGTCCATAGTTTCTGGCTTATGGAAGAAATCTCCACAGAATAGTGCTGGGCAATCATACTCTTTACATTTCTCTTGTATAATCGACAAAACCCTGAAATGATTCAGGGTTCTTTTATTGTCTTCATTGAACTTAGCCCATAAATTTAGGTGTAAATCCGAGAAAACTATTGCTATTACTTGTTTCTTCATATTAATCCAATCTTGACATTATCATGTGTATTCTGTCGTAGAAATCTAATTGGGGTACTACTAATATATCTATTACACTTAAAGTACTCCACTGAGTTAACAGGTTACCCATTATATCTGACATCTGAGCCTGATAATATCTATTTATGATTCTCTTCTTATTGTCTTCCATTGGCCATTCTTTCATATTGTACATACTCAAGGGAAGGTATATTAATAAATCACATTGTTGAACTGTAAGATCTTTGCATATATCTAAGAAAGCATCTACTTCACATTCGGGGATATTAGTAGATTGTTTATATATGAAATAAGCTGCTAAATCTACATAACTACGGTCTGTTACAAAAGTTTCTTTATCCTTGAAAAGCTTATTTCTCAGATTCAACAATTGATAATCCTTGTTTATTAGTTCTCCACATTCTTGGTGTAAAAACTCAGCATGGTGCATCTCTTTTGTATCTGGCATTAAATCTGACATACTACCAGATATAAAGGGTATACCATATTTGGTTTCTATGAACTTTGCCAAAGTGGTTTTTCCTATTCCACTTGGCCCTACAAACATAATTCTTTTCATGATAACAAATCTTTAAATGGTTTCATAAATTCATTTGTCATAAAGGATGCTAAAGAGTATTCGATACAAACTTCTTTGAATTTCTTGTATTTTATCTCCTTATTAGCAAACTTTTTCATAGGTAATTTGGATAATGGTACTTCTTTTTGAAATAATCTTAAATCTATAAGCTTCTTATTCCTTTCTGCAATCTCTACATGAGAAGTTTGATGATGATGCTCTAGAAATTTATCCAAAGTACCATATTCGTCCAATATTTTCCTAGCTTTTACAGGACCAATACCTGGTATACCTTTAATATCATCCGAAGTATCTCCCACCATTGAAAGGTAATCTACTGTTTCTTCAGGAGAATATCCGAATAGTTCCTTACAATTACCCTGATGAATCATCTCATCTTTTCTTGGATTGTTTATCTTTACGTCTTTACCGATAAGTTGATTAAAGTCCTTATCGGATGATATTATGATTACCTTCTCAGTGGGTTTTTTATTTAAAACTAGGTATGCTAAGAAATCATCTCCCTCATATTTAGTAGAATTATGCTTATCAAAAACATATTTAATTCTTAGGAGCTTAAGCATACCCATAATAATACGTTTTTGAGATTGAAGAGATTCATAATCTACTGAAATATTTTTCCTATGTCCCTTATAATCTGGTAACAAAGCATCTCTATAAGGAGAGTGTCCATTATCAAAGGTTATAATAACTTCATCTGGGTCCCACCTATGTAGGAACCCATGTAATGACCTAAAAAATCCGAATATTGCTCCACTTGGTTTTCCATCGGTAGACTTAAGTTTTTCAAATTTGTGGAAACTTTGATGAAGTAAGTTACATCCGTCTATGATTAATACTAGTTTTTTAGCCATATGTTTCTTTATATTTATTATAATAATCAGATACTAATTGAACTCCTAGATTCATAATTTCCGAGATTTCTTTTCTAGTAAACCCAAGGTTAATTAACCTTGGTATATAAGATCTTTGTATCTCGGTACCTTTATAATGTACACTATCTTTACCTTTTGCTTGAATCATTCTTCCCTCCTTAGAAGCTTGTGACATATTATCTTTTTGTGTACCCCAATAAAGATTATTTACTGAATTGTTAGTAGGTACATTATCTTTGTGACATACATAGGGTAATCCTTCTGGATTTGGCAAATATACTAAAGCTACCCATCTATGTACTAGCCATTTAGTTGTACCAATACCAGGTTGAGATAATCCTATAATATACCTACCCTTTTTATTTAGGTGAGGCTGTTTTAAATGGTACCTTTTACTTAGTATACCCTTACCATTAACATCCCATCTTGAATATATTTTACCTCTTTTAGATATGTGATAACCCGGATACCCAGGTATGTTATCTTTTAGAGATTTATTCTGATATCTACCTTCTCCATGAGGATAAATGGGAGAAGTCCAAGATAAACTTCCCAACTTTACCTTAGACCTTGTAAACTGTGTTTTCTTACTCATCGTCTTCCTCCTCTTCGTCTTCTGATTCATTATAGGATTCGTATTCTACTCCATCTATGGGATAACAGTTTTCTGTAAGAGCTTCTAGTTTCTTACGAGTAGTACCAATGGTATTTATATCTGCTTTCCTTAAAAGCTTTCTTCTTAGATCATCATCTTCTTCCAAAAGCTTTTGAAATTTCTCTTCTCCTCTTGCAAGAGTTTTATCCTTGAGTTTATATACTCCACCAGAGGATTTAATGATTATATCATTTTCTACCAATACATCTTCTAATCCAAAGCATCTATCAAATCCAACCTCATGGAACTTAGGATTGAAGTATACTGGGCATTTGCTGATTGTAGGTCTTGGAGGAGCAACTTTATTTTTAATAAGTCGAACCGTGACGAGTTTCCCAGCTTTGCGTTCTTTACCCTTTTGCTTAACAGTGATAGATCTTCCTGAATAGAAAGCAGCTCTGATTGAAGCGTAGAACTTAAGTGCTGCGCCTCCTGTAGTTGTTGTATTATCTTTTCCGAATCCAACATTCAATGCAGTTCTTAATTGATTAATGTAAATCTGTGTAACTCCCAATCGATAGAATAATTCGCTTCTGATACGGAAGTATTTATAAAGAGCTTTTGCTCTTCCTCCATCTCTGCCTTAGCATCTGTCATTTTAGAATCTATGTTATCTGCACAATCCATAGCAGCAACTGAATCTATTACCAGAAGTATTGGTTCATTGTGTATTAACTGAGATCTGAAATATAATGCTAAGTCTGCTACTGCATCCGCAACATTCTCAATACGAGTATCATTAACTACTGTAACTCTTTCTGGATCAACTCCATTAGTTTGAGCCCATGAATTCATCCAAGATTGTTCAGCATCTACCCATATTACATGCCCTCCCAGTTGTTGACATGAATAAGCAAAGTTATATGCTATAAGTGATTTACCAGATGATTCTTCTCCTGCTACTTCTAGAATTTTACCAAATGGGATTCCTCCACCAAAGGTATAATTCAATGCAAAGAATGTACTTGGTAACCATAGACCTGTTTCTTTTGTTTCAGAAGCAAGTACTATTGATGACCCATATTTCTTTAGTAATTCGTTTTTAGAGGGAACTTTTAAACCCACTTTTCCTTTTGCCATACTGTAATGTATTAACATAAATAAAGGAGATAACCAATTTCTTGAATTACCTCCTCTACCAACCATTTATAAAACCAATTTATCAAATATCTGACTTATACTTTCTCTTTTTCTTCTTAGGTTCATCATCATCATCCATGTAGTGATCTTTATGAATACCTTTCTTTTTCTTCTTTGGTTTTTCATCCTCTTCATCAGAATCTCTTCCTTCTTTTAAGAATGATGCCAAAGTTTCCTCCAGTTCATCGTAATCTTTAATCTGAGATCTTACTATGGATTCCAAATCTACGTTACCTGAATACTTCTTGTCAAGTTTAGTAGGTTTACATGCACGAGCAGAATATGTAGTATCATTCTTACCTGAACCAGAACGGATAATTTTTATATCGTATCCAGTTCTTGGGTCTGTCATATCTCCAGCTTCGTCTTCATCCAAGTAAAGGTCGATAATATCCTGGTATACTGATCTTGGGATTAATACTCCCTTATCTTTTCCTTCATAATCTACCTTAGTACCTTTCTCATCTGAATATACTATTCCACCCACTACGTATTTTCTTCTTGGTACCAGCATCTTTGCAAGTTCCTGGTCATCTGGGTCTTTTGAGTTTTTCAGTTCCTGATACTTTTCCATAAATGGGCAGGGTTCATCAAAAGTAGCCGGGGAAATAACTCCTCCCAAATCTTTATTCAGATAGAACTGAATCAATTCAATACCCAATTCTTGATCATCACCTGGGGATTTGATTCTCATTCTTAAGGTTCCCTCTTTAGGGAATACCAATCCACTACCATTACCCTTGGATTCCTAATTGTTTTTTCCGGGCTAATCTTATCTTTAGTAGTCATGCCACTAGAAGATAATTCTTTTTCTTTTTGTCCTTATCTTTAATCATTATCAATCTAAGTTATTGGGTTCT
>ENA-OQCF01000811-OQCF01000811.1-human-gut-metagenome-genome-assembly--contig:-NODE-811-length-11540-cov-5.859546_pt1 | contig 11540 bp, 11 predicted proteins | sample MGYA00242756_ERZ504573 | MGnify/ENA primary metagenome ERZ504573 (study PRJEB26092, sample SAMD00036240) | human gut metagenome | host: Homo sapiens | study: EMG produced TPA metagenomics assembly of...
AACTTTGCCACAGCACGGGCTACGATACCGCCCAGAATGCCGGAGACAAGGAACTCGCCACGCCTGAACGCCGACCAGCAGCACCACGAACATGAAGGGTTCGCAGCACCCTTGACGGACACGAGGTTCTGCACGTAGTCACAGCCGTAGAAGGCCAGCACGATCCAGCCCATGAAGAACACCGTGTTCAGGAAGGGTGCGCTCATGGCGCTGACGATGTAGCTCCAGGTGCCGGGCTTGTCAAAGCGCTTCAGGCCGCTGAAGATCAGGCCGCAGCACAGGCCCATCAACACGCGCATACCCACGCACAGGATAAAGGTGTTCACAGGGCTTACCTGAAACAGCGCACCCGTCATAGCGGAAGCACCGGTGATGGCATCGTAGAAGCTCACTGCGCCGAACACACCGCCCAGCAGTGCGCCCACAGCGGGGCCCATGGTGATGGCACCCACTGCAATGGGAAGGGTCAGGAAGCTCATGTACAGCGGGCCCACAGGCACACTGCCCAGACCCACCATCTTCATGACCAGCTCAATGGCAACCAGCAGCGCCACACGGGTAAGAGTTTTTGTATTTTTCATATTCAGTTTTCCTCCTGCTGCCGTTCCGCCCTATACGTCGGATACGGCGCAAACCTGCCCGCTCTATGCGGGTTTTAAAGTAAATATTCAAACAATTTGGAGCGCGTTTTTGTCAGGGCGTGTTCCAATGGGAAAGGCTTTTTCAGTGGTCGCACGGGAAGCGGATGCCCGCATTGCGGCGGGCCACCGTGAGCACACGGCTCACCGCGATGGTGGTATCCTGCATCCGGCCGCACAGCTCCTGATCTCCGCTCTCCAGCGCACGGGCAAAGGCTTCAAACTCTGCCGCCTGCCGGGGCCTGCCGCCATTCAGGTTATAGTGCTCTTCCTTGCCCTCGTTAGGGTGGAAGGTGATGCCGCCGCAGCAGTTGGCGGTGGACTTCTGCAGAATATAGCCTTCGTGCCCTGAATGATGTACCGGGCCGGGGCCGCACAGTCCTTGGCGGCGATGCTCACGGCCTTGAAGCCGCTGTAATCCATGGTCAGGATGCCGCTGGTGTCGATGCCGCGCTCCATGTTGCGGTATATTTGGCCTGATTCGGCTCCCCGAACAGGCCCACGATGTAGCTTACATTATATACGCCAAGATCCATCAGGGCACCGCCGGCACAGGCCGGGTCAAAGGCAGGCTGTACATCGCCTGCACAGAAGGCATCGTACCGGCTGGAATACTGGCTGAAATTGCACTGTACCAGCTTCACGGTGCCAATGCGGGGCAGCAGCTCCCGGATCTTTGCGTAGTTTTCAAGGTACTGGGTGGTGATGGCTTCAAACAGGAACACCTTTTTGTGCCGTGCCAGATTTACCAGTTCTTCAGTCTGGGCCGCCGTGGGTGCCAGCGGCTTTTCCACAATAACATGTTTGCCTGCTTCCAGCGCCACGCGGGCATAGCGCACATGCTGCAGGTTCGGCACTGCAATGTACACCACATCCACCCACTGCAGCAGTTCCAGAAAATTGGTGGTGTGCTGCGGCACGCCGTACTGGCCGCAAAGGCTCCGAGCCAGCTCGGCGCTGCGCTCGGTGCTGCAGATGGCCTGCACCGTAAAAGGCGTGTGCTCTGCAAGCCATGGCAAAAATTCCCGCACGATCTTGCCCGTGCCAAGAATGCCTAATTTCATCTGATTTTTCTCCCCATCCTGTCGTTGGTCAGCCTACCAGCGCTTCCGGCTCGCGGCGGGTGCGCTTTTTGGGGTAGGTGCGCTGTTTTGCATGGCCGTGCTGGTTCTGTCGGCCATAGTGCCTGCCGCCGCCCGCACTGTGGTGCTGCGGCTGGGACGCATTGAGCTGGTACAAAAGGGCAAGTCCCTTCATCAGCAGCTCCGGGTCGTAGGTCAGCGGGTGGCGGCACAGCGGTGTCACATACTTTGCCAGCCCTCCTGTTACCACCAGAGTGGCCGGACGGCCAAGCTCTTCCTCAATGCGCTGCACCATGCCGTCAATGAGCACAGCCGTGCCCATCACGGAGCCGGACAGCATGCATTTTTCGGTGTTGGTTCCAATGGCGCTTTTGGGCGAGCCAAGATGCACCTGCGGCAGCTGGGCACAGCGGTCGCCCAGTGCCCGCAGCCCGGTGGAAAGCCCCGGGCAGATGACACCGCCCCGGAACACGCGGTTCTCGTCCACCACATTAAAGGTCGTGGCAGTGCCAAGGTCCACCGTGACCACCGGCAGCGGAAAATTTGCCGCCGCATAAGCCGCATCCACAAGGCGATCCTTGCCCACAGCGTGGGGTTCATCCACGCCCATGGTCAGTCCGGTTCGGATCTCCGGCGAGACGATGACCGGCTTCCTGCCGGTGTAATGACGGGCGCACTCCGCCAGCGCCCCGGTGATCTGGGGCACCACGCTGGTGAGCACAGCGCCCTCAAAGCGCATGGGGCGCTCAGGATGGCGGCGGTGCGCAAAAATTTTATCCATTTCGACACGATATTCTGCAGCCGTGCGGGTGCGCACCGTGTCCATGCGCGCCACAAAGCATACACGTCCGTCCCGAATGCCCCCAAGGGCGACGGTGGTGTTGCCTATATCAATGGCTAAGATCATAATTCTGTTTTCCCTTTATAACGCGGCAGTATCCGGCAGGACGGCGGAGAAAGCTCCCCGATGGCCTGTCCCTCACCGCAGTCTGTCTATTCTTTGTCAAGCTGTATTTTACCGCATTTTGCCCCCAGTTGCAAGCCTGTACAAAGATTTTGTTGTGCTGGCGGAACTTTTGCATTATACTAAAGGAAGATATGTGGAAACAGTACGTTTTTGCAGGAGGTTTTACCAATGGATCTGAACGGAAAATGCGTCCTTCTGGGCGTAAGCGGCGGCATTGCCGCCTATAAAATGGCCAACGTGGCCAGCGCACTGCGCAAGCTGGGAGCCGATGTGGAGGTCATCATGACCAAAAATGCGACCCAGTTCATCACCCCTGTTACATTTGAAACGCTTACCGGCCACAAGTGCATGGTGGATACCTTTGACCGGGATTTCAAGTTTGAAGTCACCCACATCTCGCTGGCAAAAAAAGCCGATGTGATCCTTGTCGCCCCGGCCACTGCCAACGTCATCGCCAAGATGGCCCACGGCATCGCCGATGATATGCTCACCACCACAGTGTTGGCTGCAAAGTGCCCCAAGCTCGTTTCTCCGGCCATGAATACCGGAATGCTGGAAAACCCCATCACGCAGGATAATATCGCCACGCTGGAACGCTACGGCTTCACGGTGATCCCCTCCGAGAGCGGCGTGCTGGCCTGCAAGGATGTTGGCAGCGGCCGTCTGCCTAAGGAAGATGTGCTGATCGAGTATATCCTGCATGCCATTGCCCGGCCCAAAGATCTTGCCGGTCTGCGCATTGCCGTCACCGCCGGCCCCACGCAGGAGCCGCTGGACCCGGTGCGCTACCTCACCAACCATTCCACCGGCAAGATGGGCTATGCCCTTGCCCGTGCCGCCGCCATGCGCGGCGCGGATGTCACCCTTATCCACGGCGAGACCGCCCTGCAGCCGGTCAAGTTTACCACCGATGTGCCCGTGACCACTGCTCAGCAGATGTACGAAGCCGTCACCAGCCGCTTTGATGCTACGGATGTGCTCATTATGGCCGCTGCCGTGGCCGACTACCGCCCCGCTGCCGTGGCAAACGACAAGATCAAAAAAAAGGACGGCGACATGTCCATTCCTCTGGAACGCACGCCGGATATTCTGGGCACCATCGGCCCCAAAAAGACCCACCAGTTCCTGTGCGGTTTTTCCATGGAGACCCGCGATCTTGTGGAAAACTCCTCTGCAAAGTTGACCAAAAAGAATCTGGACATGGTGGTTGCCAACAACCTGAAAGTGGCCGGTGCCGGTTTTGGTGTGGACACCAATGTAGTCACCCTCATTACCCCGGACGGCACCCGTGAGCTGCCGCTGATGAGCAAGGCCGATGTGGCCGATGCCATTCTGGATGAAATTTTAAAACGCCGTTCCCAGTGAGAAAAAGTGGCTGTCGCATGTGCAACAGCCACTTTTTTATTTTTCCTTCCGTGCAAACACGATGCCAATGGTACCCGGGCCGGAATAGCCGCCGATGGTGGTGCCGATGTTTGTCTCGTGGCATTCCTTGAAACTGCCGTATTTCTTCAGCCCCGCCTTCACTGCGTCCATGCAGCCGGGCTTCGGCTGGCAGGAGGAGATGAACACAAGGCTGTCCTCGATGTCGTCGCGTTCCACCAGACGGTCGGTGATGTACTTGCCCACGCAGATGGGCAGGCTGCCGCGGTATTTTTTGACTACCTTCAGTTCGCCGTCGATCACTTCCAGTGCGGGCTTGATGCCCAGCAGGTTTGCCCCGAAGGCCAGCACACCGGAGCAGCGGCCGCTCTTGGCCATAAAGTCCAGCCGATCCAGTACAAAGCTCAGCTCTACCCGTTTGGCAAGGCTCTGCAGCCGCATCGTAATGTTGCGAGGGGGCAGGCCATCTGCAGCCCACTTGGCCGCTTTCAGCACCAGATAGCCCTGCCCGGTACAGATATTCTGGCTGTCCACCACATAAACATTCTCGAATTCGCCTGCCGCCAGCTTCGCATTCTGGAAGCAGGACGAAAGCTTGCTGCTGACCGAAATATGGATCACCGCATCGCACTCTTTGGCAAACGGCTCAAAAAATTCGGTATATTCCACCAGATTTGCGGCGGCGGATTTGGGCATTTTGCCGCCCGCATTCACATAGGCAAACACATCTGCCGGGTGGATCGTTACGCCGTCCAGATAGCTATCCTCGCCCATCAGAATGTGCATGGGCATCAGGGCAATGTCCCACTGTGCCAAAAGCTCTTCGGACAGGTCGCAGGTGCTGTCCGCTGTGATCTTGATTCTCACATTATTTCTCCTTTTATAAAACCGTTCTGCATCCTCTGTCGGCCGCACCAACGATCCCTTAAAAAATTGTCCTTTTCTATTTTACCACAGATGATTCAAAGTTGTTAAGTATTTTGTAAAGGCAAATGTAAATCTTTTATGAAGAAGTTCCCGGTTTCGGTTTTCTTGTACACTTATCACAAATTCCGAATTGGATTTATGGTTCTTTCCGAAAATTCGGGTTTACCTGTTTATTTTGTCCGCCAAAAATTATATAATAAGATGTATCCTAATAGAATGGATTGAATCGGTCTGCTCTGCGGCCGTTATTTATTTGGAGGTTGCCTTATATGTTCATGTACACCGATTACAACCAGCACCTGCTGGACAATGTAAAAAAGATCCACTTCATCGGCTGCGGCGGCAGCGGCATGTATCCGCTCATCCAGATCCTTGCCGCAAAAGGCTACGAGATCTCCGGCAGCGATGTGCTGGATGGCAGCATCATCCGCTACGAGCGTGAGATGGGTGTCAAGGTCAGCCTGGGTCACAGCGCCGATAATGTGATCGGCACCGACATGGTGGTCTACTCTGCCGCCATTTCCAAAGATAACGTGGAACTGAATGCCGCTGCCTCCTACGGCATCCCCACCATCGAGCGCAGCGTTCTGCTGGGTTATGTGAGCCGCCTGTACAAGCAGAGCATCTGCGTCTCCGGCACCCATGGCAAAACCACCACCACTTCCATGATCACCACTGCGCTGGAGTTGGCAGGCCGCGACCCGTCTGCCGTCATCGGCGGCAAGCTTCCGCTGATCAATGGCTACGGCAAGGCTGGCAAGGGCGACGATATCGTAATTGAGTCCTGTGAATTTGCCGAGACCTTCCTGAAACTGACCCCGTACCTGTCCGTTGTGCTGAACATCGACAATGACCATCTGGATTACTACGGCAGCATGGGCGAACTGAAGTTTGCCTTCAAGCGCTTTGCCCTGATGACCAAGTTCATGATCTTTGCCAATGCGGACGACAAGAACACCATGGATGTCATGTACACGCTGGACCGCCGCGTGCGTACCTTTGGCATCCAGAACGACGGCGATTATCAGGCATTGAACGTGAACGAATACAAGCCCGGCTTCTTTGAGTTCGACCTGAAGGAGTGGAACAAGGTCACCGGCCATATCCGTCTGGCTGTGCCCGGCTACCACAACATTTACAATGCACTTGCCATGTGCGCCGTCTGCCGCTTCATCGGTCTGACCGTGGAGCAGTGCGCCGATGCTGCCCTGAACTTCAAGGGTGCCGGCCGCCGCTTTGAGGTCTACGGCGAATGCAACGGTGCGTTGGTCGTGGACGATTATGCCCATCACCCCACCGAGCTGCGCGCCACCCTGACCACGGCCAAGGAAATGGGTTATAAGCGGCTGATCGCCGTCCACCAGCCGTTTACATACAGCCGCACCAAGATGCTGTTCAACGACTTTGTGGATGTGCTCAAGATCCCCGACATCACGGTGCTCACTCCCATCATGGCAGCCGTGAGCCCAACGACCCCAGCATCACCAGCGCAAAGCTGGCTGCCCAGATCCCCGGCTCTGTTCTGGTGAACAGTCTGGAGGAGGCTGCCGATTGGGTCAAGCAGAACGCCCGGGAGGGCGATCTGGTCATCACCCTCGCTGCGGCGACATCTACAAGGCCAGCAAGATGATGGTGGCTGAGCAGCCGTAATTTTCGCTTATCACAGCAGACAGCCCGGTGCGAAAGGGTTTCGCACCGGGCTGTTTTCATTTTCTCTGTCGATACTTCAAAGGGGTCTGCACCTCGGCACGGATCTTTCCCAGATAGGTGCGGGTCTGCTCTGCACCCTGCAGAATCGCTTCCACCTGCGCCCGCTGTTCCTCAGTCAGGTCATCCTCCGCCAGCAGCTCCGCGTTGCCCTCGATGATGGTCAGCGGCGTTTTCAGCTTGTGGGACAGCCGAATGATCTGCTCCCGCTGCCGCTGCTCCATGTCCCACTGCTTCTGCAGGCTACCGGTCAATTCATCGCCCATGGTCTGCAATGCCTGCAAAGCGCTCTCGTACTCCCGCACCTTCGCACCGGAAAACACGGCGCTGTCCAGATCCTTCCGCGCCACCGCCTGCGCGGCGGCGGTCAGCTTTTCGGTCTCCCGGGTCAGGAAGCGCCCGGTCCTGTGGGTGCTCCACACCACTGCCCCTATCAGCAGCAGAATGCCCAGAATGCAGTGCACGGTCTGCATATCCGGCAGCACGCCCCGCAGCGCAGGGTCGGAGTAGGGCACGGCATAGTCAAATTGCAGCAGGCAAACCGTTCCGTCCTGCAATTTCGACGTCATATAATACTGTGTGTAGCCAAAATGCCAGCGGGTTTTCCCCTGTCTACCCCCATGAAGCCCTGTGCAGTGCGCAGGGTTTCTTTTTATTCCTGCAGCTTTCTGGCCTGCACACGGTATTCCCGCGGGGTCATGCGGTAGATCTGCTCAAACTTCCGGTAAAAGAATGTCCGGTTGCTGCAGCCGATCTTTTCCATGATCTCGCCGATGGCGCATTCGGTGTTCGCCAACAGAAACGCCGCCTCAGAGAACTGCTGGCTGTTCTTCAGTTCCACAAAAGAACAGCCTGTAATGTGCTTGAGCTGGGCACTGAGATAGTTCGGGTTATAGCCGAACTTTTCTGCCAGCTGTGTAAGGGTACAGGTCTTATAGTTCTTTTCCAGATATTGCAGCACCGGTACAAGGATCTCATTGCTGTCGGATATGGTCCGCTCTGCCTGTGAGTGCATTACGTTCACCAATTCCAAAAACAGTGCGGTGGCATAGGCTTTGATCAACTCACCATAGCAGCTGCTGCGGTCAAAATATTCACACAACAGGAATTGGATGAGAGAGTGGATCTTTGGTTCGTTCTGGGTATGGAAGATGAGGTATTTGTCATGCCTGCGGTTGCGGGAGACTGCATCGACCAGAAAACTTGCCACCACTCCCTGCTGTGACAGCTGCTCAGAAACACTCCATCAAAAAACTGCCTGCGGAACACGATGTTGATGACGATATCGTGCTCTTTTTTATAGCTGGTGGCGCTGTGCCAAACGTCACTGTCCAGAATGCACAAATCGCCTTTTTTCAGAGTAATTTCTCTGCCATTGATGACAAAGGTGCACGACCCGCTGTAGATGTAGTTCAGTTCCATATCCACATGGTGGTGCTTCGGGATAACGGTAAACCGGGTCTCCTTGATCATGCCGATCATGTCTTTTTTCAGAGTGTTCACAAAGTCAAAACAGTATCCCACCTCACCTCGGAATTCCTCCTGTTTCATCTTATCGTAAAGGTGGCTCAGCTGTCCGGGGTGCTGCAAATGCCAACTTTCGCTTTCGGTATGGCGGTAAAGGAACAGCTCCAGTTCGGTAGGATTCATAGCAATGTCTCCGATTTTGATACTATTTTCCAAGTTTTATGTCATTATCATACATTTTTCTTTCTGCTATAATAGCATACAGAAAGAGCTTTTTCAACAAAAAGAATCCAGTATCGTTACAACTTGTTATAAAAGGAGTGCATTTTCATGGCTTATAAGACAAGTTCCGGTTTTGATACCGATTTTCTGTGGGGCGGTGCCATTTCCTGTTCTCAGGCAGACGGTGGTTTCCGGGATGGCGGCAAGGGCATTTCCACACAGGATATCCGCTACCTCGACCCTGCATGGAACCATGAACAGGTCGAGGCAAAGCACCACGGCAGTCCGTTCTCCAAGGCAGAGTTCGATCAGGCACTGCAGGATATGGGCACCACGTATTATCCCAATCGCCGCGGCATCGACTTCTATCACACCTACAAGCAGGACCTTGCGCTGCTCGCAGAAATGGGCATGAAAGTCTTTCGCACCTCTATCTGCTGGGCCCGGCTGTTCCCCAACGGCGATGACGCTCAGCCGAACCCCGAAGGCATCCGCTACTATAAAGATCTGTTCGGCGAGTGCAAAAAGCATGGCATGAAGGTTTTTGCCACCATCCTGCACTATGACATCCCGGTGCAGCTGGTATTGAAGTACGGCGGCTGGAAGAACCGCAAAACCATCGACTTTTACTGCCGCTATGTGGAAGTGCTGTTCCGTGAGCTGGGCGATCTGGTAGACTACTGGCTGCCCTTCAACGAGATCAATGCAGGCCGTTTTTCCCCCTGGGACGGTGTGTGTCTGATCCCCGATCAGGAGCCGCACATGGATCAGGAAATCTTTCAGTGCCTTCATCATCAATTCCTTGCCAGTGCGCGGGTCGTAAAAATGGGCCACGAGATGCTGCCCGGCTCTAAGATCGGCTGTATGATCGCACGCTTCACCACCTATCCCGCCACCTGCCGCCCGGAGGACAACATGCAGGCCGTCCTTGATGACCAGTATTCCAACTGGTTCTACACCGACATCATGGCACGCGGCAAGTATCCCGCCTACATGAACCGCTATTTTGACAAGCTGGGCATCGACATCAAGATGGAGCCGGGCGACGAAGAGATCCTGCAGCAGGGCACGGTAGATTTTGTATCCTTCTCCTATTACTTCTCGCAGGTGTCCACCAGCGACCAAAGCTGGGAAAAGACCTCCGGCAACCTCATCATGGCCAATAAGAACCCCTATCTGGAGACCAGTGAGTGGGGCTGGCAGAAAGACCCCATCGGCCTGCGCATCACCCTGAATCAACTGTACGACCGCTACGGCCTGCCACTGTTCGTAGCTGAAAACGGCCTTGGAACCTCGGATGTGGTGGAGGCCGACGGCACTGTGCACGACCCCTACCGTATCGACTACCTGCGCGGACACATCCAGCAGATGAAGGAAGCTGTGCGCGACGGCGTGGAGCTGCTGGGCTACACCATGTGGGGCATTCTGGATATCGTCTCCTGCGGGCCGCTGACAATGGACAAACGCTATGGCGTTGTGTATGTCGATCTGGACAACGGCGGCAAAGGCACCGGCAAACGCATCCGCAAGGACAGCTTTTACTGGTATAAAAAGTGCATTGAAAGCAATGGCGAAGACCTCGCCTGAGAAAATATTACCGTAAAAGGAGGACAATCTTATGGCAACGAACAACAAGGATCTCGCAGCCAGTATCGTCGAGCTGCTGGGTGGCAGCAGCAATATTTCCACCGCACTGCACTGTGTAACGCGGCTGCGCTTCAATCTGCGGGACGGCAGCCTTGCAAAGCTGGATGACATCCGTCAGCTCAAAGGCGTACTGGGCGCACAGATCAAGGACGGTCAGTACCAGATCATCATCGGGCCCAATGTCAACCGCGTGTATGACGAAGTAGTTCCCCTGCTGGACAGTTCTGCGGCGGCGGATAAGCCTTCCTCTGCCGGAAAGATCAAGGGCGCTCAGGTTCTGGATATCATCACCGGCATCTTCTCTGCCATTCTACCCGCACTGGTGGCAGGCGGTATGCTCAAGGGCCTGCTGGCTCTGGCCGAGATCTTTGGCGTAAATACCGGTGTCGGTACCTGCCAGATCCTGAGCATGATCTCAGATGTGCCCTTCTACTTTCTTCCCTTCCTGCTGGCCATCTCCGCAGCACGCAAGTTCAAGGTGAATGAATACCTCGGTGTCTGCATGGCCGGTGCGTTGATGTATCCCGCCTTTGTGGAAGCTGTAGGTGCAGACCCCAGTCCTTTCACCTTCCTGGGCATCGCAGTTCCGGTGTTCTCCTATGCAGACTCCGTTTTCCCCGTCATCCTAGGCGTAGGCCTGCTGGCTATCGTATATCACCTTATCGACCGTTTTATCCCCGATGTCCTCAAGATGGTGCTGGTGCCCATGCTGTCACTGGTCATCTCTGTGCCGCTGACTCTGCTGGTGTTTGCGCCTCTGGGTGCCTACGGCGGTCTGGCACTGGCAGACGGCATCGTCTGGCTGTTCAGCCTGCTGGGGCCTATCGCCGGTTTCCTGCTGGGCTTCTTTATGCCGCTGATCGTGCTGTTTGGTATGCACCAGTCCACTTCTCCCATCCAGATCTCCAACATTGCCACTCTGGGCTATGACTATCTTCTGCCCGTTTCCTTCTGCCACAACATGGCCGAATCCGGCGCTGCCTTCGGTGCTGCACTGCGTATGAAGGATAAAGAGCTGCGTTCTGCGGCCCTCACCACAAGCTTTTCCGCGTTCCTCGGCATCTCCGAGCCTGCGCTGTTCACCGTGCAAGTTCCCAACAAAACTCCCCTCATTGCTGCTATGATCGCCAATGGCATCGGCGGCGCACTGACCGTTGTTTTGGGCGCCAAGTGCTATGCCTTTGTCATGCCGGGCATTACCTCACTGCCTACCTACGCAAACGGCGGTGCTTTCAATCTGCTGATGATGGTCGTCTGCATTGCTTCCACCTTCGTGATTGCAGCAATCCTCTCCTTCATTCTCGCGGCAAGCTGGCCAATAAACACTGATTTTCGTCTTTCGTTCTGCTTTCAGAAAAAACAGGGGGAGGAGCCGTTTATGGTTTCTCCCCCTGTTTGCTATGTTTTGTAAAAAAACGCCTCAGTAATCTCTTCTGAAGCGTTTTTGTTCAAGTCGGCGACTACCTATTTTCACGCGCCGTTTCCAGCGAACTATCTTCG
>ENA-OQCF01000813-OQCF01000813.1-human-gut-metagenome-genome-assembly--contig:-NODE-813-length-11494-cov-1.705199_pt1 | contig 11494 bp, 19 predicted proteins | sample MGYA00242756_ERZ504573 | MGnify/ENA primary metagenome ERZ504573 (study PRJEB26092, sample SAMD00036240) | human gut metagenome | host: Homo sapiens | study: EMG produced TPA metagenomics assembly of...
TTTCGGAGGAATGGGAAAATGAATAAATTAAGAACTTTTTGCGGATTGGAGCTGGAAAGAAAAAGCGTGGCTGGCATTCGTGCTGATCGTACAGACAGTTGCATGGGGCATCCAGAAGGAAAGCGCATTCATGCTGATCATGACACTGACAAGCAGTCTGAACCTGGTACTGGGAGCGAAAGGTAAAGTCGCAGGTCTGTACTTTGCAATCATCAACAGTGCATTGTATGCGATCAACTGTATGGGAATTCCGCTTTACGGAGAGGTTATGTACAACCTGATCTACTCGATTCCGGTAAGTGCGATTGCAATCTTCACATGGAAGAAGAACATGACCAAAGGCGGCGAGGTCAAATTCCGTACCATGACACCAAAGATCATGGTTACAACAGCAGTGGTAACGCTCGTTGGTGTGTTAGGCTACATGCAGATCCTGAAGTGGATGGGTGGAAATCTTCCATTCATGGATTCTCTGACAACGGTAGTATCGGTTGTTGCAAGCTTCCTGTATCTGCTTCGTTTCTCAGAGCAGTGGGCAATGTGGGCAATCGTAAATGCATTGTCAATTGTGATGTGGATCATGGTATTTATGCAGGGTGATTCATCCGCGCTTCTGATCATCATCATGAAGTCGATCAATTTCATCAATTCTACATACGGCTTCCTGAACTGGAGAAAGATTGCGAAGGAAAATGCACAGTAAATGTATCGTAAAGAATAAGAAAAATCTACATGTAAAAGAGATTCTATGTTAAAATAAACAATAGGATCGTCATAGCAGCCATGGATTTCAAGAAAATATGAGGTTCATGGTTGTTTTTATGCCAATGCATGCAAGAAAAGTTGCCGGTGGCAAGTTTTATGTATACCAAAGCATATAAGAGAAACTGCTGGCAGCAGGTTCTATGCATAATCGTGGAACACAGGTGGAATTCAATATGACCAAATACGAAGTAATAAAAAAAGAAATAAAAGAACAGATTGAGGATAATATACTAAAACCAAATCAGGTGATCGCCTCAGAAAATGAGATGTGCAGACATTACGATGTCAGTCGTGTGACGGTACGGAAAGCAATCGATGAACTGTGTGCAGAGGGAATTCTCTACCGGATCAAAGGAAAAGGCTGCTTCGTCAGGGAACTGAAGGATCAGAAACGTTCACATATTTACAGTTTCACGGAAGCTGTAAAGAACGAAGGAAAAACGCCTTCGAAAAAGCAGTTATCATTGAAAACGATGAATGCGGATGCATATCTGGCAGAGAAACTTCAGATCACCGAAGGGGATGAAGTATACGAGATACGGAGCCTGTATTATGCGGATGGGGTTCCATACAGCCTGAATACGGCAGTACTGCCGGCGGAGAGATTTCCGAAGCTGGATTTCTTTGACTTTAATAATCGTTCATTATATGAAGTCCTTGGTTCCTTCTTTCATACGGAAATGTACAGGGTACGTCAGACGTTGGAAGCAGTTACGGCAGATAAAGAGATCGCACAGATGCTGGAACGGAAAGAAAGGCCAGCCGCTGTTGAAGATTGAAGGCGGTATCATACAGTCTGGAAGAGAACCGGGAGATTCCGGGTGGAGTATTATGGAGGCGTATATCCTTACAGAGATACAGAATTATTATGTGGAGAAATTTACGGTATAAGGAGTGGGACATTGACGTTCCACTCTTTTTTGATATAAACTATAGCCTATATGTGTATAGTAAAATATAGACGTTATATTATAGTTGAAAAGTAAGGAGAGTACATACAAATGAAGAGTTTTTATGAGTGGTACAGAAAGCACATCACCGGTGCGATTTTCGTCGGACTGATCCTCGGAATCCTGACCGGACTGTTTTTGGCGGGACGGTTTAACGTGGTTCTGACTGCAACAAGTGTACTGGGAAGTATCTATATGAGTGCATTGAATATGATGATCTTCCCACTGGTATTTTGTTCGATCGTAATGGGTATTGCGAGCATCGGAAGTGCCAAGACGACAGGTAAGATCACAGGAGCGGCAATGCTGTTCTTCCTGTGCACAACAGCAATCGCAAGTTTTGTTGGACTGATCATTCCGAGACTGATCTGTCTTGGAAAAGGCGTTAGCTTTAAGATGGCTACATCTGATATTCAGGCAACCAAGATGGACAGCATTCTTGATACGATTAAGGGACTGATCCCGTCTAACCCGGTATCCGCATTTGCAGAAGGTAATATGCTGCAGGTGCTGGTATTTGCGCTGATCATGGGATTCACACTGATCGCGATTGGAGAAAAAGGTGAGCCATTATTAAAGGTCATCGATTCCTGCAATGAAGCATGTCTGAAGATCATCAGTACGGTGATGTATTTCACACCGATCGGAGTCTTCTGTACGATCGTTCCGGTTGTAGAGGCGAATGGTACAAAGACGATCGTATCACTGGCTACGCAGCTGATTATCTTATATGTCGCATTCTTTGGATTTGCATTTATCGTATATGGCGGCACAGTGAGCATTCTCGGCAAGACAAGTCCGGTGAAGTTCTTCAAGGCGATCATGCCGGCGGCACTGAATGCATTTGGTACATGCTCAAGTTCAGCTACCATTCCGCTGAGTAAAAGCTGTGTCGAAGATAAACTTGGAGTTCCGAACCAGATCTCAAGTATCACGATCCCGCTTGGAGCAACGGTTAACATGGATGCTGTATCGATCCTGATGTCCTTTATGATCATGTTCTTTGCAAATGCATGCGGCGTGCATGTCAGCATTCCATGATGATCATCATCCTTCTGGCGAACGTCCTTCTGTCAGTCGGAACACCGGGAATCCCGGGAGGTGCAATCGCATCATTCGCGGCACTTGCTACAATGGCCGGACTTCCTGCAGGAGTTATGGGTGTCTATATTAGCATCAATACTCTGTGCGATATGGGAGCAACCTGTGTTAATGTTATCGGTGATATGGCAGGATGTGTCGTGCTGAAAGAGAAGATTGAGATTGAAAAATAGAACCAGAATTCCAGAGAGTAAAGAAATGTCACAAATGCAAATTTCAGAAAAACAAAATATATTAACCAGAACATGGGTAGTCGCAGCTCTGGCGTGTGTCTGCTGCATCTTATGGGGCAGTGCAATTCCCGTGATCAAGACAGGCTACCAGATTCTTGCCGTTGATTCAGCGGACACCGCAAGTCAGATTGTTTTTGCCGGTATCCGGTTCGCACTGGCGGGAATTCTTGTATTACTGTTCGCATCCATCCGGGAAAAAAGAGTTGTCCTTCCGGACGGAAAGATATTCAAGTATGTTATCCCAGTTTGCTTTGCTCAGACCTTCGTCCAGTACTTTTTCTTTTTACATCGGAGTGGCACATACATCCGGTGTAAAAGGCGGGATCATCACAGGCCTAGGCAATTTTATTGCAATTTTAATGGCATGTCTGTTAGTAAGAAATGAAAAGATGGCAGGCAGAAAACTTGCTGGCTGCATCCTCGGATTTGCGGGAGTCGTGATCATCAACATGGCAGGCGGCTCTATGGACATGGGATTCAGTCTGACAGGAGAAGGCTTCGTGCTGATCGCGCAGCTTTCTTATGGAGCGTCAACCGTACTGATCAATATTTTCTCCAAAAAAGTATCACCGGTTATTTTAAGCGGTTGTCAGTTCTTCATGGGAGGTGTGTTGCTGTTCATAGTCGGAATCCTGATGGGCGGACACTTGGATCATATGTCGATTGCAGGAGTAGTATTGATTCTCTACCTGGCAATGGTATCGGCTGTGGCGTATACACTCTGGTCGGTTCTGCTGGCGCATAACGAAGTATCGAAAGTGGCGATTTTCGGATTTGTCAATCCACTTTGCAGCGTGGTGTTATCGGCGTTGGTTCTTGGAGAGGTCAGCCAGGCATTTAATGCAAGAAGTCTGATTGCATTGATTTTGGTTTGTGTGGGAATTTATATTGTGAATTGTAAAAGTAAAAAATAAAAGAAGCGGAAAAAGTTGTGAATGTAAACTTTTTCGCTTTCTTATTTTATAATTTCCCTTCCGGAATCTTACTAATAATTGTCTTATAAATTTTGATCAAAAATGCCGTAGACACAATAAATGATATCACTTCCGCAATCGGGAAAGCCCACCACACTATATGTAAGCCACCAATCTTAGACAAGATATAAGCTGACGGGATCAGCACAACCAGCTGACGCATGATGGATACGATCATACTGAATACTGCTTTGCCAAGTGCCTGGAATACGGTACCGGCAATGATGCAGAACCATGCGATCAGATAATGGATACCGATGATACGAAGTGCCGGAACACCGATTTTCAGCATGGCGTCAGATGCATTGAACATTCCAAGTAATACCTGTGGGATACCTTCAAAGCAGAGGAATCCAATGAAAGTAAGGCAGAATGCAGTCGTCAGACTGATCCGGATCGTCTTGATCATACGATTTCTCTGCTGTGCACCATAGTTGTAAGCAATGATCGGCGTGATACCATTGTTCAGACCGAATACCGGCATGAAGAAGAAGCTCTGAAGCTTGAAGTATACACCGAATACAGCAGTTGCAGTTGAAGAAAATTCAATCAGAATGCGGTTCATCGAATAAGTCATGATCGATCCGATAGACTGCATAATAATAGATGGAATACCTACTGCATAAATGTGTCCGATCAGACGGATATCCGGTCGGAAACCTTTGAAACTTAATGATACGTCATGGTTATATTTGTGATTACAGGTTCCGGCAACGATTCCGGCAACACATTGTCCGATAACGGTCGCAACGGCGGCTCCGGTAACACCCATCTTCGGGAATCCCAGAAGACCGAAGATCATGATCGGGTCCAGGATAATGTTTGTAATCGCACCACATAACTGAGAAGTCATACTGAAGATAGTTCTTCCGGTAGAAGTCAGTAACCGTTCAAAGAAGATCTGTGTGAACAGACCAAAGGAAAAGATCATAACCGTACTCAGGTAATCAATTCCAAGTTCCATGATCTCGACATCTGCGTTTCCAATCTGACTTGCATAGAAAGGTCTTACGATCGTAAAGCCGAGGATTAAAAATACAATGTAACTGATGGCATAGATAAATGCCGCATTATCAGCAATTTTATTCGCCTTTTTAAAGTTATGTTCTCCCAGTGATTTTGACAGGAGGGCATTCATACCTGACGCCGGTACCGGTAGCTACCGCGATCAGAAGTGTCTGAAGCGGGAAGGCTAACGATACAGCAGTCAGTGCATTTTCTGATAATTTTGCTACGAAGATACTGTCAACGATGTTATAAAGTGCCTGTACCAGCATAGAAACCATCATTGGCAGTGACATATTGAATACTAATTTTCCGACGGGCATTGTTCCCATCTTATTTTCTGCTGCAGGAGCAGATCCACGTTCACTCATAGTTCTCATTCCTCCACAGAGACGCCTGGGAATCAGGACGTCTATTCATATATTTTTTCACTCTTTTTCATTAGGTACAATGATATATGATAGCATGAATGTAGGGATGATTCAATAAATAATGTAAAATTGTTTCATATCAAACTTTAATGAGTAGTTAGTGTTCTACATATGGAAATATTCTTTCACCTGATCCAGGATGATCTGCATCAGTCTGGTACGTGCTTCTACGCTTGCCCAAGCAATATGCGGCGTAATGAAAAGCCGGCGGCTGTCCTGGATCTTGATAAGCGGATTTTTCTCACTCATTGGTTCGGCAGATAAGACATCCAGACCTGCGGCAGCAATTTCGCCATTTACAAGTGCGTCGTACAGATCCTGTTCAACAACGATCGGACCACGGCCGAGATTCAGGAAGATACAGGTTTCTTTCATCTTTGCAAATGCGCATTTATCCAGAAGATTTTCGGTGTGTTCATTCAATGGTGCATGGACAGAGATAATATCCGAAGTGGTAAGCAAGGTATCGAAATCAACCTGCGTATATCCATCCTGTGCAGGGCGTCCGGAGGCTGAATAATAGATGACATTTGCACCAAATGCCCGGGCAATTTGGGCAACGCGGCGTCCGATCGCGCCAAGTCCGATGATTCCCCACGTCTTGCCATTGATCTCTGAAAAATGTTCTGCAAAGTGAGTAAAAGAAGTATCGTTAATATAATTTCCATCTTTTACATAATCATCGTAATAGTGCAGCTTTTCAAGCAGATAGAAAAGCATGGCAAATGTATGCTGAGTAACTGTTTCTGTGGAATAACCGGCAACGTTTCTCCAGGCAATTTTGTGGGAATCCAGATAGTCTTTATCCAGATTGTTGGTTCCGGTTGCAGTAACACAGACCAGTTTCAGATTCTTTGCTGTTCCGACCGTATTTTCATTGATCGGAACTTTGTTAATGATAAGAACATCTGCGTCTTTCACGCGTTCCGGAGCTTCTTCCGGAGTGGTAAAGTTATATTTGGTAACTTCACCAAGTGAATCAAATCCGGACAGATCAATATCGTCCCCGATTGTTTTGGCATCTAAAAATACAATTTTCATAAAATGTCCGTCCTTTCATAATTACAAATATTAACGCATGCAGATATATACCATATAAGCGGCATATAATACCAGCATGATAATTCCTTCTTTACGGTTGATTTCCTTCGAAGTCCATGCAAAGACGAGAGTGATTGCACTGATTATGATAAGGAAAGCAATGTCGATTATATTTTCCAGAGCGAATCCCACCGGACTGATTGCTGCCGCGACACCGAGTACAAAAAGGATATTGAAGATATTAGAGCCGATGACATTACCAAAGTGCCATATCACTTCGTCCTTTCTGGAGGCAACGATGGAGGTGACAAGCTCCGGAAGACTGGTTCCCATGGCAATGATCGTAAGTCCAATCAGTGTCTGGCTAAGTCCCAGACTGGATGCAATTGAGGATGCCCCGTCAACGACGAAATCACCGCCATATTTGATCGCAATCATACCGCCCAATATGAAAATGAGACATTTCCATAACGGAAGGAGGTTGATATGGGAGGCAACCTCCTCGATTTCTTTTTCGGAAAGTGAGCTTCTCGCTTTTTGTGCAGAAGAAGAATCCGCAGAAGTTATATTGTGACGTGCTCTTTTGGCAGAGCGGATCATCCAGAGCAGATATCCGGCAAATATAATAAGGAAGATAATTCCGTCTATCCGTCCGAGTGTCATGCCAAGATATCCAAGCAAAAGCAAAAGTCCCGCACAGAAGATAGATAACGGGAATTCTTTCTGTAAAGTACTTTTCTGTACAGCAAGCGGGACGAATAAAGAACAGACACCGCAGACTACTAACAGGTTAAAAATGTTGGATCCGACAGCATTACTGATAGCGAGGGAATTATTGCCGGTGAGGGAGGCAGTCACGCTGACGGCGCATTCTGGAAGACTGGTTCCCATGGCTACGATGGTCATCCCGATGATCATAGAAGGAATCCGGAGACGTTTTGCTACAGCAGAACTTCCCTCTACAAAAAAATCTGCACCCTTGATCAGCAGGACAAATCCGATAATTAATATAGTGAATGATTTGAATAATAACATATGAATCTCCTTTTCTTATATAGACAATAATATAGAGGAAATAAGTGCCAGTGTCAATATATGCAATTTATTCTTCCCAAACTCGCAGAATTACTGTATATTTATAGAGAAAAATAAAAGTATGTTAAGTATGATCATTGATAACATCAGCTCATTTATGTACAGTAACTGTTAGTTATCATATTAATCGGAGCTGGTGTGTATTTTACAATCCGGACGAGCTTCCCGCAGGTGCGTCTGTTTCACAGTGCCTGTAAAGCAGTAATGGAGAAACGTCCATGCTCTGGAATATCTCGGACGTGCTGATGGGAGTAATGGCGATCATCAATATTCCGGTGATCCTCATTCTGTCTAATACGGCAATGAAGGCATTGAAAGATTATGAAAAACAGCTTAAAATGGGAATGAATCCGGTGTTCAAGAGTAAGAATATCGGAATGAAAGAGAAGCTTGACTGCTGGAAGTAGCGAAAGCAGTAAGAAATATAAGGTGGTGAGTGATATGTATTATGTACCGGACGGGACAAAGGAATGCGGATATTATGAATGCAGGAAATGCGGAAACCGTTTCCTGTCATTACAAACGATGAAGCATATTCCATGCCCGGATTGCGAACAGGAGATAGATTACGAGATCGGACCGGACGAGTCATTAGAAGATGTGCTGGATACAGCGGAGCTCCTTCAGAAGATTGAAGGCGAGGAAGAGGTTGAAAAGATGGATGCGCTTTTGAGTCTTGCAATTACTGGTGGGGATTGTAATTGGATTTGATTTGCGATTTAATTCTTAAAAATTAATCTATGCAGATTCTTTCTGTGCTTTAAAGTAAGCTTTCAGTGAATTGATGACAATAATAAGGCCAAGTGCCATCAGAAGAATTGCAATGATAAGCTGTAAGCCTTCTACCAGGAATGTGGCAGATCCGATACGTGCAACGGCGTCCAGACTGTAAGTGCCAGTGCAGCAACGGTACTTACAAGACCTGGTACTGTCTCTTTCCATCCTCAAATTTTTTCGCTGGTGTCTCTGCCTTTGGATCAATTTCCCATTTATTAGCAAGCCAGCGTCCGTAAAGTACATATGCAGCACTGAGAAGTACAGCTGCAATTAAGACGATTACAAGTGTATTCATAACATACGCCTTCATGATAAATATTAAAAATGTATAAGCATTCTAAAATATGAATAACTTTAGATAGTGCTATACTGCGAAAAATGGCATATGTCAATGCATTTTGAGGAATTTCTGCAGGTTTTAAATATAATAACAGAGTGCACTCTGTTTTTTATGCGAAATCACAAGAAGAAATGAGCTTATATTCTACGGGTAGCGCTATCCTGGAAACAGAAATAGTTCGGATAGCAGACGGTTCATGTATTAAATAATGCTTTTCTTTAAAATATCCACGGTATGTGATCCGGCACCCACAAGCTCCGGCCGTTCACACACCGAAAGATGATACCGGATAAAAGTCTCGAATGTCTCCTCATCCATCGCATTCAGCACCGGACGCATATAATCCGAAGGTCCGTCGGCAGAGATGACCTTGATTCGTTCCAGACCGGCAGCTTTATTATAAGCATCCATATCTTCCAGGCGGACATAATCATAAAGGTCTTCAGGTTTGGGTTGTACACGGAAGTTGTCGTCAATCTTTCCGTTCTCGATACATTCTAAGATATGATTCTGTTTGAATCCATAGGTCAGCACGCTGTACTCATTCATGCAATAAGCAACAAGAATTACACCATCATCTTTCAATACACGTCTGGCTTCGGTCAGTGCTTTGACTTTATCTTCCATAGAATATAGATGATACATTGGACCAAAGACCAGAACTAAATCAAATTCCTTATCCGGAAAGCGGGAAAGTTTCATTGCATTTCCTGATAGGCTTTTACAGAACTGTTTTTCTTTTTTAAGATCCCAAGATTATATTTAACCAGTTCAACAGCGGTAACATCGTAACCTTCTTCGGCAAGGGCTACACTGTAACGCGTACCGGCACCTACATCCAGAATTTTTGCTGATTTATCTTCCGGAAGATATTCATGTATATATTTCATAGAAGTGGTAAATTCTACTTGTCCATGTCGGCTTCCAAGACGTTTTTCTTCGTTAAATTTATTATAATATTTCTCAAGTTCAGTCATCATAGTGAAAGATTCTCCTTACATCAAAATAAATATCTGCTCATACTTTATCCACTTTAACATAAAGTCCGGGCTTATGTGCATAAAATATTTATGGAATTGAGAAAATTTATTTCATTCTGTATAATGAGATAACAATAAGATCCAGATGATAATAAAAAAGAGGAAATGATCATGAACAATACAGAAAGCATAAATGAAAAAATAATACAGAATATGATAGAAATCACGGATTTTGACGCTCCGGAACTAGATGTATATGCAAGACTTACAGAAGCACAGCTCTTGAACAAGGATCATCCGGAGGATGGACTGTTTATTGCAGAAAGTCCGAAAGTTATTAGCAGGGCATTGGATGGAGGATATGAGCCTGTGTCTGTTCTGGTGGAAAGAAAGCAGGTTTTGGAAAGATGCGGAAAACGATAGCTGTACTTGGAAAATGTGGCAATGTACCGGTATATACGGCAGAATTTGAAGTACTTACGAAACTTACGGGATTTAAACTGACCAGGGGAATGCTATGTGCGATGAAAAGAAGGAGGTTGCCTGGCCTGCAGGAAATCTGTAACGGATGTGACAGAATAGCAGTATTGGAGAATGTAATGAATCCTACAAATGTAGGAGCGATTTTCCGCTCTGCGGCAGCACTTCACATGGACGCGGTGATTCTGACAGGGGGATGCAGTAATCCACTTTACAGGCGGGCAAGCCGTGTAAGTATGGGGACAGTATTCCAGATTCCGTGGACATTTGTGGATAACTCTGTATCTGGCCGGAAGAAGGAATGAAGATATTGCGTGAATTGGGATTTAAGACGGCGGCGATGGCTTTGAAAGAAGATTCTGCAAGCATTGATGATCCGGAACTTATGAAAGAAGATAAGCTGGCAGTGATACTGGGAACAGAAGGAGACGGACTGGCGCCGGAGACAATTGCAGACTGCGATTATACGGTAATGATTCCAATGTCGCATGGTGTAGATTCGCTGAATGTCGCGGCCGCCAGTGCAGTAGCATTCTGGCAGTTGGGAAAGAGATAAATAGGACAGATAAAACATTAGATATGCTGCAGTTGAAGAATTGCTTATAAAAAGAATGTAAAATAAACAGACTTGTGTTATGATAAAAAGCAAAAAGACAGAAAGTATAGGAGGAATCATAGAATGTATATTACATGCCTGGATGTTGAAGGAGTATTAGTACCGGAAATATGGATCGCATTTGCCGAGGAAAGTGGAATCCCGGAATTAAAAAGAACGACAAGAGATGAACCGGATTACAATAAACTGATGAGATGGAGACTGGACATTTTAAAGGAACACGGACTTGGAATCAAAGAGATTCAGGAGACGATCGCCAAGATTGACCCGCTTCCGGGAGCAAAAGAATTCTTAGACGAACTGCGCTCATTTAGTCAGGTAATCCTGATCAGTGATACATTTACAGAGTTCGCACAGCCTTTAATGGAAAAGCTTGGAAGACCGACACTGTTCTGCAACAGCCTTGAGATTGCAGATAACGGTGAGATCACAGACTTTAAGATGCGTGTAGAAAATTCCAAACTCAGCACCGTAAAAGCACTGCAGTCCATTGGATTTGACACGATCGCAAGCGGTGATTCATACAATGATCTGGGCATGATCCAGGCAGGAAAAGCAGGATTCTTATTCCGAACGACTGAGAAAATTAAGGAAGATTATCCGGAGATTCCGGCTTATGAGACGTATGAGGAACTGCTGGGAGCAATCAAATCGGTAATTTCTATTTAATGCATCATGGCGGCTGTCACCGACCGGAATAAAACTA
>ENA-OQCF01000814-OQCF01000814.1-human-gut-metagenome-genome-assembly--contig:-NODE-814-length-11493-cov-2.396709_pt1 | contig 11493 bp, 10 predicted proteins | sample MGYA00242756_ERZ504573 | MGnify/ENA primary metagenome ERZ504573 (study PRJEB26092, sample SAMD00036240) | human gut metagenome | host: Homo sapiens | study: EMG produced TPA metagenomics assembly of...
CAATGTATATTGCGACCCCAATAAATTGGATGCCTACAGCCTCTCAGTAGAAACTATCAGCTCTATTATCAGTGCCGAAAACCGGAATACGCCGGGCGGTACGTTCGATGTGGGTAACAATACCTATTCGCTGCGTGTGGAAGGTGAGTTCAAGGATCCCAAAGAGATGGAGAACATCGTGGTAGGTACGCATAACGGTGCTTCCGTCTATCTGCGCGATGTGGCAAAAGTTGTGGACTCTGTGGAGGAACGTGCACAGAAGACGTATAGCAACGGTGTGCAGGGCGCCATGATTGTGGTGCAGAAACAATCGGGTGCCAATTCTGTAGCCATTTCGCAGAAGATAATTGATATGTTGCCGCAGTTGCAGAAGTCACTGCCGAGCGATGTGAAGCTGGGGATCATTGTCAATACTTCCGAAAACATTCTGAATACGATAGACAGCTTGGAGGAAACCATTATGTACGCTATGCTGTTCGTTATCTTGGTGGTGTTCGTTTTTTTGGGGCGTTGGCGTGCCACGGTCATTATTTGTATCACCATACCGATGTCATTGGTTGCCTCGTTCATCTATCTGGGTATCATCGACGGTGGTTCACTGAATATCATTTCGCTCTCTTGTCTTTCCATTGCTATTGGTAATGTGGTGGACGACGCCATTGTGGTACTCGAGAATGTAACGACCCATATTGAACGGGGTTCCGAACCGAAGCAGGCAGCGATACATGCCACGAACGAGGTGGCCATCTCCGTAATTGCATCTACGCTGACTATGATTGCGGTATTCTTCCCATTGACGATGGTAAGTGGCATGTCCGGTGTGCTATTCCGTCAGTTGGGATGGATGATGTGTGTGATTATGACGGTTTCCACAGTTTCAGCCTTGTCATTCACTCCGATGATGTGTGCGCAGCTTCTGCGTTTGCAGAAAAAGCAGAGTAAGATGTTCCTTACGCTCTATACGCCGATTCAGCGTGCGCTGGACGGTCTTGACGTGTGGTACCAGAACCGGTTGAACTGGGCTGTGCGCCATCGTCTGACGGTTATGGCAGGCTGTGCCGCATTTTTTGTGGCAAGTCTGTTCTGTGCCAAGTACATAGGTACCGAGTTCTTCCCGGCAGCAGACAATAGCCGCATCGGTATCAACCTTCAGTTGCCCATCGGGGCCCGTGTGGAACGTGCGGAAGCGTTGGCTTCGGAACTGACAAACAAGTGGATGACGCGCTACGGAGATATGATGAAAGTTTGCAACTACACTGTGGGGCAGGCGGACTCTGACAATACGTTTGCTTCCATGCAGGACAACGGTAGTCATATCATTAGTTTCAATATCAGTCTGGTGAGTCCGGGAGACCGTGACGTGACACTGGAAACCGTTTGCGACGAAATGCGTGAGGACTTGAAGGGGTATCCCGAATTGGACAAGGCGCAGGTTATTCTGGGCGGTAGCACAGGCGGCATGAGCGCCCAGGCAAGTGCCGACTTTGAGGTTTATGGTTACGACTTCACCGCGACGGACAAAGTGTCAGCCGAACTGAAAGAGAAATTGTTGCAGGTGAAAGGTGTGAGTGAAGTGAATATCAGCCGTCAGGATTATCAGCCGAATATCAGGTGGACTTTGACCGTGAGAAGCTGGCATTGCATGGCTTGAATCTTTCTACTGCCTCCAACTATCTGCGTAATCGTGTAAATGGTGCTTTGGCATCTTATTATCGCGAAGATGGTGACGAGTACGACATCCGTGTGCGTTACGCTCCCGAATTCCGTACAAAGATTGAAGATTTGGAGAACATCCTTATTTATACGCCTTCCGGTGAGGGTATCCGCGTGAAAGACCTCGGCAAAGTAGTCGAGCGTTCTGCTCCTCCTACCATCGAACGTAAAGACCGTGAGCGTATTGTTACTGTATCTGCGGTTATTTCGGGAGCACCTTTGGGCGATGTGGTGGCCAATGGTAATGCTATAATTAATAAGATGGACCTACCAAGTGGTGTTTCTATCCAGATTTCGGGTTCGTATGAGGACCAACAGGATTCATTCTCCGACTTGGGAACGCTGGCTGTATTGATTGTTATTCTCGTATTCATTGTGATGGCAGCTCAGTTTGAGTCTTTGAGTTATCCGTTCATCATCATGTTTTCCATTCCATTTGCATTCAGCGGTGTGTTGATGGCATTATTCTTTACGGGAACCAATTTGAATGTGATGTCGCTTTTGGGTGGAATCATGTTGATTGGTATTGTGGTGAAGAACGGTATCGTACTCATCGACTACATCACGCTTTGCCGCGAACGTGGTCAAGCGGTGCTTCACTCTGTAGTCACGGCAGGTCGCAGCCGTTTGCGTCCGGTATTAATGACTACACTGACCACTATCCTCGGTATGGTGCCGATGGCTGTAGGGCAGGGTGAAGGTGCGAGATGTGGCGTCCGTTGGGGGTTGCCGTAATTGGCGGTCTGACGGTATCTACCATTCTGACATTGATTCTTGTCCCTGTACTCTATTGCTCGTTTGCAGGTGTTGGTATTCGGCGCACACGTAAGAAGATTAAGAAAGACCGTGAGCTGAATGATTATTACCAGTTGCATAAGGAGAAGATGACGAAACCACGTAAACAATGATTAATCATTATCCGTTAATCATTAAACATTAATCACTAAACATTATATAGCGTGAAATCAGTATTTATAACATTCGACCAAGCGTTCTTTGAACGTATCATGGCATTGCTTGATCGCCACAACTGCCGCGGCTTCAGCTATTGGCAGCAAGTACAGGGGCGTGGCAGTAAGACGGGAGAACCGCACTATGGCAGCCATGCCTGGCCCAGTATGTGTTCCGCCATCATCACTATCATAGATGAGGCTAAGGTGGCTCCGTTGCTCGAAGCGCTCCATCGGATGGACAAGGAGACCGAGCAACTCGGACTCCGTGCTTTTGTTTGGAATATCGAACAGACCATTTAATCGGGTCTGCTCTGTCTATAACCATTATCCCCAGAGAAAAAATCTTGTTTCTTCGGGGATAATTCTTTTTTTGTCCGGAGAGATTTTTCAACCTATATCTATATCTTTGCGTCCACATTAGGTATGGAAAAGAATTCATTGAAATATACGGGTCTGTTGGCGTTTATCGTATGGGGTGCATTGTTGCTGATGCATCTGTTGCCAAGTATTACGATGGGTAGCGTGTGCTGAGGCGTGTGGATATCTTGGGGGACGTGCGTCGTCCTTCCAAGCCGGTGAGTGAGCCGGACAGCCTGCTGCCTCCGCCCCCGAAGGTGAAGCCCGCCTTTGTGGACACCTGCCGTGCGGGCATGACGTGCATTGAAGATTATAGTGATTCTACCATGCGTGGCATGACGCGGTTCTATCAGGCACTCGACGAGCTTGCCAAAGCACCCCGTCCGGTTCGTATCGCCTACTTCGGCGACTCCTTTATCGAAGCGGATATTCTGACGGCTGATTTACGCGAGATGCTTCAGCAGAAATATGGCGGTTGCGGAGTAGGTTTTGTCACCATTACGTCCATGACCAGTGGCTTCCGCCTACAGTGCGTCATTCCTTCAGCGGATGGGAGAGTCATTCTGTCATGGACTCCGTGTTCTTTGACCGTAGCAAGCTGGGAGTCTCCGGACATTACTTTATTCCGAATACCGGTGCTTATGTGGAACTGCGGGGGCAGAAGAACTATGCCTCCCGTCTGGACACCTGCCAGCGTGCCAGTATTTTTTTCTATAACCGTGGCACAACCACCCTTTCTGTCCGCGTCAATCGTGGCGAAGCAACTACTGAGACTTTTGAGCCGATTGATGATTTGCAGGAGATGACGGTAGAGGGAAATATCGGTTCTGTCCGTTGGACGGTGGAAAGTGCGGACTCCACCTTGTTTTATGGCCTTGCCATGGACGGTACTTCCGGCATTGTGCTGGATAACTTCTCACTGCGTGGCAGCTCCGGCCTCTCCCTCCGTTCTGTTCCCGTGTGGATGATGCGCGAGTTCAACGAACAGCGTCCTTACGATTTGATAATCCTGCAGTACGGACTGAATGTGGCTACAGAGCGCGGACGGAATTACGACAAGTACATTGCCGGCATGCAGACAACGGTGCAGCATCTCAAGGAGGCCTTTCCGCAAGCAGCCATCCTCATAGTCAGCGTGGGCGATAGGGACTATAAGACCGAAGAAGGAGAGCTGCGTACCATGCCTGGCATCAAGAATCTGGTTCGTTATCAGCAGAATCTGGCAGCGGATGAGGCTGTCGCTTTCTGGAACATGTTCGAGGCCATGGGTGGGGAAGGCAGCATGGCAGACATGGTGCATGCCAAGCCGTCACTGGCCAATTATGATTATACGCACATCAACTTCCGTGGTGGAAAGCATCTTGCGGGATTACTTTATGAGTCTTTGATTTATGGCAAGGAACAGTATGACAGAAGGAGGGCCTACTATGAAGAGGAGCCATAAGGAGGATTTACGATTGTACGATTTACGATGTATGATTTGCTGCGCGGTGCTGGTACTGATTGCGGCGATACGGCCGCTCCATGCACAAGACATACTGCCAGGCAGCCTTTCGTGTCATACCGGTGGAGCGGATTGTGATACTCTCTGCCTCTATTCCCAACGTACGGATACGGTGTCTGTCCCTTTGATAACTTTTCCCGCCGCATTCCGGCAAATGAAGGAGAATGTACTTACCGACAGTCTGGGTATTCTTAATCCTTTCTGGGAGAAGTTGCGTCTGTCCCGGCTGGGCGCTTCCGCTGATACGCTTCGCATCGTACATGTGGCGACAGCCATATACGCGGCCATATCTTCCCCCGTACACCGGTGCGTTGATGCAGGACACTTTCGGGGCAGTCTCTTATACCGATGTAGGTATCAACGGTGCATTTTGTACTACTTTCACCCGTCCGGACCGTATTGCTGATATTGCGGCTCTACATCCCGACCTGCTTATTCTTTCCTTCGGGACGAACGAAAGCCATAACCGCCGTTACAATACAATGTTGCACTATCGCCAGATGGATGACCTTGTACGCATGCTTCGCGAGAAACTGCCGAATGTACCGATGTTGATGACCACTCCTCCGGGCTCTTACGAGAGTTTCCGGCAGCGTCGCCGTCGTCGGACCTATAAGATTAATCCGCGTACTGCCGTTGCCGTGCAGACCATCCGCCGCTATGCCGATGAAAACGGATTGGCGGTATGGGACATGTACGAAATACTTGGCGGTACCCACCGTGCTGCCTCAACTGGCAGGAAGCCGGATTGATGCGTCCGGACCATGTACATTATTTGCCGGACGGTTACCGCCTGCAAGGCGAGCTGTTCTGCCAGGCCTTGTTAAAAGCTTATAACGATTATGTGGAATATTGAAGAATTTTTTATCCGGATTGAATATAGACTTGGACCGTTTGCGCGATGTCTTCACTTATGACCCGCAAGCCCCGATGATATTCAGCAGTGGTATTTTCCTCTGGCTGTTTGTCGCTTTTATATTGGTTTATCTGTTGTTGCAACGCCGGACGACGGCGCGTTTGCTGTTTGTCACCTTGTTTTCCTATTACTTCTATTATAAAAGTAGTGGCACTTATTTTTTCCTGCTTGGACTGGTGACGGTTCTGTGACTTTTTTCATTGCACGTTTGATGGCACGCGAGGCTATTCCCTGGCTACGTAAGGCATGGGTTGTGTTGAGTCTGTTCATCAATTTGGGATTGTTGTGTTACTTCAAGTACACCAATTTCCTGGGCGAAACTTTTGCCTCGCTGACGGGAGGAACGTTCACGGCAATGGATATTTTCCTTCCGGTGGGCATCTCTTTTTTCACTTTTCAGTCGTTGAGCTATACGATAGATGTGTATCGTCGCCAGATAACGCCTCTGGGCAGTTATTGGATTATGCTTTTTATGTTTCCTTCTTTCCCCAGTTGGTGGCGGGGCCTATTGTACGTGCCCGTGATTTCATTCCGCAAATCCGCCGTCCACTGTTTGTCTCCAGGGAGATGTTCGGGCGTGGAATCTTCTCATCGTGAGTGGACTCTTCAAGAAAGCGGTCATATCGGACTATATCAGCGTCAACTTCGTAGAGCGTATCTTTGATAATCCTACTCTTTATTCGGGGGTGGAGAATCTGATGGGTGTCTATGGCTATGCCTTGCAGATTTATTGCGACTTCTCCGGTTACAGTGATATGGCTATTGGCATTGCCTTGTTGCTGGGTTTCCATTTCAATATCAACTTCGATTCTCCCTATAAGTCCGCTTCCATTACGGAGTTCTGGAGGCGGTGGCACATCTCGCTTTCCAGTTGGTTGCGCGACTATCTTTATATCTCTTTGGGAGGCAACCGGAAGGGGAAAATCCGCCAGTACGCCAATCTCATCATTACCATGTTCCTGGGTGGCTTGTGGCATGGAGCTTCGTGGAATTTTGTCCTTTGGGGGATGACGCACGGTGTTGCGCTTGCAGCCCACAAGTGCTGGATGACGCTCACCGGACATAAGAAAGGTGCGGAAAGCCGTGGCATTCGCCGGTTCTTCGGGGTGCTTATTACTTTCCATTTTGTTTGTTTCTGCTGGATATTCTTCCGTAATGCGGAGTTTTCCACATCAATGGATATGCTGAGGCAGATATTCACTACTTTCCGTCCGCAACTCTTCCCGCAGTTGGTGGCAGGCTATTGGGAAGTGTTCGCATTGATGGCATTGGGATATTTTCTGCATTTTGTGCCCGACAGTTGGGAACGTGCCTGCACAAAAACAGTAATCCGCCTTCCCTTGTTGGGAAAGGCGGTACTGGTGCTTGCTGTAATCTATCTGGTCATTCAGATGAAAAGTTCGGAGATACAGCCGTTTATTTATTTCCAGTTCTGATTACTTCTTCTCGGTAGCAGTGGAGTCTGCCTGCTGTCGGAAGGGTTCCCGGTAGTTGAGCCCGTCTCTCCGGTAGAGGCTGATGAGTCCGGCCAGTCGGGTAGTGAAGTTTGTATAATCTTTCTTTTCCTGTTGTGTCCATTGTACTTCGGCAAGGGCGGCCATACGGGGGAGAACCATATACTCTACCTGCTCGCTGGTCGGGATGTATTCTGTCCAAAGGTTGCTTGTGCGCCGAGTATGTGCTTGGCTTGTTCTTCGGTCAGTGAGGCGGTAGGATTCAGACTGTATACTTTTTCCAATGGGACAAAGCCTCCGATGGCAAATGGTTCGTGCCGGGTATCCTCACTTTGGTAATAATCAAAGTAGCAATAGTCGTTGGGTGTCATTATCACTCGTGTCCAGTTGGGCCGCTTTGATTCCTCCTGCCGAGCCACGCCATGACATAACAGTTGCGTTAGGAGCGACGTCGCCTTCCAGAATCTCATCCCAGCCGATAATCCGGCGTCCTTTACTATTGAGGAACTTTTCGATACGTGTCATGCAATAACTCTGCAGACGGTCTTCGGCTGTATGGTTCTTGTCGGATTTCAATTTTTCGGTTCTGATACGCGCCTGGCATTTGGGACACTTTTCCCAACGGGTGCGGGGAGCTTCGTCACCGCCGATGTGGATGTATTTGGAAGGGAATATATCAATGATTTCGGCCATGACATCTTCGAGGAACTGCATGGACTTTTCGTTGCCGATGCACAGCACATCTTCGAATACTCCCCAACGTGGACACACTTCATACGGTCCACCGGTGCATCCCATTTCGGGATAGGCGGCCAGTGCGGCAAGCATGTGTCCGGGCAGGTCTACTTCGGGGATGACCGTGATATAGCGCTCCTCGGCATATTTTACGATTTCCTTGGCTTGTTCCTGCGTATAGAAACCGCCATATCGGGTATTGTCATACTCTTCGGTATTCCGGCCGATGACGGTACGGTCGCGCCAGGCGCAATTTCCGTCAGCTTGGGATATTTCTTTATTTCTATTCTCCAGCCTTGGTCTTCGGTGAGGTGCCAGTGAAAGGTATTCATATTGTGAAGTGCCAGTAAATCTATGTATTTCTTGATGAACTCAATGGGGAAGAAGTGGCGGCCCACATCGAGGTGCATGCCTCGGTAGCTGAAGCGGGGTTCATCCTGGATGCTGCCGGCAGGCAATAGGATAGAGGTGGCTTTGGTTTCGGCAGGGATTGATTTACGCAGGGTTTGTATACCGTAGAACACTCCGTTCTCGGTCTGGCCGTTTAGGGTCACCCGGTCGGCTTTGACGGTCAGCACATAGCCTTCCCGGTTGCGGATAGCCGGATCCAGTCCTAATGTGATGGCGTCTTTGGGCGCTTCGCTCCCCGGGGCAAGGGCTTCTGTCTGGAGGGTGTGGCCGGTGGACTGGCTGATGTATTCAGCCAGAAACTCAGCATTGCGTTTCAAAAGTTCATTGTTTTCGGGGTAGGCGATGATGGTACCGGCATTCAGGTTGAAGGGAGATTCCTGACTCAAGGCAACTTCCTGGGGCAGGGGGATGACTTGATAGTTGGCTGTTGTTTCTACCCCGCATGAAGAGCAGGCCAGGACGAGGGTACCTGCAAGGAGCATGTGTGTAAGTTTTCTCATGGCATTGAATTGATTAAATTAGTGTCTGACAAATATACGCAAAAAATACTAAAGAGGTAGAGGATAAGGGGGATTTATGTATGCTTATGCTTCAGTTCTCTTTGCTCTATACTCCTTGAGTGACATTCCCGTGTGTTTCTTGAAATATCGTCCGAAAAAAAACTGGTCGGGAAAACGGTATTTGTCGGCAATCTCTTTCAGTATTAGCTGTCGCCGGCTTGGTACTGACCAGTTGCGGCATCTATACCAAATACCAGCGCCCGGAGGACATCACAACCGATGGACTTTATGAACACGATTTGGACGGGCAAAGTTTGGATAGCCTGAGTCTGTTTGCGGCATCGGACACTGTCTCCATCGCCTCCCTTTCCTGGCTCGAGCTTTTTACGGACACGCAATTATAGTCGCTCATCGAGCAAATCTTGCAAGGCAACACCGACTTGCTTTCCGCCCAGCAATGCATCAGGGAGGCAGAAGCCACGCTGATGTCGGCCAAACTTTCGTACCTGTCTTCGTTTATGCTCACTCCGCAGTGTGGCGTCAGCAGTTTCGACAATTCCAAAGGTTCGTGGACCTATTCCGGTATTGCCTCGGCAAGTTGGAGAGTCGATATTTGGGCTAATTTGACCAGTGCCATGCGCTGCTCCAAAGCGCTCTACCTTCAAAGTTTGGAGTACGAACAAGCCGTCAGCACTTCGCTGATAGCTATGTGGCCAACCTTTACCTTGCTGATACTTGACGAGCAATACCGCATTTCCGAAGAAACAGCCGCCAGTTGGCGCGAAAGTGCACGCACCATGCGAGCCATGATGGCTGCAGGCATGACGAACGAGGCGAGTGTTTCGCAATCCGAAGCCAACTGTCGCCCAGGTGGAAGCTTCGCTGCTCGACCTCCGGCAGCAGGTAAGGGAAATGCCGCCCGTTCTGCTTTCTACCCCTCCATCACCCTGAGCGGTACAGCTGGCTGGACCAACTCGGCAGGAAGCATGATTGTCAATCCCGGAAAACTTCTTCTGTCTGCCATCGACTCGCTGACACAACCCTTGTTCAACAAAGGGCTGAACGTGGCACAGCTCAAGATGCCAAAGCACAGCAGGAAGAAGCCAGGCTCGCTTTTCAGCAAGTTTTGCTTAATGTCGGCAGCGAAGTGAACAATGCTCTGACCCAAGTGCAGGTAACCCGTGGAAAGACGGAGCTCTGCACAAGGCAGATAACTTCACTGGAAACTACCGTCCGCAGCACCCGGTTACTGATGCGGCACGGCACCTCCACCTATCTGGAAGTGCTCACTGCCCAGCAGGGGCTACTCTCTGCCCAACTGACACAGGTAGCCCACCGCTTTGATGAAATACAAGGTATCATCAATTTTTATCAAGTCCTCGGTGGAGGACGGGAGTAAAATATACTCTTTCTCATCTTCATTCTCTTGCTCCTCTATCAATCCGGCATTTCCTTTTTTGTGGAAATCCGGCGGTAGAGGAACTTTCATATAAGCGGGCTATGGCAAAAAAAACTACGGTCTCCTGCCGTCAAACCGGGACAAACTTTATAACTTTGCGGCATACGACATAAAAATCTATTGATTATGAACTGCAAATCCTTGTTTTTTCTGGCTATTTTTTCCCTGCCCCTTATATCAGGGGTGTTTGCTCAAAAGAAAGTTTCTATTCTTGGCGATTCCTATTCCACTTTTTACGGTCATGTCTCTCCTGCCGCCAATCTCTGCTGGTATGGAGTTCCCGGCGAAAAGAAAGAGAATGATGTGACAAAGGTGGAGGAAACCTGGTGGTACCGTTTCATCCATGAGCACGGCTTTCAGTTGGAACGCAACAATTCCTATTCCGGCTCCACCGTCTGTCATACCGGTTACGAGAAAGCCGATTACTCCGACCGTTCTTTTATCACTCGTATTCACAACCTCGGCACCCCCGACATAATCCTTGTTTTTGGCGGTACCAATGACAGCTGGGCAGGTGCCCCCATTGGCGCATACCAATATGATGCTGGACGAAAGCCGATTTGTATAGCTTCCGTCCTGCCTTTTGCTATCTGCTTGCATCTCTCAAGCAGCTCTATCCTGCGGCCAGGATTTATAATATTACCAATCTGAATTATCCGAAGAGGTAACTGATTCCATGGATGAAATTTGCCGGTACTATGGCATCGAGAATATTCGTTTGCACGACATTGATAAACAATGGGGGCATCCTTCTGTGCAAGGAATGCAGAGTATTGATGCTCAGGTTTGGGAGTCTGTCTCCCCGATATTGGAGCTTCTGTTTCTTTGCCTGCCAAGAACTAAGGACAGACTCATTGGGAGTTATCCTTTTCTATCCTAGATGCTAATCTTTCCACTGCCTATTCTTTTCTTTCCACTAACTGTGGAAAGAAAAGAATAACGGCAAGTGGAAAGAAAGTAAAAATACCTTGTGGCAAGAAAAATAAATTAGTACCTTTACTGCCAGCTTCTGCCGATTTCGAGAACATTTTCTTCCCCAAGTTTGCTGCAAGTTTTCCTCAATTCTCTATAAACCATTAATTTAAATTATTTTATGAGTGCTTATTATGACCTTTATGAAACGCCCGTCCCCGAAGGCGAGGAACCGAAGTCGCTACATGCCCGTGTCTGTTCCAAGGGAACCATTTCCGGTAAAGAGTTCATGGAACGGGTTTTTCGTGAAGAACATATGCCCCACGCCATGGTTGTGGGTATTGTGCAAGCCATCACCACTACGCTTGGAGACTGGCTGGCAAAGGGCTATACGGTGGAGATAGAGGGACTTGGCTTCTTCAGCACCACGCTGAAGTGTACCCATCCGGTGATGAATAAGAAAGAAGTACGTGCGGAGTCGGTCAAGATGTCCACGGTGAAATTCCGTCCCAGCATCGAATTCAAACGTTATGTGGCAGGTAAGATGGAGTTGGAACGTGCGGATAAACGCTTCTTTCC
>ENA-OQCF01000815-OQCF01000815.1-human-gut-metagenome-genome-assembly--contig:-NODE-815-length-11477-cov-4.407665_pt1 | contig 11477 bp, 15 predicted proteins | sample MGYA00242756_ERZ504573 | MGnify/ENA primary metagenome ERZ504573 (study PRJEB26092, sample SAMD00036240) | human gut metagenome | host: Homo sapiens | study: EMG produced TPA metagenomics assembly of...
CAAATTTCGTGCCGCCAATGGTCTCGACGACGACCTTGATTTCGGGGTCATTCAGGATCGTGTCGATGGATTTCGTAAAAAGCGCGGCATCCGGAGAACCGGAAAAGTCCCGCACATCCAGGATATATTTGACCTCGACGGGCTCACCGGCGCGGCGGGCGATGGAGGCCGCATTGCGGCGGCAGACCTCCAGCACACCGGAGCCGACCGTGCCGAAGCCCATGATTGCGATTTTAGCCATTGGAAAAATCCCCCTATTCTTACACACACTCGGTATATGCTCTGTAGGGGCCGGGCATGCCCGGCCCGCGGCTTTCCCGCGATAGAGCTATTCCGGCAAGGCTGCGGGCGAGGCATGCCTCGCCCCTACCTGCGGTCACGCGCCTCTGTGGATCTCCACCACGCACGGCTGGTGGGACAGGCGGGTCAGCATCTCGTCCACCGGCATCTGCATCGTGCCGGTGCGGACTGTGACCTCGACCTGGCTGCGCCGTTCTCCGGGCGGGACTGGGTGATGGTCACGATGGACGCGCCCGCCGCCGAAATGCCCGACAGCAGCCCCTGCAGTGCGCCGGTCTTATCCAGCAGCGTTGCCACCACGGTGATGGACTCGCGCCCGGTTTCGGCGTCAAACACCGTATCCTTATATTTATAGAAAGCACTGCGTGATATGCCTGCCTGCTTGGCCGCGGCGGAGATATTGCTCACCGCACCCGAGGCCAGCAGCTCCTTGGCCTGCAGCACCTTGACAAAGACTTCCGGCAGAACATCCGCGTCTACCAGCAGAAAACGCCTCTCGGCCATCATGTATCCCCCTTGTGTACAACTGTTCTCGATGTGTCCCATCATACCACGGGCAAGGCCCGGTTGCAAGCCTTTTGCGGCGGTTTTGTGCAATTTGTCAAATTGCACAGCCACATCAGAGAAAAGTCGGCATCTTTTGTACGAGAACAACTGTAGCTGATACAAAAACACACCATCCAAACCGGGTACGATTCGAATGGTGTGCTTTTCTCTGCTGTGCGGTAGGGGCCGGACATGTCCGGCCCTGTCGTGTAAGGCAGACGTATGCTTACGGAAAGGCCGCGGGCCGGGCATGCCCGGCCCCTACATGGGAGGCAGCTTTTTATTCTGTCGGCTCAGTGGTGGTGTCCCCTGCGGCGGCGGCAGCGTCCGCGGCGGCCTGGGCCAGGGCGGCGTAGGGGTCGTCCTCGGAGACCGTGTAGCTGTTGTCGGGCAGGTTGTCCTCGGTGTAATAGCCCACACTGCCGCCGCTGGAGATGATCGCGCCGGTGGAGGTGTCAAAGTGTTTCTCGACGACGTTCTCGCCCTTGGCGAACTCCTTGACCGGCAGGTCGGCCTGCAGGTTCTCCATCAGTGCCTTCCAGGCGTACTGGATGGGGCTGGCGTTGCGGCCCGCCTTGCCCAGCGTGTCCATCTCGGTCGGGCGGTCACAGCCCCACCAGATGGCTGTGACATAGTACGGCGTCAGACCGGCAAAGGTGTAGTCCTTGTAGTTGCTCGTCGTACCGGTCTTGGCCACAGAGTCCATCTCGCCGTCGGGGGCTTTGCCGTAGGCACTACCCTTTCTGCTGTGCAGGACATTCCACATCATGCGGTTCATGATGTACGCCGTGTCCGCGCTGATGGCCTGGGTCGTGTTGATATACTTGTTGTTGTCCAGGATCATGTTGCCTGGTAATCGGTGATCTCGGTATAGTAGTGCGGTGTCGTGAATGTACCGGTGTTGAACATCGTGTACGCACCGGCCAGCTGCACCACAGTCAGGCCGCTGCTCTGGGAGCCCAGGACCAGCGGTCCGAGGTCCATATCGTTCTCGGCGTTGATATAGCTGCATTCCAGCGTGTCATGGACAAAGTTATACAGGAAGTCCACACCGACCATATCGCCGACCCAGACAGCCACCGTGTTGTAAGACTGCTGCAATGCGTCGTAGACGAGCATCGGGTTGCCCTGACCGCCTACACCGCCGTAGTTGGTGGGCCAGCGCGCCAGACATCGCTGCGGGACTGGGCAGCCTCGGAGAAGGGACTCATGACGCCGATATACTGATCCTTCAGGACCTTCTTGTCCTCCGCCGAGTAGTACGGGGAGTCCAGGATCTGGGAGGAATAGTTGATCAGCTTGTAGTCCAGCGCCAGCGCGTAGGCACCGATGGGTTTCATCGTAGAACCGGTCTGGTGCGGGGAGGTCGCGCGGTTGAAGCCCAAATCGTACTTCTTCTCGCCGATGCCGCCGCCTATGCCCAGAATGTTGCCGCTGTAGTCCACGATTGCCATAGCGGCCTGGGTGCGTACCTTCTCATACACGCAGAGGTAGACGGTGGTGTCGTTGGGGCAATCGGGGTCGGTGGAGGTACCCCTTTTCAGCGTCGTGCCTTCCTCGTCCGCGTAGACGGGGATGGCCTCCTGCCCGTAGACCGCATAGCCTTCCTTCGTGATGGGCAGACCGGTGGCATCGTCGTACTGGACTTCGTCCCAGCTGCTGCTGTCGGCGGGATAGTCGCGCAGGCAGACGGGCTCCTCATGCCACAGGGCGGGGATGAGGTCGTCCTCATTGTACATCGTCTTTTCGACGCCCTCCTGCACCTTGGGGTCAACGGTGGAGTAGATGCGCAGACCGCCGGAGAAGATCAGCTCCTTCGCCTCGTCGGCGGTGTAGTTCAGGTCCTCCTGCAGCTGGCTCAGCAGCTGGGTGTACAGGGCATCGGTGAACCAGGAGTTGCTGGACGAGCGGGTCGCGTTCTCGGTGGTGCTCGTCTTTTCGGTCAGGGTGACAGTCTCGGCCTTGGCGGCGTTGAACTCGGTCTCGGTGATATACCCTGGGTGTACATCTCATACAGCACATGGTTGCGGCGCTTGATGAGCTCCTCGGGGTTCGTGGCGGGGTTGTACTTCGTCGGGTTCTTCGTGATGGAGCGAGTGTCGCGCACTCGGCCAGGGTCAGATCCTCGACATGCTTGCCGAAATACTCGATGGAGCCGGCCTCCATACCGTGGATGATGCCGGTCAGCGGGATCGTGTTCAGGTACGCCTCAAGGATGGTCTCCTTGCTGTACTTGTTGTCCAGGCCCAGCGCACGGAAGATCTCGCGCACCTTACGCATGTTGTCCTGCTCGTTATCGCCGGTCAGGTTCTTGATGAGCTGCTGCTCCAGCGTGGACGCACCGCGGTTCGTGCCCCAGATGCGGTTGCCGGTGAAAGCGTTCAGCGCCGCGCCGATGGTGCCCTTGAGGTTGATGCCGGGCTCGGTGCGGAAGTTCTTGTCCTCGATGGCGATGACCGCGTTCTGCAGATTCTCCGGCATGGCGGAGAGCTCGCGCCAGATACGGTTCTCGTTGCGGGAGAGCGAGGCGTACTCGTTGCCGTTGATGTCGTAGATGATCGACGTCTGGCGGTTTTTCTGGTTGTCCAGATCGAGGGTCTCGCCGTCATCCGCCGTGACCTGCACGATATACATGGACAGCAGCACGCCGCCCACGCTGGCCGCCATAATGCACAGGCAGAGCATACAGCCGATGAAGCTGAAGATCATACCGATGATGCTGCGGCGCTTTTTGGGCTTTTTCTTGTTCTTGGGTGCGGGTGCGCCGGGCTGGCCGGTGGCGCCTGCCGTCGTCTTTACGCCATCTGTGGAGATATGGCGCTGCTGATTGGGTTCTATGGGAACCGCCTCCTTTGGTCTGTATCGAAGCGTGGTAACACGAAATTGCACAATGCTATAGAATGGATTATACCACAAAAAGGGGGCAAAAGTACAGCGTCAGACGTAAAATTCACAACTTTCGGTGTTTTTGTCTGTCATGGCGGCCATACTAACCGTGCAAGGGGGAATTATTATGCAAAACCGACAAATCGACGGGCACGGGCTGTACCTTTCGCTGCTGGCGGGGCTGGCCGTACTCTGCCTTGCGGCGGCGCTGGTCTGGTTTGCCCGCCCGCAGCCGGAAACCGCCGCGCCGCGCTACCTTTTAAAGGACAGCGGCGGGCACGTAGCGCTGTACACCGCCGACGGCATCGGCCCGCTGGCGACCTACGACGACCTTTACACCCGCCTTCTGCCCGAAAGCGACGTCTTAGCCCTGCAGCAGGCGTTTTTGTAGCCGACGAGGCGGAATTGCAGCGGCGGCTGGAGGATTATGGGCTGTGAACATCAGTGAGGAGTGAACACCGTGGGAAACGGTCTGTAGGGGCGAGCATCGCTCGCCCGGGGAAGGCAGAGGCCGCCGCAGACTTTCCGGGCGGATATGGAATCCGCCCCTACGTGCAGGGGTCGATGCTCGTCATCGACCGGAAACGCTGCGGCATCTCCTCTCTCCTCACTTTTTCTTGCGTCTGCCCCGCTTTTATGCTATAGTATAGGTAACTACCATACTATAAAGGAGCTATACTATGAGCGAACAGGAAATTCTGAACGCGGTACAGGATATTTTCCGCGATAATTTTGACGACGACACCCTGGAGATCACCCGCAGCACTTGCGCCGATGACATCGAGGACTGGGACAGCTGGAGCAGATCAACCTGCTGACGGCCATCGAGAAGAAGTTCAACATCAAGTTCAAGCTCGCGGATGTCCGCGGCCTGAAGGATGTCGGCGACCTGCTGGATCTGGTTGCACGGATGGTGTAAAAACCTTGCCTCCCCTGGCAGGGGAGGTGGCCAAGAGAATACGTAAGGCGGCATCCTGCCGCCTTTTTTCGAACAACGAAGGAGCCTGCCATGAACCACTACACGCTGGCGGAGATGACCCCCGGCCTGACCGAGGAATTTACCGTGACCGTCACGCCGGAGATGATGGACGCATTCCGCGCCATCACGGGGGACGTCTCCCCCATCCACATTGACGCCGACTACGCCCGGGGACGCGGCTTCCCGGGGCGGGTCGTCTACGGAATGCTGGGCGCGAGCTTTTTCTCTACGCTGGCGGGCGTCTATCTGCCGGCGAGCACTGCCTGCTCCACGGCGTGGAGTGCAAATTTGCCAAGCCGATTTTCATCGGCGACACGCTGACCGTCAAGGGCACGGTTGTCAGCGTCAGCGAGATCGGCAGCGAGGCCGAGATCAAGGCCGTTATCACGAATCAGGACGGCAAGCGCGTGACCCGCGGCATCATCAAGGCAGGGTTAGCGAAATAATGTAGGGGTCCGCTTGTCGGCGCACAACGAGCGCCGACAGTTGCAAAGCCAACCCGCTCGTGCGGTCAAAAGCCCCGCCGGGGCTTTTGTTGCTGCGCAGCCCCGCAATGCAAGCATCCGCCCCTACAACAATTGAGGAGAAAATCATGTCCTATACCTATTTAATAACCGGTGCCACCAGCGATGTGGGCCGCGCGCTGATCGAGCGGCTGCTGCAAAACGCGCCCGCCGATACGCTTGTGCTGGCCCAGGCTGCGGCGATCTGGAAAAGCTGGCTGACCTCTGCGCCCGCTTCCCCGGTCAGGTGCGCCCGTTCGACGTGGACCTGTCGGACCGCGCCAAGGTCGATACCTTCGTGCAGGTGCTGGCGGCCTCCGCCCCCGCGCCGACGCATTTCATCCACCTGCCCGCGCTGCCCGTTGTGAACGCCAAATTCAAGGCGTTCGACCAGACCCGCTTTGACCGCGATCTGGAAATTCAGGTCCACAGCGCCGTGCGCATCTGCCGCGCCGTGCTGCCCGCCATGGCCAAGGCCAGGTTTGGCCGTGTGCTGTTCATCCAGACGAGCTACACCATCGGCTGCCCGCCCAAGAATACCGCCGCTTACGTCATGGCCAAGAGCGCCATCGGCGGGCTGGTCAAGAGCCTGGCCGTCGAGTATGCCCGCTTCGGCGTCACGGTCAACTGCGTCGCCCCCAGCATGATGGAAACGAACTTCCTGAAGGACACGCCCGATCTCATCGTGCAGGCCGCGGCGGAGGAAAACCCCATGGGCCGCAACGCAACGCCCGCGGACGTTGTACCCGCCATGGCGTTCCTGCTCTCCGACGAGGCAGGCTTCATCACCGGCGTAACGCTGCCGGTCACGGGAGGTTCGGCCATTGTCTGATACAACATTCCGGCTGGCACGCCTCGGCGAGGATGCCGCCATCATCGACTTTATCAACGCAAACTTTGATATGCGCCTGCCGCTGCTGAACCGCCCCGAGCTGTACCACCACTACTACGCGGGCCGCGGCGGCGTGCCGCAGTTTGCCGTGGCGGAGCAGGACGGCGAGTACGTCAGCGCCGCCGGGTACATACTGGCCAACACAAAGCGCAGGCCGGACATCTGGGTCAGCGTCTGGGTCGCGGCCAAAAGCCACAACGGCGTGGGGTTGGAATTGATGAACGCCCTGCCCGGGCTTTTGAATGCCGACGTCGTCGCCTGCAATAACATCCGCCCCAACACCTGCACGTTCTACCAGTTCCTGGGCTGGAAGGCCGAGCGCCTGCCCCATTACTACCGGCTGGGCCGCCGCCGCGCCTACTATCTGGCAAAGCCGCTGCGGTATTCCCTGCCCCCCGTGCAGCGCGATCTGGGCCTTGCTAAAATCGAGAGCGCCGCGGACCTGATCCCGCTGGGCATGCCCGCCACGCCCCACACGCCGCGCAAGGATATGTGGTACATGCGGCGGCGGTACTTCCACTATCCGCACTTCAAGTACGATGTCTGGGCCGCGCAGGAGAACGGAAAGCTGCTGGCCTACGTCGTGACCCGCACCGTCACCGCGCAGGAGACCGGCTGTGCCGCCGTTGTACGGCTCGTGGATTTCATCGGTGAGGACAGCGTGCTGCCCCGCATCGGCGCGGCGCTGGACGCCATCATGAACCACGCGGGTGCCGAGTACATGGACTGCTACAACGCCGGTATCCCTGCAGACGTCTGGCTGGCCGCCGGCTTCACCGAGCGCGTCGAGGGCGACGGCTGCATCATCCCGAACTACCTGACCCCGCCCGTGCACGAGAACACCGAGTATTACTACTTCACGAACAAGCCCGAGAGCTTCGTCTTGTTCAAGGCCGACGGCGATCAGGACAGACCGAATCTGAAATAATCGCGAAAAAGCCCGCTGTTGCGTTGAACAGCGGGCTTTTTTCTATCTCAGGGGTAGTGCTTACCGGTCGTTCGGTTCCTTTTTGCCCCAGCGGTCACGGAAGTAGTGGGCGGCCAGCTTGGGGGTGCGCTCACGGGTGAACAGGCCCTTGCGGTTGCAGCTGCCCACGCGCATCGGGCCCTGCTGGGTCGAGAAGTCCGCGAAGTTCCACGGCCACTCGCCCACGACAAAACGGCGCTCATCCAGACAGCCGTTGATCGTGCGGTAATACTCGACCTGGAACTCCTCGGTGAACATCTCGGGGGCAAAGCCATGCATACCGGCCACCGTGTCCGCGCCGTACTCCGACAAAATTAGCGGCTTGTCGATGGTCTCCCAGAAATCCAGCTCCTTCTTAAAGGCGTAGGCCGCGTTATCCAGATCGCCGCTCAGGTTGTACCAGCCGTAGTAGCGGTTGATGCAGACGACGTCCATCGTGCGGGTCGTGATGTCCTTCGTGTAGTCGTTCTGGCAGCAGACCATCGTGACCGGGCGGTCCTGCGGATCCTGGGCGTGGGCCTGCTCATACAGCGGGTGCCAGTAGTCGCGGGCGCTCTCGGGGAAGTGCTCGGTGTCCGGCTCGTTGCCCAGGCTCCACAGCACAACGCAGGGGTGGTTCTTGTCGCGCTCGATCATCGCCCGCAGCACGGCGCTGTGGTAGGTCTTGAGCGGGAAGGTCTGATACGGGTCACAGGCCGGGCCTGCGCCGATACCGACGGCGGGCGTCTCGTCGATGACGACGATGCCCAGACGGTCACACAGGTCGTAGACCTCCTCGGCATAAGGATAGTGGCTCATCCGCAGGGCGTTGGCGTTCAGCCACTCGTACAGCTTCAAATCGGTCACGGTCACACAGGCATCGTAGCCGCGGCCACGGAAGGCCGAGTCCTCATGCTTGCAGGGGCCCTTGAAATAGAACGGTGCGCCGTTAATAAGGAACTTGTGCCCGCTGACCTCCACGCTGCGGAAGCCGAACTTCTGGCGGTACTCGTCCTTGCCGAACCTGACCAGCGCCGTGTAGAGATACGGCGTGCCGGGGCGGGGCTGCCACAGGCGGGCGTTCTCCACCTGCACGGTGCCCGCGGCACCGTCGGCGCAGGCCACAACGCAGCCTCTGCGTCCAGGATCTCCACCTTGACGCTGCCCTCGCCCACGGTGTCCACCGTGTAGCGCAGCGTACCGGTCATATCGGCGGCGACGGTCACATCGCGGATGTAGGCCGCCGGGGTCGTGTAGAGGTGCACCGGGCGGGTGATGCCCGCATAGTTGAAGAAGTCAAAGTTCGGCAGGTTGATGCCTGAGCCTGCTGGCGCGCTTTGCCGGCCTCGACGGCGGGAATGCCCGCGTTGTCGGAGCCGAAGAACGCCGTGCCGCCCTCGTTGCCGACAGGCAGCGAGCTGTGGCCGATGCGGTTGTCCACCTCGACATCGAGCGTCACGGTCTCGCCGGGCTGAGCCAGCGCGGTGATGTCGGCTCAAACGGCAGGAGCCGCCGCGGTGGCTGGCGATCTCCTGCCCGTTCAGCCGCACCACGGCGTTGTGGGTCACAGCGTCGAAGCGCAGCACCCGGCGCGCGCCCTCGGGCACGGTGAAGGTCGTGCGGTAGTAGGCCATGCCGTAATGGCGGCGGAACTCCGGGTCGGGGCTCTGGTCGTTGTAGGAGGCCGGAACCGCAATGGGCTGCCACGGCTCATTGGCGTTGAAGCGGAAATCCCACACGCCGGACAGATCCCGGACACTGCGGGCAGAATTGGACTGCGGATACATATACATTACCTCTCCTCTAGTATGCGAATAGGTCTTACTTATACCAACTTTCCACTGTGGTGGTAAAGACGGACGTGCCGACGGGGACGTCGTACCTGACCGCGGGGATGACCGTGTTGGGGTCGTACAGGTTCGTGTTGGGGTAGGCGTTTACAAGGAAGCCCTCGCCGCCCCGGCCTGCACGGTGCAGCGGCAGGTGTCGTTGTGGGCCTCGGCCCCGGTGCCGTTGGCCGCGGCGGCAAAGCCGGCGGCGAACTTGGGCACGGCAAAGCCGCAGTCATACGCCGTGCAGGCGATGGTGCTCTCCACCGTATGGTTGCGGACGTGGCCCCACTTAGTGGGCACCAGCTCCGTCGTGACCTTGATGCCCGGGAAGGGCCGCCACTCGCTCAGCAGACGGTCTCCCATCAGGACAAACCTGTCGCTGTGGCGGCGCACGAAGGTCCAGCCGTCGATGACGAAGGCCAGCATACTGTCGGGCGCGGCCTGCTCCAGCTGCACATAGCTGCGGCTGGCCGAGAAGCCGAACCGCGTGTTGTAGACGAACTTGCCGTACTTTTCGACGAACTGGCCGTGGTCGCCCTTCTCGTAGTTGGCGGGCGAGTAGGCGTTCAGCTGGCCGTCCGGCAGATGCTGCAAAAGCAGGTCTGCGCTGGGCTGGCCGGTCACACCGGCGCGGGTCAGCTCAACGGGCAGCGGGGCGGCCTCGGCGGTCCAGAACGGGTGGTCGTCGGGCAGGGCCAGCAGCAAAAAGACCTTCAGGCCCCAGTACGGGCTGCCGGGGGCGTTGTACTGCTCGGCCATATACTGCTGCGGGTAGCCGTAGCCGATGGTCAGCACGCCGTCGCGGTCAAAGATGGGCCGTGCCAGCCACCAGTTCAAATTGCGCACGATGATGCCCTTCATGACCGGCAGGGGCAGCGGCTCGAGACCGGCCAGATGCAGGCGGAGTAGAAAGCGCTCTGGCCGATGCGGTAGGTCAGGCTGCGGCCAAAAGGCAGCGCCGCGCCGTTTTCATCGAACCAGCGCGCAAACTGCTGGCCAAACTTGGTCGCGCGGTTCCGGTAGAGCGCCGCGCGGGCGGGGTCGCTCTTAGCGGCAAACACGCTGTAGAGCACGGTGTAATACTGGATGGCCCAGGGGTTGTAGTAATCCTTCTGGGGCTTGATGTCCGCCGGGCCGTCGGAGTACCAGCCGTCGGCGACGTACCATTTATCGACCTCGGCCATGTCAGCGGCGGCGCGGGCCATATCGCAGGGCATCCCGACAGAGTCGAGCGCCAGATTGACGAGCACGCGGAACAGCAGCCAGTTGCAGCCGGGCAGGTCATGGTGGTTGATCGTGTCGAGCCACTTTGCCAGACTGGCCTTTTCGTCGTCGGTCAGCGGCTCCCAGACGCTCTCAGGCGTCTCCAGGATCGCGCAGGCCAGCGCGGCCATCTCCACAAAGAGCTGGTCATAATCGTTCGGGTCGCCCCAGTATTCGGGGTTCTCGGGGTCGGTGCCGCTGGCCAGACCCTTGCGGTAGATGCGCAGGAAGTCATCCGCCCTGCCGCCGCCCGTCCAGAACGGGGCCAGCGCCCACAGCGGGCGGGAGAAGGCTTCCATCTCGATCGTGCGGCCCGGGTAGGTCACGCCGGTGTCGCCAAGGTGCAGCCGTGCGCCGCCCTCGGAATACAGCGGCAGCAGCGGGTCCAGAAATCGGTGCACCAGCGCCGTAAAATCGGACTTTGTATGTAATTTCATCACCAGTACAGCTCCCAATCCTTTGTCAATCTCGTCAGCGCTTCCATGTAGAAGTAGTCGCCCCAGCTGACGCACTCGTCAACGCCCTCGGGCGTGCAGGTGTTGTAGGGGCTCTTTTTGCTGTAGGTGCCGTGGCGCACAAGACCGATGCCCTGCGGGCCTTCCTTGACGGCGTAGTGCGCGGCCACGCTGCCCAGCATCTGGGCGGCCAGCTTCGTGTACTCGGCAGCCTCGTCGGTGCCGACGTACTTGGCGGCCTCCAGCAGACCGCAGGCCACGATGGACGCGGAGGAGGAGTCGCGTGGCTCCTCGGTGCCGCTGGTAAAGGTCATATCCCAGTACGGGACCAGGTCCTCGGGCAGGCGCTCCAGATAGTAGGCCAGCACGCGGCGGAAGGCGTCCAGATACTCGGGGCGTCTGGTGTAGCGGTAGCTGATGGCCGTGCCGTAGACGCCCCACGCCTGACCGCGGGCCCAGCAGGAGTCATCCTTATAGCCCTGACAGGTCGCGCCGCGCACAGGGCCGCCGGTCACGGGGTCCATGAAGAAGGTGTGGTAGGTCGAGCCGTCCGGGCGGATGGAGTTGGCCAGACAGGTCGTGACATGCTTGTGCGCCAGATCGGCGTAGTGGGCGTCGCCGGTGGTCTCGCTGGCCCAGTAGAGCAGCGGCACGTTCAGAAGGCAGTCGATGATGTAGCGGTAGTTGTCGGCAGCGCCGAGCGCGCCCCACGCCTGAAAGAACTCGCCCTTCTCCTGAAAGCGGGTGCAGAGCTGGTCGCAGCCAAGATAGCGGCCTTTCTCCCTTCTCACTGCCGGTCAGCTTGTAGGCGGCGACACAGGACGGGCTGTACAGGAAGCCATGTCGTGGTGGTCGACCTCGATCTTGTGCTCAAT
>ENA-OQCF01000816-OQCF01000816.1-human-gut-metagenome-genome-assembly--contig:-NODE-816-length-11472-cov-1.739621_pt1 | contig 11472 bp, 12 predicted proteins | sample MGYA00242756_ERZ504573 | MGnify/ENA primary metagenome ERZ504573 (study PRJEB26092, sample SAMD00036240) | human gut metagenome | host: Homo sapiens | study: EMG produced TPA metagenomics assembly of...
CGTAAGAAACGATTAAGCAACTTTGCTTAATCGTCTGATTATGGATGGAAGAAGTGCAGAAATAACAGTCTGTTGTGACAAATACAGGATATTCGAAAACAGTTATATAAGGAATATGGAATTTTGTCAGAATAGGTATTAAATAAAAGACAGTATTACTTTTTATATGTGAGTTAAGGGGTGAAATTTTAGAGATAAAATGCAACTTGACGAACGATATGAATGTGGATATAATAGGTTCAGAAATAAAAAAATTGGAATTTTTAACCGGATTTGACCGGCCCTGATATCGCTAAGGAGGAACATGTTATCATGAAAATCGGAAATGATATTTATTATGTAGGTGTAAATGATCATCAGATAGATCTGTTTGAAGGTCAGTATGTAGTGCCAAACGGTATGTCCTATAACTCATATGTGATCATGGATGAAAAGATTGCAGTTATGGATACCGTAGATGCTAATTTCAAAGATGAATGGCTTGAAAATGTAGCCAAAGTCCTGGACGGTGCGAAACCGGATTATCTGGTAGTACAGCATATGGACCGGATCATGCCGCAAATATCGAGAACTTCATGAAAGCATATCCTGACACAACCGTAGTTGCAAATACCAAGACCTTCACTATGATGGGAAATTTCTTCAGAAACCTGAATCTGGACGGAAAGAAACTGGTGGTTGCAAACGGTGACAGCCTGACACTTGGAAAACATGTGCTGACTTTCGTATTTGCACCAATGGTTCACTGGCCGGAGGTTATGGTTACATATGACAGTACTGATAAGGTTCTGTTCTCAGCAGACGGTTTCGGTAAATTCGGAGCACTTGACGTAGAAGAAGACTGGGACTGCGAAGCTCGCCGTTACTATATCGGAATCGTTGGAAAATACGGTGCACAGGTTCAGAAGCTTCTGAAAGCTGCCGCAACTCTGGATATCCAGACAATCTGTCCGCTTCATGGTCCAATCCTCACAGAGAACTTGGGACATTACCTTGAGAAATATGATATCTGGTCCTCCTACAAAGTAGAGAGCGAAGGTGTTGTGATCGCCTATACATCTGTTTACGGAAACACAAAGAAAGCAGTAGAACTTCTGGCACAGAAACTGGAAGAAAAAAGGTTGCCCGAAAGTAACTGTATTTGACCTTGCAAGAGATGACATGGCAAAAGCAGTAAGATGCTTTCCGTTACGGCAAACTGGTACTTGCCACAATTACATACAACGGAGATATTTTCCCGTTTATGCGTACCTACATAGAGAACCTTACAGAACGCAGCTACCAGAACCGTACCATCGGTCTCATCGAAAACGGAAGCTGGGCACCTGCAGCAGCAAGAATCATGCAGGGAATGTTTGAAAAGAGTAAAAATATCACATGGCTTGAAAATAATGTAAAGATCACTTCTTCCTTAAGCGAAGCAAACGAAGCAGAGATTGAGGCCATGGCAGAGGAACTCTGCAAATAATTGATAATTGTAAACAGCAGGATCGAAAGATTCTGCTGTTTTTCAGAATAAGATAAACCCGGTTACTGAGAACGGAGTGCACAAGTAAATAAACCCGTAAGAGAAAGGCAGGAACAAAGCATGACAGTAGCAGAAGTTGTAAGGAAAATGGTAGAGTATTCCAAGGGAGATCTTCATGACATCAACCATTTCATGAAAGTATACGCATATGCAAAAACAATCGCAGAGGGCGAAAATCTGTCACCGGAGCAGCAGAAGGCTGGTGGAGGTTACTGCGGTTGTCCATGATATTGCCTGCCCTCTCTGCAGAGTAAAATACGGAAATGCCAACGGTAAACATCAGGAGGAAGAAGTGCGGCACTGATAGAGGAATTTTTTGTAGATTCAGATCTGCCGAAAGAATTTGTAGATCGTGTTTCTTATATTGTAAGTCATCATCATACAATAACCGGAATCGACGGTATTGATTATCAGATCATGATAGAGGCAGATTATCTGGTAATGCAGATGAGAGTAATTTTTCGGAAAACAATGTGAGAAACATGCTGGAAAAGTATTCAAAACAGAGACAGGAAAATTCCTGCTCCAGTCTATGTATCAGAAGAGATTGAATGCTGAAGAATAAAAGGAAAACATTAAGAAAGATTATGAGTGATAAAAACCGGTGCAGAAATGTGCCGTTTTTTTTGTGGGAAAATTCAGGGCTTATAATTTGTTTGTATTACAATTATATGCGGATGAGAGGTTATAATAAATATAAAAAATCTCACACCTGAAAATTTAGTTAAAAGATATGAAACTTTTCTTTATATTTCCCCATCTAATAAGTGTAAAACAAAACAACAAAGCTTCATTCGAATGAAACATATTTGTAAAAACATAAGAGCTACTGGACATGAAGTAAACAGTAACACATAAAACTTTAAGCAAGGAGGATCAGCATTTGATACAGTTGGTAAAACGCTCCATCTCAGGAGATGCGGATGCATTTCTGGAACTGATGGAAAAGAATTCTCTGGCAATGTACAAGGTGGCAAGGGGAATCCTGGATAATGATGAGGATGCCGCAGATGCCATACAGGATACCATACTTACCTGCTTTGAAAAAATACATACACTGAAGAATCCGGAATATTTCAAAACCTGGATGATCCGTATCCTGATCAATGAATGCAATAAAATCCACAGACACTACAAAATTTCAGCAGAGCCGAAGAACTTCCGGAAGTCCCCGGACAGGATATGTCCATTGAGGAATTTGAGTTCAAGGAAATGCTTGGAATGTTGGACGAATCCTACAGGATCATACTGGTTCTGTATTATGTAGAGGGATTTCGGATCGCAGACATTGCTTCTATATTAAATATGAATGAAAACACCGTAAAAACCAGACTGGTCAAGAGCCCGTATGCAGCTAAAGCAGGAATATACTTCAGCAGAAGATAATATTCAGAAGAAGAGACTGCAAGCAGAAAAAAAGAAAAACAGAGAATTCACAGGTATAGCAGAAGGTTTGCAGAATATCAGAATGAAAATCTGAGAACAGGATCAGTAACAGCAGGAAACATAACAGTAAGTTCAAGAAAGGAATGAAGTGATCATGGCGAAGAAGTTGGATTTTGATAAAGAAAAGAATAACAGAAATGACAATGTGATAGAGGAAATCATGCAGGCAGATTTTCCGTTGCCAAAGCAGGCAGAAGATGCAAAAAACGAAGCATTTTCCAGAATCAGAGAAATGGCAGCAGCTTCTGGACATACGGAAAATACAGAGAATATGGTGCAAAGATTACAGGAGAAATCAACAGAAAAATCAACAGGAAGTTCCGGAAAGAAATCCACAGGAACAGCAAAATCGCACAAGAAATTCAAAACAGTATACAAAACAGCTTTGGGACTGACTGCAGCTGCAGCTGTATTTTCAACAGTATGTATCACAAATCCGGCATTTGCAGAGAACATCCCTCTGGTTGGAAATGTATTTAAGCAGCTCGGTAATTCCATGGGATTTTATGGCGATTATTCGAAATATGCAAAGCAGTTGACAGATTCTGCAGAAGATGGAGAGTTGGCAGATACTGATGAAAGTCAGGAGGACGGAGGTAATCCTCAAAGTGCTCAGGCTGAGGATCAGAATACAACAGAAAATAACAATGCAGATAAAACGAAAGACAATGAATCATACAGTAAAACAGTAGATGGAACAACTGTCACGCTTTCAGAAGTATACTGTAATGAAATGGCTCTGTACTTGTCCATGACAATCCATACAGAGGATAAATTTCCGGATACATTCATTACACCTGATGGAAAACCCAATATTAAGCTCAGCGAGAATTCTACAGTGAAATATGATTACATGGATGAAAAAAGTAATCTGTTCAATGCTTATCTGGATGGAAAAATGCTGGATGATAACACCTATGCAGGAGTTTTGCGTATTCCTGTAGAAGATATGACAGTGGATGAGGCAGGATGGACAAAATTTTATGAGGTGCGTAACGCATTTTTCAAAGAAAAAGGGATTGATGTAGATTCTGAGGACTTTAGTTTTGATAAGCTAGCCCAGGCACTGGGAATGGATGAATACAGTGATGAGAAGCTTCCTCAGGTGGGAGGTCCGGCAATCAGCGATTATGTCAAAGACATCAAAGTACCTGACCGGTTTACCATGGAGCTGGATCTGAAAGATATTGTGGGCGCTCTTCCGGAGAATCAGGATACCACCCCGGATATCCCTCAGGATCTGCGGATGAATATAATCAGAAAATGGCAGAGCATGGAATCAGTACAGACGATGCAGATTATGAGAGCCTGACAGAAGAGCAGAAGAATCTGGAACATCAGTTTTTCACTGAGATGTGGAATGAGTATTATGAACGATATCCTGAGGCAAATGAAGGTAATAACAGATATAACTCATGGACACTGAAGGGTGACTGGAAGTTCAACGTAGATGTAGAGAAAAATACTTCCGATACGGTTAAAAAGGATGTAAATGTGGTAGATGAAAATGGAGATGGTGTTCTCTCCATTACGAAAACACCATTTGAGATCACTATGAAAATGCAGGATCCGGAAGCAAAGTATTTTGCAGTTATGCTGGATGCCAATGGAGATATCATGCCATATGGAGGCGTGTCAAACAGCAATAACACATATGCGATACAGGACAGAGACATTTCCACTGTATATATTTATCTTTGTGACTACTATGAGTATATGGACGAACTGAAAGGCTACTATTGGTCTGATAACTATGAAGAGAAAGCAAAGACCAGGACCTTCAAACAGCTTCTGGATGAACGGGCAGTTGCCGGTACAGAAGTACATTTTGATACAGATAAATAATGATAATAAGTTTCTTTTGGAACCTGATATCAAATGATAAGTACAATAACTGAAAACCGCATCTTCCTAATTTTCTACAGGAAGATGCGGTTTTTAGTTATTTTGATAAAAAAAAGGTCAGAAAAAACAGTAGAATCTGAGCCAGGTTAATGTTACAATGTAGGCGTCTCAAAAAAAAGAGTGCAGAAGGGAGCCAAAACAAAATGGACTACGCAAAAGAATCTTTAAAAATGCATTATGACTTAAAAGGTAAAATTGAGGTTGTATCAAGAGCCAAAGTAGATTCCAAAGATGCTTTAAGCCTTGCTTACACACCAGGTGTTGCTCAGCCTTGTCTGGAGATTCAGAAAGATGTAAACAAGAGTTATGATCTGACAAGACGCTGGAATACAGTTGCTGTTGTAACAGACGGAACCGCGGTACTTGGACTGGGAGATATCGGACCGGAAGCTGGTATGCCTGTTATGGAAGGTAAATGTGTACTCTTTAAAGAATTTGGCGGTGTAGACGCGATTCCGCTCTGCGTCCGCAGTAAAGATGTTGATGAAATCGTTAAGACAGTAAGCCTCCTGGCCGGATCCTTTGGAGGAATCAATCTTGAGGATATTTCCGCACCGAGATGTTTTGAAATCGAAAAGAAACTGAAAGAATGCTGTGATATTCCGATCTTCCACGATGACCAGCATGGAACAGCAGTTATCACACTTGCAGGTGTTATCAACGCATTGAAACTGGTTGGCAAGAAGCTTGACGAAGTGAAGATCGTTACTTCCGGAGCAGGTGCTGCAGGTATCGCTATCATCAAACTGTTAATGTCCATGGGACTTAAAAACGTAATCATGACAGACAGAAAGGGTGCAATCTACGAAGGAAGAGAAGGATTAAACCCGATTAAAGAAGAGATGGCTAAGATTACAAACTTCAACAAAGAGAAAGGTACTCTTGCAGAAGTGATCAAAGGCGCAGACATCTTCATCGGTGTATCCGCACCTGGAACACTGACACAGGATATGGTCCGCTCAATGGCAAAAGATCCTATCATCTTTGCATGTGCAAACCCGGTACCTGAAATCTTCCCTGACGAAGCAAAAGCAGCAGGCGCAGCAGTGGTATCCACAGGACGTTCTGATTACCCGAACCAGGTAAACAACGTACTCTGCTTCCCGGGACTCTTCCGTGGTGTACTGGACGCAAGAGCATCAGATGTTAACGATGAAATGAAAGTTGCAGCAGCATATGCAATCGCAGGTCTGGTAAGCGACGAAGAATTAACAGCGGAATATATTCTTCCGGCAGCCTTTGACCCACGCGTAAAAGACGCTGTAGCTAAGGCTGTAGCAGAAGCAGCAAGAAAATCAGGCGTAGCAAGGATCTAACCGAATAGAATAATGAAGCCCTCTGTTTTCATGTGAACAGCATGCAGACGGAGGGCTTTTTTGCATAATATTTAATCTGACCTCTAAAAAATTCAAAAATTGTCATTGAAATAATGACACATTTCACGTATGATAACTTCAACATATTGATGCGTCAATATATAAAAAATCTGATAGTGAGAATCAAACAGGCAATCTGGCTTATTGATATGGGCCTTCTATCAGATCATATGAGAGGGGACAGTTATTATGAATACTCAGAACAGCACAATTACAAAACTTGCAGAGACAGCTCTTATGGCTGCGTTATGCTATGTATCTTTTACATTCTTGCAGATTAAGATCCCTGTACCGGGCGGTGATGCAACATCCATCCATATCGGAAATGCATTCTGCGTACTGGCAGCACTTCTGATCGGCGGTGTATACGGTGGATTGTCCGGTGCCATCGGAATGGGAATCGCAGACCTGATGGATCCTGTATATATCACAGGCGCACCAAAGACATTTGTACTGAAATTCTGTATTGGCCTGATCACAGGTCTGGTAGCACATAAGATTGCAAAGATCAATGAAAGCACAGATAAGAAATACGTTTTCAAATGGAGTGTGATTGCTTCTGTAGCAGGTCTTGCGTTTAATGTTGTAGCAGATCCGATCGTAGGATATTTCTACAAACAGTATATTCTCGGACAGCCTCAGGAACTGGCACAGGCACTTGCAAAAATGAGTGCTGTAGCGACATTATTCAATGCAGTTGTTTCGGTGATTCTTGTAGCAGTGATCTACAATGCAGTACGTCCGGTACTGATCAAGAGCCATCTGCTTACAATCACCGGTAAGAAAAAAGAACAGGCAGCATAAACGGAAACAAAATGAATAAGACATAATAAAACAGCATTTCGGGTGCAGAACCTGAAATGCTGTTTTATTATGTTGGAGAAAATTGCTCAGTAATGTTCCTGTAACATGATAACACCTTCCGGGAAGATTGACATGACTTCACTCAGAAAACTTACTGATGTAATTGAGACTTCTGGTTATAGAAAGTCAAAATAGTATAAAAATTAGTCAAAATTTCAGAGGAGATTCCTGAATAATCGAGATATAATCAAATTACTGTAAAAAAATTGCCGCAAAAGACAAGAGTTTTTCTTGCTTCAGAAAATTTTTTCTGTATAATCAATTGTGCAGGCATATAAAGAAAAACATTTAAAGGAGGATTTTTACAATGGGAATGCCATCATGGTTAGAAAACATCGTATTTTATGAAATTTATCCACAGACTTTTCTGGATACAGATGGGGACGGAATCGGAAATATTCAGGGAATCATCCGCAAACTGGATTATATCAAGAACTTAGGATGTGATGGAATCTGGTTAAATCCGTGTTTTGCTTCTCCGTTTTATGATGCAGGTTATGACGTGGCAGATTACAAGAAAGTAGCTCCGCGTTACGGAACAAACGAGGATTTAAAAGAACTGTTCCGGAAAGCTCATGAAAAAGGAATGAAAGTCCTGCTTGATCTCGTACCGGGACATACTTCTACAGATCATGAATGGTTCAGAGAATCCTGTAAAGCAGAGAAAAATGAATATACAGACCGTTATGTATGGACCGATGATATATGGGATGATTTCAAAGATGTAGGAAGTATCACGGGAAGTATTCGAGGATTTTCAGACAGAAATGGCTGCTGTGCAGTAAACTTTTTCTCTGTACAGCCAGCTCTGAACTTTGGCTTCGCAAGATGTGACAAAGAATGGCAGCAGCCAATGGACGCACCGGGACCTATGGCGACCAGAGAAGCGATGAAAGATGTTATGCGTTTCTGGATGTCTATGGGATGTGACGGATTCCGTGTAGATATGGCCGGATCTCTGGTAAAGAATGATGATGATCAGGAGGGAACGATTGCATTATGGCAGGATTTCCGTAAATTTATGGATGAAGAATTTCCGGAATGTGCGCTTCTTTCAGAATGGGGCGAACCGGGACATTCATTAAGAGGCGGATTCCATATGGATTTCCTTCTTCATTTCGGGCCATCTCATTATCTTGACCTGTTCCGTGTAGAAGAACCATATTTCTCCAGAAGAGGAAAAGGAGATATCTCTGAATTTGTCAAAACTTATGAAGAAAACTATGCAGCTACCAACAGAGAAGGACTGATCTGCATTCCATCCGGAAACCACGATATGGTCCGTATTAAAGAAACTCTGGATGATGAAGAAATCAAGATCGCATTTGCATTTCTGTTATCTGTACCTGGTGCACCTTTCATCTATTACGGTGATGAAATCGGTATGAAATATCTCTCAGGAATCAAATCTGTGGAGGGTGGTTTCAACCGCACAGGATCCAGAAGCCCAATGCAGTGGGATCACAGCGCAAATGCAGGATTCTCAAGCTGCAAACCAGAGGAACTTTACATCCAAATCGATCCTGATGAAGACCGTCCGACAGCAGAGGACGCACTTGCGGGAAAGAATAGCCTGTATGATGAAGTCAAGAAACTGATCGCAGTAAGAAAAGAACATCAGGCATTACAGAATACAGCACCTATGGAATTTGTATATGTAAAAGAATCTGCATACCCGTTAGTATACAAAAGAACCGGAAAAGATGAGACGATTTATATTGTACTCAACCCATCCGGACAGGATGTGGAATGTGATGCACAGATTCCGCAGCATGCGCAGTCAGTCTATTCCAATAATGGAGAAGCAGCTTATGCAGACGGTAAATGGAAAGTACCGGCAGCATCCGCTACATTTTTTAAAAGTAGAAAACTAAAAAAACCGCAAAAGAGGAAGCAAGACTTCCGGCTTTTGCCGGTTTTATTATGTTATAAGATATTACTCCGTAATGTTCTGAACAGGAGCCTTTTATCTGTCTGGTGAAAGGAAAGAATTGCAAGTTATAGGACGCAACCCAAAGAGTATGTACTTTTTTGACCTCAAAGTAGCACTTTTTTGGACATAGTGTAATAAGATAGAAAAATGAAATTGTGTATATTTAACAAATGACGAAAAAGAAAGATAAAAAAATTCAAACTTATGCGAAAAAGGTCTTGCTATTTCAGAAACAAAGTGGTATTATACAACTATCAAAAAACCTTATGCGCAAAAGGTGAAAAGAAACAGTTAAAAAAATGACGAGGTGACGAAAATGAAGAAAAAAGTATTTGCAACACTTTTAGCAGTATCTATGATCGCATCAATGGTTCCGGCAGCAGTATCCGTACAGGCAGCAGACGGAGATAGCATTCGTCTTGTAAACGGTAAGATCGAAGTTGACGCTCAGTTAAAGAAATTAGCTGAGATGTATGAGAAAGAAACAGGAACTAAAGTAGAAATCGAATCCATGGGCGGTGGAATCGATATTCAGGGTACTCTGAAAGGATACTATCAGTCAGATAACATGCCTGACATCTTCGTAAACGGCGGTGCTGCAAACTTCGCTAACTGGACAGACCTTTTAGTAGATATGAGTGATCAGGAATGGGCTTCTGACACAGATGCAGCTTATGTTGATGAGAGCCAGGGTACAATCGGTTTCCCATATACAACAGAAGCAATCGGTCTTGCTTATAACAAAGACATCCTTGACAAAGCAGGAATTGATCCTTCTACATTAACAGGTCCTGATGCAATCAAAGAAGCATTTGAGACAATTGATTCCAAGAAAGATGAGCTTGGACTGACAGCAGTCGTAGGTTATGCAGCAGAACCAGTTAACCTTTACTGGTCAACAGGTAACCACTTATTTGGAAACTATCTGGATTCAGGTCTTGACAGAGATGACACTACTTATATTGATATGCTCAATGATGGCGGTAAGGTTGACGAAGATCGTTTAACAGATTTCGCTAACTTTGTAGGTCTTCTGAATCAGTATTCAGATCCGGCACTTCTTGTATCCGGTACATATGATCAGCAGATCCTTAACTTCTCATCTGGTAAATATGCATTCGTTACTCAGGGCTCCTGGATCGGTGCAACTATGACAGGTGATGATGCAGATGCTTATAAAGAAGCTGGTAACTTCGAAGTTGGTATGATTCCATACGCATTTGAAGACGGAATTGATACAATCCTTACAAACTCTCCATCCTGGTGGTCAGTATATAAAGATGGTAATGTAGAAGCAGCAGAAGCATTCCTTCAGTGGCTGACAACAGATGAAGCTCAGGAAGTTCTTGTTAAAGAAGCTGGTTTCGTAAGCCCGTTCAAGTCCTGCACAATCGTTGGTGATGATCCATTTGCTCAGACAATCACTGATTATGTATCTGCTGGAAAGACATCTGCTTGGCATTGGTTAGAGCAGAAAGAAGATCTTGCACAGAACTATACAGGTCAGGTATTTGCTGACTATGCATCTGGCAGCCTTGATGAAGCCGGATTTGTTAAGACACTGGAACAGGTTATCCAGGGTGCATACGCAAACTAATAATTGAAACTTAATGGGCGGCGCTTATGTTGCCGCCCACTTTTATTTGCGCTGCATACCTGAGTAAAGGTCCGACAGACCTTTACCCAGGTACGCAAAAAGTCTAAGACGCATTGATTTTTGCTTTGAAATAAGAAATAGGAAGGATGAAGGCAAAATGAATACAAACAGTGCTAGTAAAAAAGCAATTTCCATGGTATGCCTGATCGCCGGTATTATTTTACTGGCAGCATCATTGATCCAGGATATTTCCGGAAGCGGAGCAGGCTGGAGAGGTCCGGCGCTGATCATCGGTGCAATCGGCATCTTACTGGGAATGTATTTATTCCCGACATTAAAACATCACAGAAGCATCGTTAACTTTATATTTGTATTTCCATTGTTATTTACATTTGTAGTAACAGTTATTATTCCATTATGCCTTGGTGTGTTTTATTCCTTTACAGACTGGAATGGAATCAAGATGACAGGATTTGTAGGATTTGCAAACTATAAGGCAATGTTCAGTGAACCAAGTTTTCTCTGGTCACTGATCATCACAATTCTGTTTGTAGTTTTGAACATGGTTCTGGTAAATGTAGTGGCGTTTATGCTTGCATTGCTCTGTACCTCTAAGATTAAGGGACTCTCATTCTTCAGAGCTTCCTATTTCCTGCCAAACCTGATCGGCGGTATCGTACTTGGTTATGTATGGCAGTTCGTATTTAATAACGTACTGATCAAGATGACAAATAATATTTCACTTCTGTTAAAGACAAACACAGCTATGATGCTATCATCGTTGTTTATATCTGGCAGTTATGCAGGTTATATCATTGCTGAT
>ENA-OQCF01000817-OQCF01000817.1-human-gut-metagenome-genome-assembly--contig:-NODE-817-length-11451-cov-2.813935_pt1 | contig 11451 bp, 12 predicted proteins | sample MGYA00242756_ERZ504573 | MGnify/ENA primary metagenome ERZ504573 (study PRJEB26092, sample SAMD00036240) | human gut metagenome | host: Homo sapiens | study: EMG produced TPA metagenomics assembly of...
ACAACAACCGCAGGATCAAGGCAAAGCTAAAGGGCTTGCCGCCTGCAATTCACAGACAGCAAGCCCTTTCGGCTGCTTGAATAATTTTTACTTCAAAATATTGTCTAACTTTTGGGGGTCACTTCACAGAGACATTTGACGGCAACAATTATAAATACGGTTATATATAGCTTTTTAGCACCTCGACGCAGTTTAATCTTCACAGTACCAAGAGGACAGATAATGTATGGCGTCTTAGGATAATACACCACGCAGCTTCGCATAACATTGTTTATAACCAGGTATTACCAAGAGTTATATATTTGGACTTTTTTTGCTGATGGTTATTCATTCTGCTGTTTACTGAAAGCTTTATTTAAACTTGGTTTCTGCACATAACATACTACTTCTCGGGTCGATATACTTCCATATCTGGAAAGATGGTCGATCATTGCTCTACCTGATACACTAAAGATGTCTGACAAGCAGGTGCTTTTCAATACGGTTTTCTGTCACACTATCTTGTCACCGATGCTTTTACGATATCTTGTGAAGGAATAAAGCTTCCACTGGGTTGCCAGTAAATACCCGTACTTCCGTTGCAATATGACGGCTGTTTTCGGCTTCAAGTCGGCTTTTTAGTTCCATAAGGGTTAAAAATGTCGTAATAGTGGCTTCTGGTTTTATATCAGTACCACCTTTTAATAGACAAGCTGCAACTGTTTCCTTGTGTACATTAAGTCCACAGCAGATCCTTAAAATATCTTGCAGGGTATTCACTCCTGCTATTCTTTATCAATAGCTTGATTGCCGGAGAAATTTTGAATTTTAACACTCATTATTCGGATGTCCATTTGAATAATGAGTGACAATTGGATGTGCTTAAAGACAATCGGGTTAGGTTGCGCAAGGGATTTAACCACCAATCAGATTATCAACTTTGCTCCTGTCAATTTAAGTCTTGCCCAAATTACTATATTACTCAACACTTCCGATATTTTCGTTATTGGTTGCGCTTTGCAAGCAGAAGTGGTTGTGTGCATTCTATTATAGAGAAAGGCAGGTGAGTAGCCGCGAAAAAAGGTATAGGGCTGGAAGAACTAGTATGGACAAAACAAATAAAAAAAAGGAGAGAAATAGTATGAAAATGGGTGTAAAAAAAATAGTAAATTTTATGCTTGCGCTGGTATTGCTTGTTTCATTAGCTGGTTGTGATACTTCGGGAGCCAAACAGAGTACTAAAGATAATACGTCCGGCGTCGATACGAGCAGTGTAGTGGCTAGCAAAGGAAATCTTCCCATAATTGGTACGGGAAAGATCAAGTACGATCCCAATACTGTGCTGAACAATGGTGAACCTATGACCCTGGAGTGGTGGATGTGGGATTCCCCCGATCAGTTCCAAAAATATGCGGACGCGTATCATGAGCTGCACCCCAATATCGAGATCAAAGTGGTGAACAAGGCTTGGGAAGGATTTTGGACTAAACTTCCACTGGCGCTTAAAAGCGGTACAGGTCCGGCGTTGTGGAACCAGTTGTTCTTATATGAGAACGATGTGATCAATGAGATGGATCCTTACCGCTTTTCCATTGAGGATCTTTCCGAGGATTTCATGGGCATCAACCAGTATGTACGTGATGGAAAGATATATTGGTTTTCCTACGGCTATATGTGTAATGGCATTTTCTATAATAAAGATATGTGGAAGGAAGCCGGGTTGACCGAAACGGATATTCCAAAACCTGGGATGAATTCCGGGAGGTGGCCAAAAAGCTGACCAGTGGAGGGCAACCGCATGGTGAGGGCTGGTTTTGACTTTTATGGCGGGCCCAGTGCTACCACCCATTGCGACCTGATCCGTACTATTGCCTACCAGCAAGGCGCCAATGCATATGATGCCGACAACAAGCCGCAGTATAACTCACCCGAGATGAAGAAAGCGCTTCAGATGCTGAACGATTTCATTAATGTAGATAAGATCAGTAGCAAGGATCTATCCAGCAAAGTGGAGGAGTCCTTTGGTAACGGCCTGTCGGCGATGGCCTTTGAATTTGGCTATTATATGAACACCCTGAAAACCAATTACCCGGAAATCAATTATGGTGTTTTCCGTGTTCCCTCGATGACCAATGAAACACCGTATGCTTACGGCATCTACAGCGCCGAAGGTACGCCCGGTATCAATAAAAATTTGAATGAAGCGGAAAAAGACGTTGCCCATGATTTCGTAAACTTCTACATTGCCAGCAGCGAAATTCAGGTGCAGCTTTGCAGCCATTATGGCTTGTTCCCGAGTAATAAACATATCGTGGATGATCCTATTATCCAATCCAACCCCTTAGTTAATGCACTGGAGCCGTACATCAATCGCTATATTTTTGCCGGTGCCGAACCGCAGGCTAGCAAAGATGTACTGACCCAAGCTTATCAGGAAGTAGTGTTTAACGGAAAGCCTGTGGATACCGCATTGGAAACCGCAAACGAGGATCTTATGCGTGCTTTAGAAACCTACAAGTTCACCAGCTTGGAACCGCTTTATGAGCATGCAAGTGAAGCAAAAAGATAGCAGTATATAGGCCGGAACACTGCAGAATTTTGGATCTGTGTCCCCAAGCACATGTACTTGAGCCAAAGAAACACTGATTGAGTTTGATTTGTTCGATGCAATTGTGTGTGCAGATGTTGGACCGATAGGAAGCCAGGGGGGGGAATCCCCTGGCTCCTACTTCTATAAGTTAATTTTATGATTATCGTGAGGGAACAGCTATGCTTAAAAGAAATAAGGCGCTTCAAAGCACTAGCCAGATTGTTTTTCGCAATTCGGTTATTGTGATTCTTGTCGGCTTCAATATCATTTTCTTTGTTGTGCCTGTTATCATTGCCCTGATGGGCAGTTTTCATCAATGGAACCCCATCACGGACCTGTATAAGTTTATCGGCCTTGAAAACTATCAAAGGATGTTTACCAGCCCAGTTTTCTGGCGTTCTATGCTGAACACTGCCGTTATTCTTGTTTTATTGTCGATTTTTTCAGGGTTTTGTTGGGTTAGGGCTGGCATGGTACTCAATTCTACCCTGATATGGTCTAAAAGCGTTTTCCGTACTATTTTTTACATGCCTACGGTCGCGCCCATGGTTGCGGTAGCATACATCTGGAAACTGATCTACCACCCGCAGTTCGGTGTCCTCAACCAATTACTGGGCACCCATATCAACTGGTTGAACGACAGCCTCTGGGCAATGCCTGCCATCATCCTGATGACTGTGTGGAAAGACTTTGGTTATGCAGTAGTAATCTTTATTGCAGGTATTAGCTCACTACCGCAGGATTGTTTTGAATCGGCCAAGATTGACGGCGCTAGCGGCAGTCGGTTGTTTTTCAGGATCGCACTGCCTTTGCTGAAACCAACTACCCTTTTTGTAGTGGTAACCTCCATTATCTCCTATCTACAAACTTATGTTCAGGTAATGGTACTTACTAACGGCGGGCCGGGAACATCTACCTATATCAGTGCCTTCATCATTTACCAAGAGGCATTCGAACGGCATAATTTTGGCTATGCTTCTGCCATCTCGTTTTTCCTGTTGGTGGTCACGGCGTTCTTCTCCTACTTGTTGTTCCGCCTGTCTGGCAAAAATACTGATTATTAAGGAGGATACCTATGCTTGGGAAAAAGCGTTTTGTAGGTTCTATCGTTCTGAACCTTTTTCTGATTGCACTAAGCCTGATCGTGCTGCTACCGTTTTTATGGATGCTGTGCAATTCTTTTAAATCGAATTCAGAGATCTCAAGTGTGCATCAGACCCTATTTGCCCTCCAGCCTACTCTGGAAAACTATGCGAAGCTCAGCTCGCGGTTCAATTTTATCCGTTATTTTCTGAACAGTTTGATGGTGGCGGTGATTGCTACCGCTGCGGTCACCTATACAAGCGGGATATGTGGCTATGTGCTAAGCAAATATACCTTCCGGGGCAAGCAACTACTGGTTGGATTTATCGTAGTCACCATGATGTTACCATGGCCGGTCACCATCATATCCAAGTATCAAATGTTTCAAAGCTGGGGTTTGATGGACACATACTCCTCCTTGATCTTGCCGGCTTTATTCAGTAGTTATGGTGTGTTTTTGCTAAAGCAGGGAATAGAGACCATACCAAACAGCGTGTTGGAGGCTGCAAGGATCGATGGAGCGGGAGAGTTTTACCTATACCACCGTATTGTTATGCCAATGGCGGTGAACTATCTGTCCACCATTTCCATCCTCCATTTCCTTGCATCCTGGGAGGATTACATGTGGCCCTATCTGATGATCAATTCCGACAACAAACAACTGCTCTCCGTGGGACTGCGTTTGTTCAACGGCCAATACAGAGACGACTACGCTGGCCTGTATGCCGCCATCGCTATCACGGTGGTACCGGCCATTGTTGTATACATTATTTTCCAAAAGCGCTTTGTTTCTGGTGTTGCCTCGGCGGCCATAAAAGGCTGAATCGCTGTTTGGAACAAGTCATGAAAGGATGTGTAGTTTTATGAAGTATATCAATATCCCTGATACAGACCTGATCATATCACATGTCGCGGCCAGCTTTGGGCCAAAAGACGGTGATATGGATGAAAAGGAATCTTTTCGGCTGATCGATACATATGCCGATAAAGGAGGCACCTTTTTAGACGTTGCAAATGTGTATGGCAGGAACTTACCAGGAAATCTGCCCCGCAACGAAATCTGGTTGGGTCGTTATTTTAAAGAAAGACAAAACAGACATAAATTTGTGCTGGACAGCAAGGGCGGCGCTTTGAATCCTTGGGCAAAACACATCAAACGTGTTACTCCCAAAGACCTGGCCTTGGACCTGGAAGACAGTCTGAAAAACCTTGGTACGGATTTTCTGGATTATTACTGGGTCCATGTTGATGATCCAGCGAGCCGGTTGGCGAGATTTTGGAAGTACTTAATCAGTTTTGCAAAGAGGGGAAAATCCGCTATTTTGGCTGCTCCAACTGGTCATCCCAGCGCATGGAGGAAGCAAATGCTTATGCTAAAGCACATGGGATCAAAGGCTTTACGGCCAATCAAGTGATGAAAAATCTTGCACATCCCAACCTGGAGGCGATATGGGCGGACGGTATGACCTATATCACTGAGGATATAGAAGCTTACCATATCCGCACCCAGATCCCGGTATTTGCTTATACGGCGGCCGCACGCGGTTATTTCTCGGTCGTGGATCAACCAGGCTATGACCAGGATCATCGCTATGTTTCAAACCGTACCCTGTTTGACAATACCATCTCTCGCAAACGTGCACAGGCAGTGCGAAAGCTTGGGGATGAGATGGGATGGGATCCCACGCAGATCGCTATCGCGTATCTGTATCACCAACACTATCCGGTGGTCCCGGTCATTGGGGTGACGCAAGAGCAGGAGATCGAGACGGCTATCAAGGCCATGGAGATACATCTAACAGCTGAGATGCTTCAGGCAATCACAGTAGAATAGGCGGAAGACCATGGATCTGAAAGAAAAATATGGCTTTACTTTTCCGGTTTCCAGTATGATAACAGCCCGGCCTAATTTCCATTATGTCCGTGAACCGGTCTTTCGCCGGATGCCGGACGGTAGTTTATTTTCCGTAGGGCTTTCCGGTGGGTTGATGGAACCGGCTAATGAGAACGTGGTGGTGGCAGTACAAAGCTATGATGATGGACAAACCTGGACCCTGCCCCGTGTGCTGTTCCGGCACAGCGAACGGGCGGTTTGGGCTACCGAACTATTTACAGAAGGGCCCCGGCCTCTCCTTTTTGTACATACCTATCATGCTGCTAGCCAGTACAGGGAGATTCACACCTATGTTTCCACCACGCGTGACAGCGGAAAAACCTGGACCCAGCCGCAAAGCCTGCCTTGCGGTATTGCCAATGTCGTGGTGCGGCAGGGCATCGTGCTGCAAAACGGTCGCTGGGTTTTTCCAGTATACTGGCAGGAGTGCCGCAGCCAGTGGGACTGGGGACAGGAAACCGAAAAGCGCTTTTGGCCAAGTTGTGTGGGGTGATGGTGTCTGACGACCAGGGAACCCATTTCCAGCAACATGGCTGGGTGCGTTCTTCCCAATATGATCTGTGGGAAAACAATGTCGTAGAGTTGGAACCCAACCATCTGATGATGCTGATGCGTGCCGAGTATGCTGGTTACCTATACCGCACCGATAGTTATGATGGTGGGCTTCACTGGGGCCCTGCCCATCAAACAGAGATTCCCAACCCCAATTCCAAAGTATCTTTTTGCAAGGTAGGGGATGCGGTGGTACTGGCTCACAATCCAAATCATTATACTGGACCCACCATGTGGCCACCTAGGACCCCACTGTCTCTGTGGGTCAGCCTGAACGGCGCAAAGACCTGGGCGAAAAAGATAGATTTGTGCATTAAAGGGCGATTTATGTTCTACCTCACTTGATGTGGGATGATGACAGAAAATTGCTATACATCGCCTGTGAAAACGGGGATGAACATTTTTTGATGAAGCTTTCCTATGACACCATCTTGGCAGGCATAGACAAAGCAGATGGAGGTACGCATGCCTGATAAGCAAAAGTTAATTTTAGCTATAGGTGCCCATATAGGCGATATGGAGCTGACAACAGGCGGCTTATTAGCGACCTGTGCGCTGAAAGGCTGGAAAGTCATAACCGTTTCGTTAACAGCCAGTGAAAAAAGCGCGGGAGAAGGTCAAGATCTAGTGGGATTTAAAGCGATGAAGGTGAGGGAGGCTACAGCCTTTGCAGCAACTTTGGGCGGTGAGGCAAAGGTGTTCGATATTCCGGACGGCTTGCTGAGTGTTAACGACGAATTGAGTTTTCAAATCTGTGACTTGATCCGAAAATATCGACCAGAGATCATAGTGACCCATTATAAAAGCTCTCATAAGGACCATATGGCTTGTAAGACCATTGTGGAGCATGCCAGGTTTTATGCATCGCTTGCGGGGTTCGCGCGCCAAGACCCTGCCTTTGATGTTCCAAATTTGTACTATGCGGAAAATTGGGAAGATGCGTCCGATTTTAAGCCGTATGTCTATTATGACACAAGCGCGGGATATGCACTGTGGAAACAAGCGTTGGAAAAAGAGGAATCTGTCATGCAATGCCCGTTTTTCCCAATAGCGGAATACTATGACTTGAAAAGTCGCTTGCGGGGGATGTTGATGCACTGTGAACACGCAGAATGCTTTATGCTTCCAGACGACAAATGTTTCAGTTTCAACCAAATTTGAAACGAGTGATGACTATATAGGAATTAGGGAAATAATTAAGAGATTAGAAGTGTTAAAATCGCTTCTTACCTTTTAATACGTGGAATTCCAGTTTCAGATTGCAATTATATGCTTATTCTGGTATAAATATTTTCGCAAATTGCAAGTGTAAGTTGGACACCTGCACGGTAGAACTTAGTGAATCAGAGCGTCGGTCAGGATGGAAGCCGCTGGCTTCGTCCTGGGCGATGCTGCCGCAGCCTTCGGCTGCGTAAACAGAGTCGAGGAACTCGTCAAACAGCTCCTCCGGGGTGCGGTAGCCAAGCTTCTTGCGAGGCCGTCCGTTCAATTCATCAGCTGCAGCCAAGATATACTCAGCAGAGAAAGCCTCAATGGACACGCCCTTCGGAACGAAGGCTCGAAACAGCCCGTTGTGACGTTCGTTTTGGGGACGTTCCCACGAGGTGTAGGGATGCGCAAAGTAGACTGCACAGCCCCAGTTCTCGACCTGACTGAACGCAGAGAACTCCGAGCCGTTGTCCACGGTAATGGTCTTGAAGACCTGTGAGAACTTTTCTCCGAATCCTTCCCTGAGTGACTGCATGGCGTTCAGAACGGAGTCTGCATCCTTGCCGGGAATTCGAATGGCAATATAGTTCTCCGTTTTCTTCTCCAACAGGGAGAGGACAACAGCCTCCTTACTGCCCCTCTTGCCGACCACGGTGTCACCCTCCCAATGACCTTCCTCGATGCGCAGAGCTGCGATCTCAGGCCTCTGAGAAATGTCTGTGCCGAAGTTCTTCTTGTGTTCACGGGGCTTGGAATCCTTGTGCTGCTTGCGTTTCATGGCTTCGGGCAGTTCTGTCACAGACAAGTCAAGGCTGCCTGCCCAGACCTCATTGTAAAGCGTGTGGGTGCAGACCATCTCCTCTGCTGAAAACAGCTTGTGCAGACGAGCATATCCGACGCAGGCATCCAAAGACCACTTGTGTTCTTTGACCTGTTCCATTATCCAGCGAATGAAACGAGTGCAGTGACAGATTCGGTGTGGTTTCCGAGAACGCTTTCTGTTCGCCTTGTAGACCGCTTCTCCACGCCTTGCCGAGTATCCGGGCTTCCTGCCCTTGCTGCTCTTTCGGGGCGGTGTGCCGCGCTTTAGCTCGTTTCCAACGGTGGTTGGTGAACATCCGATTGCTCTGGCAATGGCTCTGTTCGTGTAGCCTGCGTTCTTGAGATGCTGGATCGCGCCTCGTTCCTCTCGCTGTAAGTGCTGTCCCTTCTTGCGTTCTACCGATTCTGTGATATAATCTTGGCAGTCCATAGTGATTGCCCTCCCTTGGAAGAAGTTGTGTGCAAACTTCATTCTACCATGTGGGGAAAATCACTATGGATTTTTTCTTAGGTGTCCAACTTCATTTTACAATCAACCAATTTATAATTGTATAGTTTATGACAAGAATCAAAGTCAATAAAACCCCTGCGTTTTTCGACTTTGTTCTCCTGAAACAGCTGTTTTAACCGGTCTTACGTCCTGTTTTGCGCCAAAAACGAAAGCCGGGGCCGCCGCCCCGGCTTTCACTTTCTTTATTTCTCCAGTATTTTTTGAAGATATTCCGCGCTTCGCCGCGCATCCTGCAGTCCATCCGGAGAGGGTTCATCGTTTTCAACGATCAGCCATTCCTTGCCGCAGTCTGCTGCGGCAAGGCAAATCTCCGGGATATCGGCCTCTCCTTCGCCCAACGCACAGGGCAAGGGCTTCGATTTTTTTCCGTCCTTGATATGCAAAAGCCCGATGCGGCTGTTGTTCTCGCGCAAAAAGCGCGCAGGGTCCAGCCCCGCGTAAAACACCCAGTACAGATCCGCCTCCAGCGGCACAGCCTGCATGATATGCTCCAGCGGCAGCGCCGCGCAGCCGTCCACGGGGCGCAGCTCATGGGAATGGTTGTGGTACAGGATGCGCACCCCATGCGGCTCCGCCGCTGACTGCGCCGCCTGCAGCACACGGACCGCGCGGGCGACCGCCTCCGGCTGTCTGCCGCCGACCACGCCATCGCCACCGTATCCAACCCCAGCGCCTGGCGTCCTCCAGCACACCCGTCAAGCTCCTGTTCCATGGCGTCCAGTGAAACATGGCAGCTCAGGGCGTGCATTCCCGCCTGCTCCACGATCTGCCTGACCCTCGGAGCCGGGATATCGTAAAGCCCCGCGAACTCCACGCCTTCATACCCCATCTGCCGCAGATGCAGCAGGGCATCCGCCAGCGTTTCCTCGTCCCGGATGATATCCCGTAGCGTATACAACTGAATTGCAAGCTTCATTTCATTCCTCCGGCTTCACAGCCCTGTGTTCTTTTGCGGAAACAAAAATCGCGTCGATCACACGCATGACGGCGAGCATCTGCCGGTGCGTGACGGCCGGCTCTCTCCCGCCTTGCTGTGCGTCGCGGAAATTGACATAATAGTCCCGCGCGTCCGTCTGTACCTGCGGCAGGGAAAGCGTCTCCACTGTTTCCCGCGGGCGGGGCGCCATGGTACGCGTGGGGCCTGCGGCCGTATACACGATGCCCTCGTCCCAATGCATCTCTGTGTTTTTCGCGCACACCATTTTTCCGCCGCAGGCGAAGTCATCCACCTGCAATGTGCCTTTTTCACCGGAAACATGCCAGCGCGGCAAGGGAATGAACGTATAGGTATCCACCTCCACCAATGCGGAAAGGCCGTTTTCAAACCGCAGCATCACTTTAAAATTGTCGTCCACCTCGGGAAATTTGACGCTGAGCAGATGGGCGTATACCTCGCGGACCGGGCTGTCCGCCAGAAGCAGGAGCTGGTCCAGCAGATGGACGCCCCAATCCAGCAGCATGCCGCCTCCCGCCTCCTGTGTGCAGCGCCAGTCCCCCGGGATGCCCTTCGCGCCCTGCACACGGCTTTCAATGTAAAACGGGCAGCCCAGTGCGCCGCTTTGAATGCACTCACGGACGATGCAAAAATCCCTGTCCCAGCGGCGATTCTGATGTACGGTGAACAGCATTCCGGTCTGCTCGCTCACCGCAAGAACTTCCAGCAGGTCCCGGCTGTTCATCATCACCGGTTTTTCGCACAAAACGTGCTTGCCCGCGTGCATTGCCGCGACAGCGAGCGGCTTGTGAAAGTTATTCGGCACTGCAAGGATAACCGCGTCAACGTCCTTCCGCATGAGCAGTTCTTCCAGCGAATCGCAGACATCGCGGCCCTCCGCCCGTGCTTTCTCTCTTTTTTCCGGCGCAATGTCATATACGGCGGATACGGCAAAATCCGGCATCGTGTCGATTTGCTGCGCATGATAATTCCCCATGGCCCCGTAGCCAATCAACCCAAAACGATACATGCGCTCACCTCATGCCCAGTACACGTCCGCTGTGGGCGCGTCAAAAATCATCGTGTCCCGCAGCACTCGGATGGCCTTTTCCAGCCCTTCTTTCTGGCTCATCAGCGCGTCCTCGTGTTCAATGGAGATCACGCCGTCATACCCGGCCTGCTGAAGAGCGCTGAAAATGGCACGCCATGTCTGTGCCCCGTGCCCGTAACCGACCGTGCGGAACAGCCAGGGGCGTGCCGCCGTATCGGCGAAGCCCGATGTGTGAAGCACGCCGTTTACAGCCGTATTATATGGGTCTATGTAGGTGTCCTTGGCGTGGAAATGGTAGATACAGCCGCGCAGCGCGTGCACTGCCGCCACCGGGTCCACTCCCTGCCAGAACAGGTGGGACGGGTCCAGATTGGCGCCCACCGCATCTCCCACGGCCTCTCGGAGACGCAGCATCGTCGGCACGTTATACACGCAGAAGCCCGGATGTATTTCCAGCGCCACGCGCACATGATGCGCCTTTGCAAACGCGCCCGCCTTTTTCCAGTACGGGATCAGTTTTTCCTCCCACTGCCAGCGGCGGATCTTTTCGTAGTCTTCCGGCCATGTAGCCACCGCCCAGTTGGGATACTTCGAGGTCTCGCAGTCGCCCGGGCAGCCGGAAAGGTAATCACGGTTTTAACGCCCAGCCGTTCGGCAAGCAGAACGGCCGCCTCAAATTCCGCATGGGCCGTCCCGGCTGTCTCCTGGTCGGGATGAAGGGGATTGCCGTGCACGGCAAGGCGGAGATCGTTAGGCCGTGCTTTGCCACGGTCGCAGCAAGCTCATCCGCCGCTGCGGGGTCGCCGCCTTTCCGCGCGCGCGTGCG
>ENA-OQCF01000820-OQCF01000820.1-human-gut-metagenome-genome-assembly--contig:-NODE-820-length-11413-cov-1.795853_pt1 | contig 11413 bp, 14 predicted proteins | sample MGYA00242756_ERZ504573 | MGnify/ENA primary metagenome ERZ504573 (study PRJEB26092, sample SAMD00036240) | human gut metagenome | host: Homo sapiens | study: EMG produced TPA metagenomics assembly of...
TACCCAACGTGATGGAGGACTTGCGCAAACAAGCAGAACGCTTCGGCGCGGATATCCGCAATGGCATTGCCAACCTCCGCCGACCTGAGCAAACGTCCTTACCGTATCACCATTGATGACGAAAAAGTGATTGAGGCAGAAACTGTAATTATATCCACAGGTGCCACCGCCAAATATCTAGGCTTGGAAGACGAACAGAAATATGCCGGAATGGGTGTAAGCGCCTGCGCCACCTGCGACGGTTTCTTCTATCGCAAGAAAACCGTAGCTGTAGTAGGTGGCGGTGACACTGCTTGCGAGGAGGCTGTCTATCTGGCAGGACTGGCCAAACAGGTTTACCTGATTGTACGCAAACCGTTCTTACGCGCATCCAAGATTATGCAGGCACGTGTTATGAACCATCCTAACATCAAGGTACTGTTCGAACACAACGCTGTCGGCTTATACGGAGAGAATGGCGTAGAAGGTGTTCATTTGGTAAAGCGTCAGGGTGAATGCAACGAAGAACGTTATGACTTGCCTATTGACGGATTCTTTCTGGCTATCGGCCATAAACCCAATTCAGACATTTTCAAGGATTATTTGGACACAGACGAAGTAGGCTACATTATAACAGAAGCAGGTACTCCGCGTACGAAGGTTCCCGGTGTGTTCGCTGCCGGTGATGTGGCGACCCGCATTATCGTCAGGCTATCACTGCTGCCGGGAGTGGCTGCAAGGCTGCCATAGAAGCAGAAAGATACCTATCTGCCAACGACTTATTATAATAAAAACAAACTAACCCCACAACAAACACTATGACACATTTTCTAAGGAAGATGGCAGCTGCCTGGATTATTCTAGGCAGCGTGTCGGTGGGCTTTGCACAACAGCAAATGCCTCCCATCCCGACGGACCCTAACGTTCGCATCGGTAAATTGGACAACGGATTGACTTATTACATCCGTCACAACGAACTCCCGGAAAAAAGAGCCGATTTCTACATCGCTCAAAAAGTAGGTTCCATTTTGGAAGAAGACAACCAGCGAGGCTTGGCACACTTCTTAGAACATATGTGCTTTAACGGGACTAAAAACTTTCCCGACAAAACCCTCATCCAATATCTGGAAAGCATAGGGGTGAAATTCGGTGAAAACCTGAATGCTTATACCAGCATAGATGAAACCGTATACAATATTTCCAATGTTCCCGTGATACGTGACGGCGTTGTAGATTCTTGTTTGCTGATTTTGCATGACTGGGCCGACGACCTGACACTGGATCCTAAGGAAATAGACAGCGAACGCGGTGTGATTCATGAGGAATGGCGTACCAGCACAAACGCTATGATGCGTATGTACGAAAAAGCCTCCCTACCCTTTATCCGGAAAGTAAATATGCCTATAGGCTTCCCATCGGCATTATGGAAGTAGTAGACAATTTCCCTTATCAGGCATTACGCGATTATTATGAAAAATGGTATCGTCCGGACCAACAGGGTATTGTCGTAGTAGGCGATATAGATGTAGACAAGATTGAGGCAAAGATTAAGAAGATATTCTCTCCTATTAAAATGCCAGAAAACCCGGCAGAACGAGAATACTTCCAAGTTCCCGACAATAAGGAAACTATTGTAGCAATAGAAACAGATAAAGAACAGGCAAACCCAGTAGCTTATTTATGCTACAAACATGAAGCTATTCCTAATGAACAAAAGGGAAACATGGATTATCTGGTAGTGAACTACATGAAATCCATGATAGAAAATATGTTGAACGCCCGTCTGAACGAACTGACCCAAACAGCCAATCCTCCTTTCATCTTCGCTCAAGTCAGCGACCAAGAATTCCTGATTTCCAAAACAAAAGATGCCTTTACAGGAATAGTAGCAAGCAAGGAAGATGGAATTGACAGTGCAATAACCGCCATTGTACGCGAAATTGAACGGGTCCATAAATTTGGTTTCACCGCGTCCGAATATGCCCGCGCCAAAGCGGATTATCTGCGTATGCTGGAATCTGCATACAACGAACGCAATAAAGTGAAAAACGGTGCATACGTGGATGAATATGTACGCCACTTCATTGACAACGAACCGATTCCAGGTATTGAAAATGAATATGCCATTATGAATCAGATCGTCCCCAACCTGTCTGTGGAAATGGTAAACAGTCTGATCCCGGCCTTGGTTACCGACAGCAATCTGGTAGTAAATGTATTCTTCCCAGAAAAGGAAGGATTGAAAGTTCCATCCAAGGAAGAAATTTTTGGCTGCTGTCAATAAGGTAAAAGCTGAGACACTGACTGCTTATGAAGACAAAGTTTCTGATGAACCTTTGATTTCTGAAAAGCCCCAAGGTGGAAAGATTACAAAACAGGAAAATGGTCCGTTCGGTTCTACTATCCTGACTCTATCCAATGGAGTACGCGTTATCTTAAAGTCGACCGATTTCAAAGCGGATGAAATCAGAATGAGAGCTTTCAGTCCGGGTGGCAGTTCCTTGTTCCCGAATGATGAAATTATCAATATCAATGTCATGAATGATGTGGCAAGTATCGGCGGTTTGGGTAACTTCAGCAATGTTGATCTGGAGAAAGTATTGGCAGGTAAAAAAGCGAGTGTAAGTGCTTCTGTCGGTGGCAATACAGAGGGGCTGAGCGGAAGCTGCTCACCCAAAGATTTTGAGACCTTGATGCAATTAGTCTATTTGTCATTCACGGCTCCACGAATGGACAATGATGCATTCACTTCATTCAAGAACCGTCTGCAAGCATCTTTGGCAAATCAAGAGGCCAACCCCATGACTGCCTTACAGGATACGTTGCAAAAAGCCCTCTATATGGGACATCCGCGTACTATCCGTATGAAAGCCGATATGGTGGACAAGATTGACTATGCCAAAGTTATGGAGATGTACAAAGACCGTTTCAAAGACGCCAGCGACTTTACTTTCATCTTTGTAGGAAACATCAAACCGGAAGAAGTAGAGCCGTTGATTGCTACTTATCTGGGCGCTTTGCCTTCTGTCAACCGCAAGGAAACCTTCCGTGACAATCACATTGATATGCGCCAAGGCGACTATAAGAACATTTTCAGCAAAAAACTGGAAACGCCCAAAGCCTCTGTACTGGTTATCAACAATGGTAAATGTGCATATACTCTGAAAAACCAAATCATGATGAGTATGCTTTTCACAGATACTGAATATCATGTATACCGAAAGTGTGCGTGAAAAAGAAGGCGGTACGTACGGAGTAAGCGCATTCGGCAGTCTGACCAAATATCCAAAAGAGAAAGCGGTTCTGCAAATCTATTTCGATACCGATCCTGCCAAACGTGCCAAAAATGACGGATATCATTTTGAATGAACTGAATCAGTTTGTCGACCAAGGACCGTCTGCCGAAAATTTGAACAAGGTAAAAGAATTCATGCTGAAGAAATACAAGGAAAATGCCAAAGAAAACAGTTATTGGGTAAATATACTGGGTGAATATTTCTGGGAAGGAACAGATATGAACACCGGCTACACAAATACCGTAAACAGCATTACCGCTAAAGATCTGCAAGAATTTACCAAAGCCTTGTTGGAACAGAATAACCGTGTAGAAGTAAGCATGACCTCGGAAGAAACAAAATAATCCAAGCCTATGCTTCTATCTATTATAAGACAGAATCAAAAACTTGCGGCCAAGCGGAATCCTGCATTTGACAGGAACCGCTTCGCCAAGTTTTTAATTTACTTTATGGTCGCTTTTTGGGCAGCATACCTCATCTTTATCGGGGTCATGCTGTCTTTTGCTTTTGAAGATATCTTTCCCAGCATGGAACCTTACCATATTATGAACCAAGGATTGATTTATCTTCTGATACTTGATTTCCTGTTACGCTTCATGCTCCAACCGGCCATGTCGCAAGAGATCAAGCCCTATCTGCTTATGCCGGTAAAAAAGAATAAGCTGGTGGATACCCTGTTACTACAATCCGGAATCAGCAGTTACAATTTCTTCTGGTTTTTCCTGATCATACCTTTTGCTCTGCTTACGATTATCCGTTTCTACGGACTCACGGGCATCCTATGCTATCTGTGCGGCATTTGGCTTCTGATGGTTATGAACAGTTATTGGTATTTGATATGCAAAACTTTACTGAATGAGAAACTGCTTTATATACTTCTCCCGATCGGAGTATACGGATTATTAGCGGGAACTGAATTTATTCCCGAAGAACCCGGTTTCCACGTTCATGATGAATTTGGGAGAAGGATTTATAGAAGGAAACATACTCGCCTTTCTAGGTGTCATAGCAGCCATTCTGTTACTTCTGCTAGTAAATCGCAAGCTACAGCTGCACTTCATCTATAATGAAATAGCCAAAGTGGAAGACACCAAGATGAAGCATGTATCCGAATATAAATTCCTGGACCGCTATGGTGACGTAGGTGAATATCTACGTCTGGAACTAAAACTGTGTTTCCGTAACAAAACCGTAAAGACACAATTCCGCATGGGGTTTATCATCATGCTGGCTTTTTCGGCACTGATTGCCTTCACGGATGTGTATGACGGAACAGGAATGATAAATTTTATCTGCATATACAATTTTGCCATTTTAAGTATCATGACCCTGGGGCAAGTGATGTCTTTTGAGGGCAACTATCTGGATGGTCTTATGAGCCGTAAGGAATCTATCTATAACTTGCTTCGTGCCAAGTATTACCTGAACTGCATCATCGTGTTCATCCCTTTCCTGATTATGATGATCCCTGTAGCTAAGGGCAAGATACCCTTCCTCATGCTCTATCCTATATGCTGTTTACAACAGGATTCGTATTCGCCATGATGCTGCAACTGGCTGTGTACAATAAAAAGACACTCCCGTTAAACGCCAATGTCATGCGAAGCAATCGGGGAAGTTCCTTATTCCAGACCATTATCATCTCATGTGCTTTTTTCCTGCCCTTGATTATCAACAAAGCTCTGACAGCTTTCTTTGAACAGGATACAGCCTGCATCATCATGATGATTATAGGTTGTTACTGATTGCAACCCACAATATTTGGATAAAAAATATCTATAACCGTTTCATGAAGCGCCGTTATGAGAATATGGAAGGCTTCCGTGACTCACGTTAAAACGAATTGCGTATGAATATCATAATAAACCAATTACAAAAGAACTTTGGCCCGAAAGTGGCTGTAGACATAGAAAATTACTCCATTCAAAGCGGTAACATGTTGGGACTGGTGGGCAATAACGGAGCAGGAAAAACGACCCTGTTCCGCCTGATGCTGGACTTGCTGAAAGCCGACGGAGGCAGTGTACATATCGGAAACATCGATGTGAGCCGGAGTGAGGAATGGAAAAATATAACGGGAGCTTTCATTGACGAAGGTTTCCTGATAGATTATCTTACCCCCGAAGAATATTTCTACTTTGTAGGAAAAATGTACGGACTAACAAAAGAAGAAGTAGATAAACGTGTCGCTAGGTTTGAACGTTTTATGAATGGCGAAGTCATCGGACAAAAAAAACTGATTCGTAACTATTCGGCAGGCAACAAACAGAAAATAGGTATCATTTCGGCTATGCTGCACCAACCGCAGGTACTGGTTCTAGATGAACCGTTCAACTTTCTGGACCCTAGTTCGCAGTCCATTATCAAGCATTTACTGAAAGCTTATAATGAAGAAACCGGAGCCACCATACTGGTATCCAGCCATAATCTGAACCACACAGTAGATATATGCCCACGCATCGCTCTGTTGGAAAACGGAAAGATTATCCGAGATATTGACAATAAAGGGAATTCCGCCGAAAAGGAATTAGAGGACTATTTTAATGTAACAGAATGAAAAAACTACTATCCCATTTGCTGGTATTAGGTACACTGGCCATGTTGTTGGTTTCATGCGGTACCTCTGCCCCACGTTATAACTACAAAGAACTGGCGCGTGCTCCATCCGTCTGAATATGGATATTGACATGAAAGACAATCACCAACTGTACGTAGAATCAGCAGCATGGCTGGGAGTCCCCTACCGTGGCGGTGGTAACAGCAAACGGGGAGTGGACTGTTCCGGACTGACTTCACATTTATATAAAAAGGTATACCACAAAAAATTGAAACGTAATTCGGATGACCAACGTACCCAAGATTGCCATAAAGTAAGTAAGAGAAACTTGCGCGAAGGAGATTTGGTATTCTTCCATAACGGCAGAAAAAAACGGATTGCCAGTCATGTAGGTATTTATTTGAAAGATAATAAGTTCATCCATGCCAGTACCAGCCGGGGAGTCATAATCAGCAGCCTAAATGAAGATTATTACCGTAAACACTGGTTAAGTGGAGGCCGTCCTTGACAAGATCCTTGCGGACAATATATTCATTACACTAAAATGAATTTAATTTGAAAAAATGAAATACACAACATACCTTTTTGATTTTGATTACACACTAGCCGATTCTTCACGCGGCATCGTTATCTGCTTTCGTAATGTACTGGAACGCCATGGGCATACGGGCATCAGTGATGAAGCCATAAAACGCACCATTGGAAAAACACTGGAAGATTCATTCAGTATTTTGAGCGGAATCACTACTCCCGAAACATTAGCCGAATATAAAAAAGAATATGTAAAGGAAGCAGATACATACATGACTGTCAACACTTTCTTTTTTCCTGAAACGGTTACCGTACTGAAAACACTGAAAAGCCAAGGTGCCCAAATAGGTATCATTTCCACTAAATTCCGTTTTCGTATCCGCGAAATGGTAGACCAACATTTTCCGAAAGATTTTTTTGACATTATTATCGGAGGAGAGGATGTAAAGCAAGCCAAGCCAGATCCCCAAGGTATAAAAAAAAGCACTACGCCGGCTGCATCGCCGGAAAAGCGAAACACTCTACATCGGTGACAGCACAGTGGACGCAGAAACCGCCCAAGCAGCCAAAGTAGACTTCGTAGGTGTGCTCAATGGCATGACAACCCGTGAAGAACTGATGGTCTACCCACACCGACAAATACTAGACAATCTTTCGTTACTTCCATTAATTCATAAATTCACCCCTTACGAACCAGACAAACATTTTCCGGAAAGTTCTTTTATTCTTCCTGCTTTCCCAAAAAAAATAGTAGCCTTCTACAAACTGCTCCATCAAAAACAAATAAGAGGGAAACATGAAATAAAAGAGAATACGACATGTTGCGTCTGTAAGAACTGCGGAAACACGTTTCAAGGAAATTATTGTCCCCATTGCGGACAAAACCGCCACACGCCACGTTTTACCATACGAAATGCCTTTCAGAATATTTTAAGTGGGTTCTTTAACATAGACCATGGTTTCAGCCGTAACCTGATAGAACTACTCTACCGACCAGGATACATGATACGGGATTATCTGAAGGGAAAACGTGTACATTACTATAAACCATTTCAAACCTTGTTCGTTCTGGCTGCTCTATACATCATGGGCGTACAGCTCATTGACCCGGCAGCGATAAAACTATCGGAAAAGGAAATGGAAGAAGAGCCTACTATCGCCAGCCTGATGGACGACATCAAGTACCAACAGGAACAGACATCAGACAGTTGTACCAAATATTATCTAGGACAAAGTATTACCTATGCAGACAGTGCACAGTGGGCCCAAACTCACAGTTTATCAGAATCAATACAAGCACAAATCGATGCAAAATTCAGCAATCAAGACCCCAATGAGCTAAAAAAAGAAATAAGCAAACAAATAAAAAAGGAGCTTAAACAAAAAATAAAAGCAAAAAACGGCGAGATTGATGACTGGAGAGGTCTGATGAAAGAAATTGGTACGACTTTGGCAAAACAAGATAGCTTACGGATGGCCACTTTAGGAAGAGAAGCCAACAAACAAGACTCAACCATATCGGAAATAAGAAAAAACATATTGGCAAACATGGCCCAACAAGATAATCCCTATGAAGATCAAGATATCTGGAATGATTTGAGCGAAGCCGGAAGTGAAATGAAAAATGTCTTTAACGAAATGACTAACAATTATTTCACAGAAAATAGCTTTCTCTCTGCAGTCGGTAACCTGATGAAAAGTTGGATACATGGCAACAAAGCCTTCAGCATCCTTGCTCTGCTCCCTCTTTTTACAATAAGCACCCGGTTAAGCTTCTGCCGGACCTCTATCGGACGTAGACTAAATCTGACGGAAAACTTTTTTGCACAAGTTTATATAGCCTGCCAAATCTTATGGATTTCTTTACTGATCCTGCCATTTACCGGAACAGCACATTTGAATGATATTTTTGATTTAAGTTACAAAGCAATCTTTATATTATTTGTCTGGGATTACCGCCAACTGTTCGGACTTTCCTGGTGGAAAAGCTTCTGCCGTACAATAATCATGTTTTGGTATTGCTTTTTGGGACTGTTGCTAGTCTGTTCTATCATTATAGGCATCATTGTATTGATAGCTATATTATACAATGGGGTAAATAAAAGTACAATCACACAAACCTTATTTATACAATCGCGCATCCACAAAATACAATATGAATAAAAACATTGAGTACAAGAAAAAAGAAGATGGTTTTTCTTTGCAGATATAAATAAATATAGTAATTTTGTGCCCGATTTAGTCCGATGAGGTAGAAAAGTGAAGGCAGTGATGCATTCCACCTTACGGAGAAAACCGTTTAATATTATAAAAAGATGTACGTAATTGTAGAAATTAACGGTCAGCAGTTCAAAGCTGAAGAAGGCAAAAAACTGTTTGTACACCACATTCAGAACGCAGAAAACGGCGCAACTGTTGAATTTGAAAAAGTATTGTTGGTAGACAACAATGGAACAGTAACTGTAGGTGCTCCTACTGTAGAAGGTGCCAAGGTAGTTTGTGAAGTAGTATCTCGCTGGTAAAAGGCGACAAAGTACTTGTATTCCACAAAAAGAGAAGAAAAGGTTATAGAAAAACTGAACGGTCACCGCCAGCAGTTTACAGAGTTAACTATTAAACAAGTTATTGCTTAATCATTTAAAATTTAAGAAGAAATGGCACATAAAAAAGGTGTAGGTAGTTCTAAGAACGGCCGTGAATCAGCAAGTAAGAGATTAGGCGTTAAGATATTTGGTGGACAGGCTTGTAAAGCAGGTAACATCATTGTTCGTCAGAGAGGTACAGAATTCCATCCGGGTGAAAACATCGGTATGGGACGTGACCATACTCTTTTCGCTTTAGTAGATGGTACAGTATGTTTCAAAGTAGGTCGCAATGACAGAAGATCTGTTTCTGTTGTTCCGGCTGTAGAAGCATAATCAGTTACAAAATAAAAAAATTGAAAGACTCTTCATTCCTTGAAGAGTCTTTTCTTTTAGAATACCCTGAATACCAAAAACCTTACCTTCAGTCCGGATTATAAAATGCCTGGCCAATGCCTCATTCAAAGTCCCTTGCCACCAATTGGTAAACACAGACAAAGGATAAGCCAACCCTTCGGCAGATAAAGCCGTACTATTCATATTAAAAACAGAAATCTGCTGACCGATATAAGATTCAAACATACTGTCCTCCCTTATGGGAACAAAGATACCATAATCAGTCATCATACTAACCTCCGCCTGCTCCATATAATCCGCCAGCAAGCTGACATTCCCTATTGTATGATCTTCTCTTTTTCCTGTAGCCCCCATGATAGTAATACGCCTCCTCTCCTGTGACAGGCAGAAGCGAAATGCCTTACTCAAATCATTTGTTTCCTGCTCTGCCTCACTATGAATCAACGAAGCATATCGCTCTTTAATATCCGGCAATAAAGAATCGCCATCGCCAACAATGGCTTCCGGCATTCTACCTGAACGAATATAAGTATTTGCTGCCCCGTCACAACAAACCACATAAGGACACTGCCTCAACCACTCCAGTGCCAACGGATGGGAAGGGAAATCACCATCAGCCAGAATAATTGTTTCCGGCACGTCACATCCTATCGGTAATTTATACTCTTTCATAAGATAAATTCATTAATTGTTTCCACTTCAAATAACCGAAACAAGCGATTACCGCATAAAGTCCATACAAAAAAGAAGTGAAATATAAATCTTTGTAAATATAGATACCACAAGAAACAGCATCAACAACCAGCCATGCCAACCATTGTTCCACATATTTATGTGCAAGCATCCACATGGCAATAATACTAAGTGCTGTTGTAAAACTATCCCACCAGGGCACCGTACTATCTGTACAAGTTTCGAGAATAATCCCTATCAGCACAAACACCACAAGCAGCACAACAAACATAGGCAACAGCAGCTTAGACGGTGTGCCGGAAACAGGCTTCTCCCCTTTATCCGGCGTATGGCGCAACCACATCCACCAACCATAAATTCCAGCCAACAAATAATAGATGCTGATAACAGAATCGGCATACAGACCCACTTGATAATAAACAACTATATAAATGGCAGGCATAATGACACTGACCGGCCACAACCAAATGCTCGCCCTATATTCAAACCATAAATAAAGCAGACCGATTAAAGTGCCCGCTATCTCAAGATAATTCATCTTTCTTACTTTTCATTTTCTAATCCGGATGCAAAAGTAACGAATAACTCATACACCTTACCATTTTTTTATCTATCTTTGTCCATTAATTCAAGAAATATCAAAAAGACTGAAAAGATATGCTTACCATTAAACAAATTACAGAGAATACGGAAGAGGTAATCCGCGGACTGGAAAAGAAGCATTTTAAAGATGCAAAAGCAACGATAGAACAAGTGCTTGCATTCAATGACAAAAGACGTAGCACGCAGAATCAATTAGATAAAAACCTGGCAGAAGTGAACTCGCTCTCCAAATCTATCGGGCAACTGATGAAAGAAGGGAAGAAAGAAGATGCTGAAACAGCTAAAGCACGTGTAGCCGAAATCAAAGAAACCAGCAAAGCTTTACAAGCAGAAATGGACAAAGCACAGGAAGACATGACCAACCTGCTTTACACCATTCCCAATGTTCCTTATGACAGTGTGCCCGAAGGTGTAAGCGCTGAAGACAATGTGGTGGAAAAAATGGGCGGTATGGAAACCGAACTCCCCAAGAATGCGCTTCCCCATTGGGAACTTGCCAAAAAATACGACTTGATAGATTTTGACCTGGGCGTGAAATCACAGGGGCAGGTTTTCCTGTATATAAAGGTAAAGGGGCACGTCTTCAACGCGCATTAATCAATTTCTTCCTGGATGAAGCCCGCGCTTCCGGTTACGAAGAAATCATGCCACCGACGGTAGTAAACACCGCATCGGGCTACGGAACAGGACAACTTCCCGACAAAGAAGGACAAAGTATTCTTGTAGAAGTAGATGATTTGTACTTGATTCCAACCGCAGAAGTTCCTGTAACCAATATCTATCGTGACGTGATTTTGGACGAAAAACATTGCCTA
>ENA-OQCF01000822-OQCF01000822.1-human-gut-metagenome-genome-assembly--contig:-NODE-822-length-11383-cov-2.202825_pt1 | contig 11383 bp, 12 predicted proteins | sample MGYA00242756_ERZ504573 | MGnify/ENA primary metagenome ERZ504573 (study PRJEB26092, sample SAMD00036240) | human gut metagenome | host: Homo sapiens | study: EMG produced TPA metagenomics assembly of...
CGGGCTGGACCTCATCGGTCTTGTGGGCAACACGGAGGAGACCGGCCCCCGTAGCAGTACAGAGCGCCGGAACGCTGCTGGGTCTGCGCCTGATGATGACGGTCCTGCCCATGTTGGTGCTGGCAGGTGCGCTGGTGCTGTTCCGCCGCAAGTTCGTTTTGACGGATGCCCGCGCTGCCGAGATCAGCGCACAGCTCCACGGGGAGGAAACGCACCATGACTGAAACGCTGCACTGGTACGCAGAGACCACAGGCGGTGTACGGCAGGGCGATGCCCCGGTGCACCCGGGCTGCGGTGCGCTGCATCTTTCCGCTGACCTGCCTGCCGGGACGCTGAAAGCCGTGCGTGCCGAGCTGCCGTGGAAGATGGAAGCAGACGAGCGCCTATTCATGAACGGCTACCAGACATGGACATACAGCCCGGAGCTAAACCGGAATGGCAAGCTGCGCGGCACCGACATATCCCGGCTTCTGCGCAAGAATACGCCTTTGACCGCTACGGCGATTATCACTTTGTACCTTACGGGCATCATAACGGTCAGAGCCACGGCTTTTCCTACTGCTATTTCCGCAAGGGCGGGCAGTTTCAGCTGGTGGCATCGCTGGACGAAACCCCGGGCTACACCATCCTCCGGTACGACAGCGGCAAAGCCCTGCTGACGCTGGAGCGGGACTGCGCCGGGGTGGAGCATCCCGGCGGCAGCTTTGCTCTGTTCGACCTGTTTTTTGCCGAGGGCGGCGAGACCGAAGTGTTTGACGGTTGGTTTCGGGCTATGGGCATCCGTCCTCGAACTGAAGAGAAGCTGGCTGGCTATTCCAGCTGGTACAACCGCTATCAGGACATCACCGAGGACACCATCCGGGAGGACCTGACCGGATGCCGCAGCCTGCTTTGCCCGGGAGACCTGTTTCAGATCGACGACGGCTGGGAGCCGAAGGTGGGCGACTGGCTGGAAACGGATGCACAGAAGTTCCCCCACGGACTGAAAGGCATGGTGCAGGAGATCCACGCCTCTGGCTTTCAGGCCGGGCTCTGGCTTGCGCCCTTTGTGTGCGAAAAGGACTCTGCCCTTTTCCTTCAGCACCCGGACTGGCTGCTGAAAGTGGACGGCAAACCGTGGTGTTGCGGCAGCAACTGGAGCAGTTTCTATGCGCTGGATATCGACAACCCGGCGGTGCTGGACTATCTGCGCCGGGTGTTTGACCGGGTGCTGAACGATTGGGGTTTCGACCTTGTCAAGCTGGATTTTCTGTACGGCGCTGCCCCCTTTGGCAACGCCCACGAGAGTCGTGCCGCCCGGATGCGCCGTGCCATGGAGCTGCTGCGCAGTTGGTGCGGACAAAAAGCCATCCTCGGCTGCGGCGTGCCGGTGATGCCTGCTTTCGGGCTGGTGGACTACTGCCGTGTCAGTTGCGACGTGAGCTTGGACTGGGACGATGTGTGGTATATGCGCCTGTTCCACCGGGAGCGGGTGTCCACAAAGCAGGCTATCAATAACACCGTATTCCGGCGGCAGCTCAATGGCCGCGCCTACGGCAGCGACCCGGATGTGTTCTTCCTCCGGGAAGAAAACTGCAAGCTGACGGCAGAGCAAAAACGCACCCTTGCCACAGTCAACGCACTGCTGGGCAATGTGTTCCTTACCTCGGATATGCCGTCTCACTACACGGATGCGCAGCGGGACGAGTACCGCCGCCTGCGCAGGTTGTTTGAACATGCAAAACAGGTAGAAGTAGAGACAGAAAATGGTGTGATTACGATCCGGTATTCTCTGGATGAGAAACGTCAAGAGCTGCGGTGCAGTGCTATTTATAGAGAATAATGAGGCATAAAAATCAGCTTCACGCTTTTTCGTTGGCCGGAGGATTCTTTATGTGAAACGCAACGGACGTCTTCCTTAGAAAAGTGGCTCACGCCGAAAGCTGTATAAGCAGATAAAATGAAAAACGCCGCCAGCGTACCGTGTGATGGATTTCACATGATACGCTGACGCGTTTTTGCGCTATGAGGGTCATAACATCCAAATTCTACACTGAACCCCACCAGATACCTGAGTTGCCGGATTCGCTGTTAGCCCAAACATCTAATCCGGAAACTCAATTACCTGCTGCCCCTGTGGCTATGATTTAGATACTGCCCAAATTCTCAAAAACCGCCCTCGACCTGTTTTCCAAGGACGAAAACGATTCAGACTGTAAAATGATGCCTGAACGATATTGAACGAATCACCGCGCTATATTACTGAGCTTTTGACATCAAGAGTACGCACTCAACAGTTGTTTCAGTTTCCAAGGGAAGTTCTTTCACTTCCTCACCATCAACAGGCACAGGAAAATTGAATACGATCTTCTTTATCCAACTACCGTCTTTTCTCTTTTCCGGGAACATCTCAATTCGCTCGATAAAGGCCTTCATAAACTCCTTCTGCTCCGCTTCCGTTGCGGAATGGTAGACTTCATCAAATGCCAGCAACAAGCGATAGATATTGTCTCCGGAAATCTTCTCCTGCTGGATGCTGCGGATCTGACTTTGCAATTCGCCAATCTGAACTTCGATTTCCTCTATGGTATCATACTGCTCATCATAGCGGCGCTGCAAGTCCAAAATCTTTCTGTCATAGTGGGCATCATTGATGTCCAAGGTATCCATCTGACGCTCCAAGCGGCTTTTCGTTCCAAAGGCTTGCTTTAGCCGCCCTTGTAGGACAGCAATCTGCCGTTCCATATCTTCTGTATCAACTGCTGTTCCGATTTTCGCCTGAATCGCTTCTACAAACCGTGGATTATTGACCATAGCGGAGATAACCTTCGCCACAAATTTGTTGATTTCCGTCTGCTCGATATTCAGACGGAAACTGCACTCATGCCCGGTAGGTGTAACCGTATTTTTGCAGTAGTAATAATACCGTGTTTTTTTGTCCTTGCTGTGCGCCTTGGCGATATTGCCGTACATACTCTTTCCGCAGCATGGGCATTTCAAGATACCGGACAGGATGTGTGCGTGGTCTGGATTGTTAACCTTTTCCCGCTTAAAGGAATTGATCTTGCGCTTTTCCTGTGCCAGATACCAATCTTCTTCGGAAATGATAGCTTCGTGCTGTCCTTCATAAACCGGGAACTCCGACTGCTCAACCACGTGCATCTCGTTTCTTGTACCCTGTTTCTTTTCTGTTCTTCGTCTGCCGTAAGCAATCTTTCCCATATAAACAGGATTGTACAATACATTTTTCACAAAATCTCTTGAAAATCCCGGAATGGTATTATTCTGTCTTAGTTTCTTAGTATAACCATTGCGGTTCAGATATTTTGCAACTCCTGCAACACCCTCATTAGTGTGAATGTAGCGTCATAAATGACACGAATTACTTCCACTTCATCCTCTGCAATGACAAGGTTTCCATTTTCCAGTTTGTATCCATATGGAGCGAAACCGCCGTTCCATTTGCCCTCACGAGCCTTTTGCTCACGTCCTGCCATTGTCTGTGTGCGGATATTTTCTCGCTCAATCTCTGCCACCGCAGACAGCACAGAGATCATCAGCTTTCCTGCATCCTTGGAGCTGTCAATGCCATCCTCCACACAGATCAGATTGACACCGAAATCCTGCATGAGTTGCAAAGAGTTCAGAACGTCCGCTGCATTTCTGCCAAATCGGGACAGCTTAAAGACCAACACATAAGAAACATCATCTTTGCCGTCCTGGATGTCATTCAGCATCCGTTGAAACTCCTGCCGCCCTTGAATGTTCTTTCCGGAAAAGCCCTCGTCAGAATACTCCCCGGCAACGATCATATCCTCGTATGCCGCATACTTCCGTAGCTTGTCACGTTGGGCATCCAAACTGTATCCGTCAACCTGCATCGAGGTGGACACTCTTGTATAAAGATAGCATTTAAGTTGTTTCTTTTTCAGAATCTCCACCTCCCTCATTCCTTCCTTTTACCATAAGTCCCTCGTTGCGGATATAATACTCCAAAAGCCACAGCACATAATCCGGTGCATGGCGGTTGTCCAATTCCCATTCAGTCATAGTCCGGTAAGGAATATGGACGAGCTTGCAAAAATCTTTCCGGTTCAGTCCTGTGCTTTCACGCAACTTTATAATTCTGTTTTTACAATCCATCCGTCTTTTCTCCACAAAAGCAAAAAGTACACGTTGCGTAATCATTATAGCATAGCTGTAACGAATACGCAACGTGTAAATTGCGAGATTTTACGCAGCCTTATCCGTCAAAGGCTGTGTTTGATTACTTTCCTCGGAATGCTCCACTTCCTGCGGAGCGTCCTGTTCCAATTTATCCAAAACCTGATGTCCATATTTCTGGAGCATCTGGCTCATAACATCCACACAGCGGTCAAATGCCGCATTATATTTCGCTTCTTCATAATATTTCTTCAATAGGCGATTCCTCCATCAAAGTTCCATATCCTGTCCACGCTTCCGGGCAGGGTGTTCGTGTTCCTGTGTTTCCTTTCCTCTGATGAGGATAGAATTGATAAAAGCCCGAACCTTTTCGGATGCGATTTCCAGTGCATCCAGAAAGGGTTGGGCTTTCTGTTTGAGTTCCATATATTTTTCGCTTACCGCTTCATACCGCTGCTTCCAGATGGAAACCGTCTTTTCTGCGAAAGCCAATTTTTCTTTCAGTCGCTTGTTGTCAACATTGGCAATAATACCATTGACCGCATAGTGTTTGAGCGTGTCGCATTCATCCGGAGTCAGCACAACATTGTTTCCGAATGTGGCTTTTTTGCCATTGTTTCAATCTCCTGCACCGTCAGAGCAACGGTCTTTGCTGTTTTGGTTTCCTTTTGCAGAGCTTCCAGTTTCTGTTTCTGCTTCTCCGTGGCAGCTTTGGCATTCTCCAAACCCCGCTCCACCTGTGCCACCTGTCCGGCCACAGTTTCCAGCCGCTGCTGTTCTGCCTGCACCTTGAACTGGGTCACAGTCAGATGTTCCTCGGTGCTTCCACGTTCTCCACGCTCCAGATCGGTATATCCGGCAACTCGCATGAAATGAAAAAAGTCATCCTGCAACACACTGTAGGATGACCTCAAAATCTTTTTTCCTCTTGCGTTCAACATTGGATTACCGTCCTCGTCAAGCACCGGCTTAGACTCCCATTTCTTACTGCGGCTGACCTGTGTGATGACCTCCTTAACGGTTCCCCGGAGGGCTTCATCCTTGCATCGCTTCGACCAAAGGATCTGCTTTTCCACCACCGGGATATAAACCACATGAAGATGATAGTGGTACACATCCTCGCCCAGAGCTTCGGACATTGCCCGGTTGCGCTCATCGGCGTGCATCACAGCGGAGAGGATATACTGCTCACCGCCTACAATCTCCACGCGGCTTTGTAAGCATCAGCATAAAACTGTTTTGCAAATTCATAGCCGCCATGATTGTAGAAATAAGCAGAGTTCACATCAAATACTAACTCGCCGTATTTGACGGCATCCGGTTTCAGACCTCTGGTGGAGATTACGCCGTCCTGTTCCATCTGCTCAAACATTTTTACATAATCGTCCGTGGGTGCTTTGAAATGAACGTTCAGAGAAGTGCGTTCCGGCACGATGTCCTGATTGCTGTAGCTGTCCTTTTCACGCTCATTGTGTTCCTGTACCTTAGCCACATCTGCCGGGGTTTCCAAGTCCTGATTTCTGGCTACGGTACGGTCTATTCCATCATTTCTTGCCATAGAATTTTTGTCCTTTCTTTGAGATTTGCAGACAGCGGAGAACTACGGAGAGGCACTTTTTCAAAGTGTAATAACCCACTATGACACTTTCATCCATACTGGCTGCAAAGTGCCGTGGGCTCTCCGAGGGCTCTCCCGAGGGGGAATGCGGTCACTGCGGTGACCTCTGCTGAACTGCCCGAAAACTGTCTGCATCGTTTTCTGTTGTTCAGCCCGGATAGCTGCTGTTTTGCGAAACACCACCCATCCCGGCGGCAGTGAAAATCAAATCTTTCACTGCAATAGAAACAGCCCAAATAAAGGAAATGAGCTGTTTCTATCAAGAGCGTTTCACGCTCTTTTGCTGCGTACATACGTACCAGCAATGGGATTTACTCGACCTGCCGCCATTCCTCCGGAATGTCCTCCGGTACGTACGTACACGGCGAATCTCCGTAAAACCCATTTATATGAGGTCGTGCAATGGCTTCCACTCCCATGAATCCCCAAACCCGCCGTCCGGCAGAGTTGGTGATATTGTTGCAATGTTCCAGATTAAATTTCTTGGCATTGGCAATCATGCGTCGCTGAAGCTGCGGGCTTTCAGCGGTGCAAGGGAATTTTCTTCGCACCACATCCGGTAGATTTCATAGAAATCCTTGGAACTGATGGACGCATCCGCTTTACGCTGGATGTATCCCTCGGAATCCATGAAATCAAAGATATTGTTGTTGTCACGCTTGACCGCTTCCCGGTTTTCCCGGATACGCTCACTCTCCGTAAACTTAAAGTTGTTGGCAACAAGCCGCTGTAAGCCTTCAAATGCCCACAGGAAGATACCCTCGGCTTCAGCTTTCATCTTCTCCGCAAGGTCGGGATCGTCAGCTCTGTCCACTGGCTTTTCCTTGGTGGTCAGCACAAGCTGTCTGCGATAAAATCCGTCACTGCGGTCATACAAGGCTTGCAGATCACCGTTGCTGAATGCCAGCAATCGGGCGAACATCCAACCCTGATAACTCTGCTTGCCTTTGCGTTCCAAATCCATCTTGCCCTGTGCGGTGACAATGGATTTTACATAGTTGGTCTGGCGCAGAGCTTCCATCCGCATATCATCATCCACGCACAGGAGAATGTGTTCCAAATCAGCACGGGCGAAGCGGTTTTCAGAAATCTTGCCGATGCTGCCGTCTTTCATATTCGTGCCGAAGATGGTAGACAGTACCGCACCGATTTGAGATTTACCTTCGCCGCCGTTGCCTTTAATCACCATCATGCGCTGCCCCTTGTTGGAGGGAATCAGGCAATAGCCGATAAACTCCTGCAAAGTGGGGATGTCCTCCGCATGGAGCAGCCCATCCAGAAATTTTAGCCAGGTCACAGGTGTAGGTGCATGAGGATTGTAAACAACAGGCAGACGGTTTCGCACGATAGCCGGTCTGCCCTCGGTAAATGTGCCGTTCAATAGCAGCGTACCGTTGGACAAATGAATCCGATCCTGCTCCGGTGGAAAGTCCGGCACTTGCGCTTCCAGTTTCAGCACTTCCAGAATGTTGGTGATCGTTCCGGGGATATTGTTTACGGCACAAAATTTCAGCTTGTCGTAAATCTCCCCACGCAGTGGGAGATCGTCCGTCACTCGACCATCGGGCGTAAAAAAAGCTCCGTTTGCGAAGATAATTCTGCGCTCATGCAGAAATTCTTCACAAAACAGAGCTTCGTTGATGTTCTGCTCATCAAACCAGACAGGCAAATTCATATCAGGCGTTTTCCGGTTCTTCGCATGGTGCGCCACCTCCTTTTTCTTTCGTGTGATGTACTCTTGCAGAAAAGTAATTTTTCCCTCCTTCATCAGCTCGTCCACCAATGCCACCCGCTCTTCCAGATCACCCACGGTCAGCACATCTGCCATATATTCGATAGGACAGTGCATCTGGCAGGCTTCCACAAAACGATCATCCAGAGCCTCCTCCGGTGTTTTGGGTGCATACCGCACTTTCCAATCTTCCAGCAGATGCAGATAATCCGTCAGCACCCGGAAACACAGCATTTCATCCTCCCGGAACTGACGGATATAAGGACGCTTTGGCTTGGCCATAGCTGCGGCAGTGGGCGGTTTCGGGTCAAGTCCGAAGTCCGAAGCCAGCTTTTGCGCTGCTTCATAGCTGCTCATATTGAACAGCCTTGCCACAAGGTCGATCACATCTCCCTTTGCTCCACAGCCAAAGCAGAAAAAATAGTCCTCATTCAGCTTCAAGCTCGGATGCCTGTCGTTGTGGAACGGGCAGCAAGCCATGCCGTTGTGGCTCACTTTCAGCCCGTAGTGTTCGGCGGCTTGCTTGACGCTGATTGCCGCCTTGATGGTTTCATAGATTGTCATAGAAAACCCTCCGTTCATAATATTCTGGAAAGCACGAAGCACCCGCCGTGATTGGCAGGTGCTTCGCTCCTTCTATTATGGTTATGACGGATTTTTCAAAAAACAGGCTAATGGCAGGACAATCCTGTTTCAAAAAACAGGACAACTTATTGATAGATGTAGATTTCTTTACATTAGCATGATACAATTAAGAAAGTGAAAAAACAGGACAGGAGGGTAAGCATGAACCAAGAATTGATGACATTGGATTTCTGGCAGGATACGGTCATATATGAGGGCAAAACATTCCCTGTCGGCACGCTTGCCTGTGATGCGCTGAATGTTCCTGCGGATACTATTACAAGAATGAACGAGCAATGCGAGAAAATCAATCTGCTGCTCGGGATGCTGAATGCCGGACAGGATACTTCTGCACTCTTTCCTATGGCAAAGGAAGCTGCATTGACAATGTTAGAGATTCTCAGCAAAACGCCGCCGTTCTCCTATATGGATATACCAAAGCACAGGGAACGGATAGAAAAGGTTTTTACTGCGGACAATGCTCTGAAATATGTGGAGTTCGCCATAAAAGCCGTAACCAATTCTTTACCGTTCGAAGAAGTTCCAAAATATGCTGATGCGGTGATGCTCCAGCGCTATACCGCTGTATGCGGGCATCTGGCATACTCTCTTGAGGAATATCAAAAGGCAATGCTTGATTTTGCAGAAAAATCAGACGGCAACGAGGCAGACCGCACAGCGGAGGGCTTTGCAAAAATGTTCGGCAGCTATTTCCCGCCTAAGTTCTCTATCACAGAGGGCAATGCCTGGATGTCTGTTGCAAATAACTCTGTTCAGTATGTGGCTACCATCCGTCCCGGCGAGGACATAGCGAAGCTGGTCAAGCGGATGCACTATGTATCCTTTGTGGGAATGTTCCGGTCTGATTTCTTTGAGGGTTTGTGTGTGGGTCATGCACCGAAAAAAATGCCGGATCTGCGGCAAATGGTTTCTGACCACCAACGCAAGGCACACCAAATACTGCGGCGGTTATGCGCCGGGGGACAAGCTGCACCGCACCTGTCGGCAGATCGGCAATCTGAAAGGCAGAGAACAGCGGGAACTTGCGGACGATCATCCGCTGAAGCAGATATATGAGAAGCGTCTGAATACCATAAACCGCTATGTGAAGCGTGGTACTCTGGACGCTGATCTTGCAGAGGTTATGAAGAAGCTGGCAAAGGATAAAATGCTCCGGGCATTGAGCAATGTAGCCTATGCCAAGGGCGATTATGAAAAAGAAATGGGACAAGGCGTATTAAGAAAAGAAGCGTTGGAAGGAAAAAACTATGATTAATGTGGATGCTATAAAAGAATTGATTGATCAAGCACCGGAAATCAAAACACTATTTACCACAGAGAGCTACCCAGTGGCTTCAATGTATGACTACAATACTGGAACGCATAAAACATCCAGCATAGATCTGCAAACCATATATAAGAATCCAGTCTTTTTGCAGTGGAAAGACCGAGTGTGTTTTGAACTTGCCAAAATAGAAGGTGACGCATACATTGACGAAATAATTGCATTGTCATCCCATTTTACCGGATGGGATGACAAAACACGATTTGACAAATTAGAGTCAAAATTATATGTATTGAAGGATCATTTGGACGAATACAAAGAAGATTGTAGTACTGCACAAATAGAAGATGATAGCCGAATACCCGAAAAAGAAATATGCGACAAAATGTTACGAGCACTTTCAAAGCTACAGCGTAATCACCACTACAACGCAGATAGTAGCGAAGATACAATGAATGATTATATTCGGGATATTTTGGGCGAGAGCTATTTCATGAAAGATCAAACAAGGCAAGGAGACTCAGAAAACGGTGACGAGGCTGGGGAGGTTGATATTCAGCTTTGTTATGATGGATTACCTGTTGTAATGATAGAGGGAATAAAGGTATCTTCATTGGAAAGAGAGCGATTAGACTCCCACATGAATAAAGTTCTTACAAAATACGACCCCAACGGTTGCCCGTACACTTTTTTGATAGTTTATACCACTGCCAAAAACTTCGATTTGGGTTATAAAAACATTTTCAACCATTTTGATAAATATTCCTACCCGTTTCCACGAGAATGTAGTCTTTTAGATGTGGAAGGGATATGGAGAGTTGAAGCATGCTCAAATCATTTTGAATAGAAATGGTCAAAAAATCAGGGTACATATTTGGGCAGCACATATTGTTTGACTGAATAGATTTTGAAAGTTGAAAGAAGGTGCGCTATGCTGAATGATTTTACATGGAATATGACCGGATACATACCAAAACACCAAGTCAATCCGCACGATGACGGCATCATTTCCTATGTGGCAGAGCACATTTTCCAACTGGAACCGGAGCCTCCAGCGGTGGGCAATCTGAACGAATATATCCTGTCTGCCTTGCAGGAAAAGAATTTGATATATTTCTCATTCTTCCTACACCACTACGAGCCGCAGCTTAACAAGCGCATCAAAGACTTTCTCGGTGTGGATGGCGGCGATCTGTACGACACAGACCGATTTATAGATATAAAGCTCTCCTGCCGGGAGCAAATGCTCCAAAAGCTGATGGACTATGACCTTGCCAAGGGTGCAGAGTATGCTACATACATTTTCCCGTTCATCCGGGATGCTATGCTCCGTTTTCGCATGGGCGAAGAAAAATGGTCGGTGTCCTCTCTGACCAATTACAAAATGGTGCGGTCAATGGCTTGGCTGTACCACAATACCAAGGATGCGGTCAACGAATTTTCCAAGAAATACAACTGCGATCTTGCCCTTGCGGAAGAATATCTGAAAGTTGTCCGTGGAATCCGCAATCAGCAGCCTTTCTATGTCACAGACGAGGACGGCGAAGAAACAGGCGAGGATGTAGCCCTTGACGATAGCTGGAACTATACCGATATCCTCTGGAACGGCATACAGGCAGAAAAGGTGCAGCGGGCATTTGAGAAACTGAATTACCGGGAACAGACCTTGCTCGAAAAACGGTTAGCAATTTGCATGACCTGTGGGCGTGTTGGCTCATGGAAGAACCGCCCCACCTTTGAAGAACTGGCGGTTATGTTTGAGGGCAGTACAGCCAGCGGTGCAGAACGAGCTACCGAAAAGCAGTGGACAAGTTGACGGAATTGTTGGTTGCCGAGGGCGCAATCCATGCAGTCCGGCTAAAACAGAAATCCAAGATTAAGCGAAAAAAAGAAAATCGCCGCCGCAATCTACGAATATCAGGCAGACTGCGACGGGCGAATGGGGCGAAATATCATTAGATTTTGAGAACGGCAAGGCAG
>ENA-OQCF01000825-OQCF01000825.1-human-gut-metagenome-genome-assembly--contig:-NODE-825-length-11315-cov-3.622542_pt1 | contig 11315 bp, 14 predicted proteins | sample MGYA00242756_ERZ504573 | MGnify/ENA primary metagenome ERZ504573 (study PRJEB26092, sample SAMD00036240) | human gut metagenome | host: Homo sapiens | study: EMG produced TPA metagenomics assembly of...
TGGTGCCGATCTGTGCGTCGTCGGCGGGGTTCAGGCTGTAGATGATGGTCTTGGGGCACTCGTCGGTGTCGTTCAGGGCGCTCAGCAGGCTTGCGATCTCGCCGCCGCAGGTAGCGGTGTTGATCATGTCGTAGCCGGTGTCGGGTCCCAGCAGGGTGTTCATCTTGCGGTTGACGCCGCGCAGGCAGTTGTAGTGGATCTGCATGGCGATGCCGAGGCGGTGATACTGCTTGCCCAGGTGGATGAGGATGTAGGTCTGATACTTCTCAGCCTCTTCCGGAGTGCAGGTCTCGCCGGCCATGACCTTCTGGTAGATGGCGTTGACCTCTTCCTTGGTGGCCTCACGGTAGGGGATGTAGTCCAGACCGTGGTCGGAAGCGCGGCAGCCCATCTCGGCAAAGAACTCGATGCGGTCGGTCAGAGCGCTGGTGACGCAGTTGATGCAGGCCAGCTTCTCCTTGCCGACAGCAGCGGCCAGCTTGCCCATGTACTCAGCAAAGCCGGGCTTGTTGATGTTGAGGGCCTTGTCGGGGCGGAAGGAAGGAGCCACGGTGAACTTGATGGTGGGGTCTTCCTTGATCTTCTTGTGCCACTCGAGGCTGTCGATGGGGTCATCGGTGGTGCCGATGAAGGCCACGTTGCTCTGCTCGATGAGGCCGCGGACGGTCAGCTTGGGGTCGTGCTGGAGCTTGTCGTTGCACAGGTTCCAGACTTCCTCAGCGGTGTCGCCGTTCAGCACGCCGTCGTAGCCGAAGAAGGTGTGCAGCTCCAGATTGGTCCAGTGGTACATCGGGTTGCCGATGGCCATGGGCAGAGCCTCAGCGAACTTCTGGAAGCGCTCGCGGTCAGGCTTGTCGCCGGTGATGTACTCCTCAGGCACGCCGTTGGAGCGCATGACGCGCCACTTGTAGTGGTCGCCGAAGTAGCTGCCGTCCGGGTTGCGGCCGCCCAGCCAGACCTGAGCGATGTTGTCGAAGCGGCGGTTCTCGTAGATCTCACGGGGAGGAATGTGGCAGTGATAGTCACAGATGGGCATATCCGCAGCGTAAGCGTGGTACAGGTGCTGTGCGGTGGGCGACTGGAGCATGAACTCCTTATCCATAAATGCTTTCATGGTCAGAACTCCTTTTTCAATGGTCATGACAGTTTGAAACATTCTTATAGTAGGGGATCGGCCTGTTCCGTGCAAACAGGCCATTCCTGCTTTTAGTATACCGGAAAATGTCGATGTATACAACTGAAAAACTGCCCAAAAATCTCGCGCGGACTTGTACAATTCGCTGGTTTTTATAAAAACGACCCCGTTTCCGGCAAAAAACTGTTGAGAACCACTTGACTTATTTGTATACAACAGCATAAAATAGAGGCAGAGAAGGGCGCAGCTCAGGCTGCCCCCGTGAAAGGCAAAGCAATTTGGTAAAAGGAGACACTCAAATGGAAACTTTGAATTACAAGGTCCTGGAAAGCACCGGCTACAACGGTTATATCCTCAAGGACGCACCCGTCAAGGTGATGCAGTTCGGCGAGGGCAACTTCCTGCGCGCATTCGTGGATTACTTCTTTGATATTGCCAACGAGAAGGCTGGCTACAACGGCAAGGTCAAGCTCGTCCAGCCCATCGCAAACTTCCCCCAGATGGCTGACTGGATCAACGAGCAGGAGGGTCTGTACACCCTGTACCTGCGCGGCAGCGAGAAGGGCCAGAAGGTCGATGCAAAGCGCGTCATCTCCTGTGTGCATGACTGTGTCTGCCCCTACTCCGAGGGCAAGTGGGACGAAGTGCTGGCTCTGGCCCGCTCTGAGGACCTGGAGATCGTCGTCTCCAACACCACTGAGGCCGGCATCGCCTACACGCAGGGCGACAGCCAGTTTGACCAGGTGCCTCCCAACAGCTTCCCTGCAAAGCTGACCCGCGTGCTCTACGAGCGCTACACCGCCTTCAAGGGCGCTGCTGACAAGGGTCTGGTCATCCTCTCCTGCGAGCTCATCGACAACAACGGCAAGGAGCTGCAGAAGTGCTGCAACAACTACGCGAAGGACTGGAACCTCGATGCTGCCTTCATCGACTGGATGAACAGCGCCAACACCTTCTGCTCCACTCTGGTGGACCGCATCGTCCCGGGCCGCATCCGTGACCCGAAGGAGATGGCTGCTCTGGAAGAGGCCAACGGCTACACCGATAAGGCTCTGGATGTCGGCGAAGTCTTCGGCGTCTGGGTCATCGAAGGCCCCGATGGTCTGGAGGACAAGCTGCCGTTCAAGAAGGCCGGCGTCAACGTCATGGTCGTCCCCGATGTCACCCCCTACAAGAAGCGCAAGGTCCGCATCCTGAACGGTGCTCACACCGGTTTCGTTCTGGGCGCATATCTGGCCGGTTTCGACATCGTGCGTGACTGCATGCACAACGATACCGTCCGCGGCTTCATGAACAAGATGCTGCACGAGGAGATCATCCCCACCCTGCCGCTGGACAAGAAGGATCTGGAAGAGTTCGCTTCCGCCGTGGAGGACCGCTTCAACAACCCGTTCGTCAACCATGAGCTGATGAGCATTTCCCTGAACTCCACCTCCAAGTGGAAGGCCCGCAACATGCCGTCCTTCCTGGCCTACATCGACGAGCAGAAGAAGCTGCCCAAGTGCCTGACCATGAGCCTGGCTGCTTACATTGCCTTCTACTCCAACGACATCCAGGAGCGCACCGCGGACGGCCTGATCTGCAAGCGCCCCGCCGGCAACACCTACAAGATCCAGGATGACGCCTGGGCTCTGGACTTCTACTATGCCCACAAGGATGACACCGCTGCCCAGCTGGTGCACGCTGTGCTGACCAACACCCAGATGTGGGATCAGGATCTGACCCAGATCTCCGGTCTGGAAGCCGCTGTGCTGGCCGATCTGGAGAAGATCCGCACCGAGGGTGCCGAGGCTGCTTACAAGAGCTGCCTGTGATCCGACAGAATAATTTTCCCGCACAAAAGAGGCTGCTGCTTTGGGCAGCAGCCCTTTTGTGCTTTGATCGTCAATAAGGAGAACAACTATGCCGCAGGAATTCATATCAGCCCCATCGACAACGTGGTCGTTGCCCTGCATCCCATTGCCAAGGGCACGCTGGTGGAAGTGGACGGCCTTGCCGTCACCGCTCTGGAGGACATCCCCCAGGGCCACAAGATGGCTGTCAAGCCCATCAAGAACGGTGAGAACGTCATCAAGTACGGCTTCCCCATCGGTCATGCCACCGCTGACGCCCAGCCGGGTACCTGGATGCACACCCACAACGTGCACACCAACCTGTCCGGTGAGGTGGAGTACAGCTACAACCCCGCCCCGGATCTGGCCCCGCTGCCCAAGATGGAGCCGGAGACCTTCATGGGCTTCCGCCGCAAGGACGGCCGCGCCGCCATCCGCAACGAGATCTGGATCATCCCCACCGTGGGCTGTGTCAACGACATCGCCAAGAAGATCGTTGCCGACAACCAGGATCTGGTCACTGGCTCCATCGAGGGCCTGTACACCTTCACCCACCCCTTCGGCTGCAGCCAGACCGGCCATGACCATGCACAGACCCGCAAACTGCTGGCTGCGCTGGTGCGCCACCCCAATGCTGCCGCTGTTCTGGTGCTTTCCCTCGGCTGCGAGAACCTGACCCACGAGCAGTTCCTGACCGAGCTGGGCGAGTACGACCACGACCGTGTCAAGTTCCTGACCTGCCAGGACGTGGAGGACGAGTTTGCGCTGCCCGCGATATCCTGAAGGAGCTGGCAGCCTACGCCGGTCAGTTCCAGCGTGAGCCCATCCCCGTGTCCGACCTGGTGGTGGGCATGAAGTGCGGCGGCTCGGACGGCTTGTCCGGCATCACCGCCAACCCCACCATCGGCCGCTTCTCCGACATGATGGGCCAGCGCGGCGGTTCCACCGTGCTGACCGAGGTGCCTGAGATGTTCGGTGCCGAGGGCTTCCTGATGGACCGCTGCATCAACAAGGATGTGTTCGTCAAGGCTGAGCACATGATCAACGGTTTCAAAGAGTACTTCATCAGCCACCATGAGGTGGTCTACGACAACCCCTCTCCGGGCAACAAGCAGGGCGGCATCACCACTCTGGAGGACAAGAGCTGCGGCTGCGTCCAGAAGGGCGGCACTGCACCCATCATGGACGTCATCGGCTACGGTGACCCCGTGGTGACCAAGGGCCTGAACATGCTGTACGGCCCCGGCAACGATCTGGTGTCGGCCACGGCCATGACCGCCGCAGGCGCACACCTGATCCTGTTCTCCACCGGCCGCGGCACTCCGTTCTCGGCTCCGGCTCCCACCCTGAAGATCTCCACCAACACCCCGCTGGCGGAGAAGAAGTCCGGCTGGATCGACTTCAACACCGGCGTCATCGCTGACGGCGAGAAGAGCATCGACGAGGCTGCAAAAGATCTGCTGGATCTGGTCATTCGTGTGGCCAGCGGCGAGCAGACCAAGGCCGAGAAGCACGGCTTCCGCGAGATCTCCATCTTTAAGGACGGCGTGGTTCTGTAACTGAAAAAGGGCTGCTGTACGGCAAAAAGCGGTACGGCGGCCTTTTTGTGCTTGAAAATACGGAAAGGAAGTGTATTCTATATGATGGGTGCAAATGGCGCATTATTGTTTTCTCTGCTGATCTATGCGGCGCTGATCTACGGTGCTGTGCGTCTGATCAAGTATTTTATCCGCTACGGCATTGATTACTACTTCCAAAAGTTAGAGCAGCAGTCGCAGCAGACCGAGCACAAGGAATGACCCGCCGGGGCGACCCGGCGGCAATAATAGGAGGCTTACTTATGAATCAGATCACCACCCGGTACATCACCGAGAACGGCGCCTGCTATGAGCAGTACGTCATTTCGGACCCCGCTGCCAAGACCGAATTGGTCATTACCCCGGAGCGCGGCGGCATGATCACCGGCTTTACGCTGGACGGTGACGAGTACATCTGGACCCGTCGCCCCCAACTTCTCCGAGTGCAGCCGCCCCCGCTTCGGCGTGCCGGTGCTGTTCCCCAACTGCGGCGGCCCGGACGGCGGTGTGCACTATTTTGACGGCAAGGCCTACCCCATGGAAAACCATGGTCTGGCTGACCTGTGCGCATGGGACGTGGAGAGCGTCGGCCCGGACGGCGTGACCCTGGTGCTGGAAGCCACCCCGCTGACCAAGTTCCTCTACCCGTTCGATTTCACCCTGCTGGTGAACTACAACCTGGAGGGCAACAAGGCTACCATCAGCCTGACCGTCATCAACGAGGGTGACACCGATATGCCTTCAGCTTCGGCTATCACCCCTACTTCATGGCCTCCAAGCTGGAGAATGTGGACTTTGACATCAAGTGTGCCACCTGCTCTGAGAGCGCCAAGGGAGAGCAGCCCGCCGCCCCGGAAAAGATCACCCTCACCCGCAGAGGGGGCCGACAACACCATCCGCCTGATGACCGGCGTGCAGTTCCCCATGACCTTCACCGACAAGGGCAACGGCCACAAGGTGACCGTGGACGCCGACGAGACCTTTGGCAACGGCGTGCTGTGGCAGCAGGATGCCGAGAACTTCGTCTGCATGGAGCCCTGGAACGGCTGGGCCAACAGCGTGAACGAGGAAGGCAGGCACGAGGTGCTGGAGCCGGACGAGGCCATGACCAGCCAGTGGAGCATCACCATCGAGAAGGTGTAAACTCCACCGCCTGCTCAGCGCAATAAAAAGCAAATGTCCCGCTGCACGGAATGAAATGAACCCCAAAAGTTAGACAAAAAACGAATTAAGCGGCCCCAACGGTCTGAATTCTGTATTGCACAGGACTCAGGCCGTTTAGTTTTAATTTAATTCGGCGGTTGTTGTAATAGTCGATGTAATCGACAATAGCCTTTTCAAGCTGGTCAATGGAATCAAATTTTTCCAGATAGAACAGTTCCGTCTTGAGCAGTCCGAAGAAGTTCTCGGCAACAGCATTGTCCAAACAAGTGGCTTTCCGAGACATACTTTGCGTAATTCCTTTTGCTTTCAGTAGATTCTGGTAGGACTTCATCTGGTATTGCCAGCCCTGATCCGAATGCAGAATCAGATTGTCAACCTTGTCCGGCAGCTTTTGAAAAGCACCTTCCAGCATATCTGTGATTTGCTTAAAGTTCGGATGGCGGCTCAGATTGTAGCTGACAACTTCGCCATTGAACAAATCAAGAATTGGAGACAGGTAGAGTTTCTGGTCGTTCACTTTGAACTCGGTAACATCTGTGACCCATTTCCGATTCGGCTGGTTTGTCTTGAAATGCCGTTCCAGCAGGTTTGGAGCTACTTCTCCAACTTCGCCTTTGTAAGAACTGTACTTCCTTTTTGCACGAACCTGACAGACTAAACCAAGCTGCTTCATGAGTTTCCGAACCGTCTTGTGGTTCACACAAATATCGTTGTTATGCAGTTCTTTTGTGATTCTGCGGTATCCGTATCGTTTTTCGTTCTCGTTGAAGATTATAACAATCTGTTCCTTTACCATCTGGTATTTGGCAGGATTCTGAGACTGGTGCAGATAGTAGTAGAACGTGCTGCGAGGAAGTCCGGCAAGTTGCAGCAGTGCTTTCAGAGGGTATTTCTGCCTTAGTTCCTGAACTACTTGTGCTTTCTGTTTTGGCGTTCCTCTTCCAGCACCAAGGCATTCAATTTTTTTAAGTAGTCGATTTCCATCCGAAGTCGCTGATTTTCTGCAATAAGATCTTCTTCTACTTGCTTATCCAGCTTTGGCTTCCGATCTTTCTGCGTCCCACTGGCGGCACAGGCTCGTCCTCGACGCTCTAACAGAAGTGCTTCTTCTCCTTCCTCCCAATAAATGCGCTCCCAGTCCCTGAGTGTACGGTCCGAAATGCCATATTCTCTGGAAGCTCCCTTAAAGCTCAGGTTTTCTCTGTGGATTCGTTTAATGATTTCTACCTTCTGCGTTCCGTTGTACTTTCGTTGTCCCTTTGACATACAAAAACACCCCATTTCCTAAACAGTATACCATACTGTCTAACAAATGGGGTGCAGTTCAGGTATGGAAGCGGGGCCTTTGTGCGTTTGGGGGCAGATCAGCTGTTGCTGGAAGAGGACGGGTTCACGATCTTGCTGGCGGGCATCTTGTTCATGGCAGAGGTGCTGAGGTCGTTCTCCAGTGTGCTGCCGTAGGCGGTGAGGGCATCTTCCAGCTCGTCGCCCCTCATGTCGCTCAGGATCTGGGTGCGCAGGGCGTCCAGCGTGGACACCTGCAGCGGGTCAATGCGCATCATCAGGATGATGGAAGCGGCATTGTACTGCACGGCAGCGGCCTCGCCGTACACAAGGCCGCGCACGGCGTCGGCGGCACCGTCCTGGGTAAAGGCACCGGTCAGGTCACTCTCGGTCAGCAGTTCGGTCTGCACGCTGGAAGCGTCCTCGGCGGGGGTGGAGTCCAGCACGGCGTAGATGTCCGGCAGGGCGGCAGAAGCGGCAGAATGCAGGGCGCTGACCTGCTCGGACACTGAGCGTCCTGCGTTTCACTGCAGCTTGCGGCGGCCGCCTGTGCCAGCTGCAGCATCTGGGCCTTCTGGTCGTCGGAGGCAAACACAAAGGTGCTGGTGTTGTACAGCGGGATGTTCACATAGGCCAGCTCGTACATCTGGCTGTCCAGATGCTCGGTCAGGTCGCTGTCGTCCACGGGGCTTTCGCCGTCCGGACCGTACACCAGCGTCAGCAGCAGGGTGTGCTTGAGCTGGATGCGCTCAAAGGCTTTGAGGGTCTCCAGGCCGATGCCGTTGGCGGTGTAGGTGCTGCCGTACTGGTCCATCAGCTGCTGGGCGTAGTTGTCGGCCACCTGGGTCTGTTCGGCGGTCAGCTCACCGCCCAGCTCGGCAAAGCGGGCGTCGATGGCGGCAAAGGTGCGCAGGGTCTCCAGCGTCTTGTCGGCCACATAGTCCTGGACCACGGCGGTCTCGCCGCTGTCGGCATCGGTGGGGATGGTCTCCTTCAGGAAGGCCTTCACGTCGGTGGCGTCCTGGTCCTTGCCAGCCAGCTGGGCAGCCTGCTGGTAGGCGCTGAACTGGGCCAGCAGATACAGGCCGGAGGACACTTCAAAGTCGCCGACCTTGCCCACGGTGTCCGGGGTGGACAGGCCGCAGCTTGCCAGACTGAAGATCATGACGAGTGCGCATACCAGCGCAAGCAGTTTCTTTTTCATGTGTAATGCTCCTGTTTTTTGAAATTGTAGATGGCTCACCCTCTCAGGCGCTGACATCGAGCGGATGCGAGAGGACTGAGAGGGCGAGGATGCTATCGGTTACTTGCTTTCCTGCGGTTTGTCCTTGCCATTCAGGATTTCCGCCATTGCCTTGAGGATGCTCTGCAGCAGTTCCAGCGGCTTTTCGTCGGGGTGCAGGGTGACCGAAAGGTAAGGCTTTGAGCCTGCCCCGGCGGTGACGCGGCCGTTGAAGGCACCAGCAGGCCCCGGATCATGGGCACATCCAGATGTTCCAGATTCAGCACGATGGTGTCCTTCTTCTGGGTCACCTCGTACACGCCCACGGCGGTGGCCTGCACCCGCACCAGCGAAACGTTCACCAGGTCGCTCACCGAGGGCGGCGGGTCACCGTAGCGGTCGATGAGCTCGTCCAGCACGTCGGCGGCGTCCTCCGGGGTCTGGATGGCGGCAATGCGCTTGTAGGCCTCGATGCGGCCCGGCCCGTCGGCGATGTATTTCTCCGGGATGTAGGCGTCCACCCGCAGGTCCACGAGGCATTCGCTCTTGTCGCGCTGCACCGGCTCGCCCTTGGCCCGGGCAATGGCCTGCCCCAGCATCTTCACGTAGAGGTCGTAGCCCACGGCTCCATGTGGCCGTGCTGGCTGTGGCCCAGCAGACTGCCGGCACCCCGGATCTGCAGATCGCGCATGGCGATGCGGAAGCCGGAACCAAAGGCCGTGAACTCCCGGATGGCGGACAGCCGCTTCTGGGCAATGTCCGTCAGGGTCTTGTCTCGCCGGAAGGTGAAGTAGGCGTAGGCCTTGCGGCCGCTGCGGCCCACCCGACCCCGGATCTGGTACAGCTGAGCCAGACCCATGCGGTCGGCGTCCTCAATGATGAGGGTATTGCAGTTGCGCACGTCGATGCCGGTCTCGATCAGGGTAGTGCACACCAGAATGTCAATCTCGCCGTTGAGCAGGTGCTGCCACACCGGGTTCAGCTCCTCCTCGGTCATCTTGCCGTGGGCAATGCCCACCCGGGCACCGGGCACCATCTGGCTCACATGGGCGGCACAGGATTCGATGTTGTCCACCCGGTTGTGCAGGTAATACACCTGCCCGCCGCGGGCCAGCTCCTTTTTCATGGCCTCGGCCAGGATCACGTCGTTGTACTCCAGCACAAAGGTCTCCACGGGCTGGCGCTCAATGGGCGGCTGTTCGATGGTGGAAAGGTCCCGGATGCCGCTCATGGCCATGTTCAGGGTGCGGGGGATGGGGGTGGCCGACAGGGTGAGCATGTCCACCCCGATGAAGTTCTCCTTCAGCTTTTCCTTGTGCTTGACCCCGAACCGCTGCTCCTCGTCGATGATCACCAGCCCAGGTCGTGGAACCGCACATCCTTGGACAGCAGCCGATGGGTGCCCACCACGATATCCACGCTGCCGGACTGCAGGCCCCGCAGGGTCTCCTTTTGCTGCTTTGCAGTGCGGAAGCGGGACATCATCTCCACCTTCACGGGGAAGGCTTCCATACGGGAGAGGATGGTGTTGTAGTGCTGCCAGGCCAGCAGGTCGTGGGGGCCAGAATGGCGCACTGCTTACCGCCCATCACGCACTTGAAGGCGGCCCGCAGCTACTTCGGTCTTGCCCACGCCCACGTCGCCGCAGAGCAGCCGGTCCATGGGGTACCCCTTTTCCATGTCCTGTTTGATCTCGGCGGTGGCGTTGAGCTGATCGTCCGTTTCGTCGTAGTCAAAGCGGGTCTCAAAGTCCCGCTGCCAGTCGCCGTCGGGCGGGAAGGCGTAGCCGGTGGCCTGCCGACGGCGGGCATACAGCTCGATGAGCTCCTGCGCCATCTCCTCGGTGGCCTTTTTGACCTTGGCACGGGTGCGCTGCCACTCGGCACCGCCCAGCTTGGCCAGCTTGACCTTTTCTTCGTCGCCGGGGGCGGTGTAGCGGCTCAGCAGGTCCAGCTGGGTGACGGGCACATACAGCACGTCCGAGCCGGAATACTGCACCTTGAGGTAATCCTTGATGGCACCCTGCACTTCCAGCCGCTGGATGCCCGCATACATGCCGATGCCGTGGCTCTGGTGCACCACATAGTCGCCGGGCTTGATATCGGAAAGGCTGGACAGGGCGTTCTTGTTCTTTTTGCGCTTTTTGGTCTCGGCGGCGGTCTCTTCGTCCAGACCATGCCGGCGGGACGAGAGCACGGCCGCGTGAGCAAACGGGAAGGTGCACCCGGCGGTCAGATGGCCCGGCAGCACCTGTACGATGCCCTTGGCGGGGCGCACATCCCGGCTCATGCTCACCGAGTAGCCCTTGTCGGCCAGGTCACGGGTGAGGGCAGCGGCACCCTGGGGGTGCCGGAAAACAGGGTAATGGCGTACCCCTGTGCAAGGAGCGGGTCCAGGTCCTCCCGCAGGAGGCCAGGTCGCCGTTCCAATTGGGGGCCGCAAAGGCTCGGCATTGATGAGGTCTTTCAGTTTGAACTCGTTCATGCCGCGCAGGAAGTTCTCGCACAGCAGGGTGCTCTGCTTCTGGGCGGCGATGACCAGATCGTCCATGGTCTGGTACAGCACATCCAGCCCGGGGCAGAGCACACCCTCCTCCAGCAGGCCGGTCAGCTCCTCGCTGCGGCGGAATTCGGTGGCTTTCTGGGCATCGCGGATGCCGCCCATCTCGTCCAGAATGAACAGGGGCGCGTCCAGATGATCCAGCAGGGTGGCCGGTTCCGGGTAGCGGATGCCGTAATACTTGTCCATGGCTTCCGGCATCAGGCCGGAGTCCAGCTGGGACAGGTCGGCTTCGGTGGCCTTTTCCAGCGCGGTGCGGTGTTTGCCGCGGGCCTTTTTCACAGCGGCACGCAGGGCCTCGGCAGTCTCTTCGGTGCTGCCGAACAGCACTTCGCGGGCAGGGGAAAGTAGATTTTTTCCAGTGCGCCGTCCCGCCGCTGGGTCAGCAGGTCAAAGGAGGCCATGGAGTCGATCTCATCGTCCCAGTATTCCACACGGGCAGGCTGGCGCATATCCGGGGCATAGATGTCCACGATATCGCCGCGCACGCTGAACTGGCCGGGGCCGTCCACCTGACTGCGGCGCACATACCCGGCGGCAAA
>ENA-OQCF01000826-OQCF01000826.1-human-gut-metagenome-genome-assembly--contig:-NODE-826-length-11307-cov-11.304651_pt1 | contig 11307 bp, 10 predicted proteins | sample MGYA00242756_ERZ504573 | MGnify/ENA primary metagenome ERZ504573 (study PRJEB26092, sample SAMD00036240) | human gut metagenome | host: Homo sapiens | study: EMG produced TPA metagenomics assembly of...
CTTATCGTATTTCTTTAGCTTCACTCTTTATACCGTATGCCCGATCCGCATATGATACTTGCTGCAAGAGCGACACGTTGCGTCCGTTTACATCCCGATAAACAGCTTAGTTATTGTAGCACATGAATCTGTCAATTGCAAGACATTTTTATAAAATTCTGTTTTTCTTTACAAGATTAACAAATTCCTTGTTGCTCTTTGTGTGTGCAAACATGTTGAGTACGTTCTCAACAGCCTCATCAGAGCGCATACCGTTGAAGGCTTTACGCATATTATCGACTGCTGCCTGCTCATCCTCATCAAGGAGCAGATCCTCACGCCTTGTTCCTGATTTTACTATATCTATAGCAGGGAAGATTCTCTTCTCGGAAAGCTTTCTGTCGAGCACAAGCTCCATGTTTCCTGTTCCCTTGAACTCCTCAAATACTACATCATCCATCTTGCTTCCGGTATCAACAAGAGCTGTTGCAAGTATTGTCAGACTGCCGCCGTTTCTCATATTACGTGCTGCTCCGAAAAATCTCTTTGGCATATGAAGTGCTACAGGATCAAGTCCTCCTGAAAGTGTACGGCCTGATGGTGGAACTGTCACATTGTAAGCTCTTGCAAGCCTTGTTATGCTGTCAAGGAGTATCATGACATCATTACCATGCTCTACAAGGCGCTTTGCTCTCTCTATTACCATCTCTGACACTCTCTTGTGATGCTCAGGAAGTTCATCAAATGTAGAGTAGATTACCTCGACATTGTCTCCCTCTATAGCCTCCTTGATATCTGTAACCTCCTCCGGTCTCTCATCAATAAGGAGAATAATAAGATGCATCTCAGGATTGTTTACAGTGACAGACTTTGCAATCTCTTTAAGTAATGTGGTCTTTCCGGCCTTAGGCTGTGAAACGATCATGCCTCGCTGTCCCTTTCCTATTGGAGAGATGAGATCTACAACCCTCATCGCAACACTTGCTCCGGGTCTCTCGAGACGCAGTCTCTCATTCGGGAATATAGGCACAAGATCCTCAAAGCTTGTACGCTTCTGTGCAACATCCGGTGTATATCCGTTGACAGTGGTCAGGTATAAAAGAGCCTGGAATTTCTCACGCTCAGACTTCACCTTCATATTACCCTTTACGATATCACCTGTCTTTAAATTGAAGCGGCGTATCTGCGCAGGTGCCACATAGATATCATGATCTCCCGGCATATAATTATCACAGCGGATAAATCCAAAGCCCTCCGGCATTACCTCAAGTATGCCTTCTGCCTCTTCTCCACTGTCGAGTGCTGCATAATCATCTTTAAAAGAGTTGGCGCGCTCCTCGGCTGTACCGTTTTTCTCAGCCTCCTCAGCCTCCTTTGCATCCTCCTCGAGCATTCTTTCAATAATCTGTCCCTTTTTCAGTGATGAAACGCCCTTAATTCCTCTTGCTTTCGCCAGATCCTTAAGCACAAATGCCGACAAACTTTCATATTTTTCTCTCATCTGTTCCATTTCGTCTTCTCCTTAAATTTGATAACAGTATTTATTCAATTCGTCTAAACAATATTATTTAACAAATATATCTGTGTAGCTATTGGGAAATAACGCCTGAATTGACTTTTGAATTATTAATTATTGATTATACATCATTTCTTTAAAAATATAAAGCGATTTCTTATTTTTTATCATATTTTTATATAATCGGTTATCTGCATAGTTACTTGATTTAAATCACCTGCAATGTTATGATTATTCAAAAGAATTTTTAGAGGGAGAATTACCATGGATAATAAAGAAAAAGCACTGAAATGCCACGAAGAGTGGAACGGAAAACTCGAAACCATCGCCAAATCAAAGGTTAATTCGAGAGAGGACCTTGCAATTGCATACACCCCAGGTGTTGCTGAGCCATGTAAGGTCATAGCCGAGGATAAGGAGGCTGCATACAAATACACCTGGAAGGCAAATACCGTTGCCGTAGTGTCAGACGGAAGTGCTGTGCTTGGTCTTGGAAACATCGGTCCTTACGCTGCCATGCCTGTCATGGAGGGTAAATGCGTACTTTTCAAGGAGTTTGGAAACGTAAACGCTGTTCCTATCTGTCTCGACACTCAGGACACTGAGGAGATTATTGCTGCAGTCAAAAATATCGCACCGGGCTTTGGCGGAATAAACTTAGAGGATATTTCTGCTCCGCGCTGCTTTGAGATTGAGGAGAGACTTAAAGAGATGCTCGATATTCCTGTATTCCACGATGACCAGCACGGAACTGCAATCGTCGTACTCGCCGGTATCATCAACTCTCTGCGCCTGACCGGCAAAAAGAAAGAGGACTGCAAGGTTGTTGTAAACGGTGCAGGCTCAGCAGGTGTTGCCATCACTAAACTTCTTCTGACATACGGCTTTACACATGTGACCATGTGTGACCGTCTAGGCATCATAGGAAAGGACTATCCAAACCTCAACTGGATGCAGCAGAAAATGACAGAGGTTACAAACCTTGAAAATGCAAAGGGTACTCTCGCAGATGCTTTAAAGGGTGCTGACATATTCGTAGGTGTTTCCGCTCCAAATATCGTCACAGCCGAGATGGTTTCTTCTATGAACAAGGACTCTATCCTTTTGCCATGGCAAATCCTGTTCCTGAGATTATGCCTGATGTGGCAAAGGCTGCAGGTGCCAGAGTGGTCGGTACCGGAAGAAGTGATTTTCCTAACCAGATAAACAACGTGGTTGCATTCCCCGGAATCTTCAAGGGTGCCTTAGAAGGACGCGCTGCACAGATCACTGAGGAAATGAAGCTTGCTGCCGCAGAAGCACTGGCCGGTCTTGTTTCTGACGAAGAATTAAATGATGATTTTATTATGCCTGAGGCATTTGACCCGCGTGTTGCCGCTGTTGTCAGCGAAGCTGTAAAGTCACATATTTAATATGAGATACTATTCCCTCAACAGATACTGCCGCGATACATTCGGTGAAAAGCTTTACAAGCTCTCTCTAGATGGAGGCATGACCTGTCCAAACCGTGATGGCACACTCTCATCGCTTGGATGCCTGTACTGCAGCGCCGGTGGCTCCGGTGATTTTGCGGCGGACCGCAGCCTTTCCATAAAGGAGCAGCTGTCTGCCGCTAAGGAAAAGGTTGCTTCAAAGAGCAGCTGTGAGCACTTTATCGCATATTTTCAGGCTTTTACCAACACATATGCGCCGGTAGATTATCTGCGGCGCATATTTTATGAGGCTATAGAAGATCCATCTGTCGCTGTGCTGTCCATCGGCACAAGAACAGATTGTTTTTCTACCGAAATATATGATCTGCTCTCAGAATTAAACGAAATAAAGCCCGTCTGGGTTGAGTTGGGCCTTCAGACCATTCACCGGTCTACTCTTGATGCCATGAATACACATACATGTGTTGATGATTTCATCATTGTAACGGATGAGCTTAGACGCCGTGGCATAAAGGTTATTGTACATCTCATACTCGGGCTTCCTCATGAGACACGGGGAATGATGCTTGAATCAGTTGATTTTGTTGCTAAAAGCGGTATTTTCGGAGTTAAGCTTCAGCTGCTGCATGTGCTAAAGGGCACACCACTGGCTGATATGTATATTAAACAGCCATTTGAGCTTTTTACGCTGGATGATTACTGCGATTTTGTAGTAGACTGTATAGAAAGACTTCCAAAGGATATGGTTATCCACCGCATGACCGGTGACGGACCACGTTCTTTACTTGTTGCACCTCTTTGGAGCACAGATAAAAAACGGGTTCTGAACACAATCAATAAAAGATTTGAAGTGCGAGACACATATCAGGGACGATTAAACTTGTTTTAAAGGAGAGAATCATGGCTGAGCCATTTACCATATATAAGCTGACAATTTTATACATGCTCGACAAAGCGGGCTTTCCGCTGTCAAACACACAGATTTCCAATTTCTTTTTGGAAAAAGAATACACCGACTACTTCCGTGTACAGGAGGTCATCGGTGATTTAGTAAATGCTGATTTAATTAATTTTGAGTCTACTCATTCCAATACACAGTACACTCTGACTGCTGCCGGAAAAGAGACTCTCGGTTTCTTCAAAGACAAAATTACCGACGGTATTGAGTCCGATGTAAAGAGCTTCTTTACTGACAACAAGCTTGAGTTCAGGCAGGAAAACTCCATTCTTGCCGACTATTACAGGACAACTGACCGCAAATATGCAGTACGTTGTCAGGTGCGCTCAGAGAGCACCACCATCATCGACCTGACTCTCTCAGTCGGCACAAAGGAGCAGGCCGAGGCCATCTGCAGCAACTGGAAGAATCAGAACGAGGATGTGTACGCATACCTCATGGATATGCTGCTTCGATAGATTATTTTTTAGTTTTTCTTACAGAGTAGCCGAAGCTTCCGAGCTTATCTCCAAAGCCAAAATACTCTCCGTGCGAGTACATCACGAGGCCGGTATCATTGATATGAAATTTCCCGGTCCCGTCCATGTATTTATCATCCACTGTCACGCCGACAACATCTGCTATAAACATTGTATGGCTGCCGAGCTCCTCGATTTTTCTTACCTTGCACTCAATATTTACCGGGCTTTGTGATATTCCGACTGCTGACACATGCTGCATCGCAAGCGGTGTCAGATGCAGTTCTTTAAATTTATCCACATCCCTGCCGCTTTTCACTCCGCAGTAGTCGCAGGCTCTAAGCAGCTCCTCAGTGGTCAGATTAACCACAAACTCTCCCGTTTCTTTAATCATGTTATAAGAAAATCGCTCCGGCCTTACAGATATTGAAAGCATAGGCGGATTGGTACACACCGTCCCCGCCCATGCCACTGTTATTATATTGTTATTTCCGGCCTTGTCAGTGACACTCACCATCACAGCCGGCACCGGGTTTAGCATATTGCCCGGCTTCCAGTTTTGTTTTCCCATATGTTAATTTATCCTTTAATTTTTCTTTAATATCCTTTATATCCACTAATTTTCCTTTAGGTTTTCCATGCTTTCTTTAAGCCTTGCCCGGTTTGCATCCTCAAGCTCCGTGAGCGGCAGACGAAGTCCTCCCACATCATATTCCAAAAGCTTCATAGCCGCCTTTACAGGAATCGGATTCACCTCACAAAACAGTGCCTCTATTAAATCCAGGTATTTAAGCTGGATATCAAGTGCTGATTTAATATTTCCATTCAGATATTCCATTACCATATCGTGCACTGCAGCGGGCATTACATTAGACAGCACTGATATCACACCGATTCCACCGAGTGAGAGTATTGGGATGACCTGGTCATCATTTCCCGAATAAATATCGAGGTCATCTCCTGCCAGTTTCTTTAGCTTTGCAACCTGCGATATATTGCCACTCGCTTCCTTGATTCCTACTATATTTTCAAAATCCCTGCCAAGCATTGCCGCAGTCTGCGGAAGTATATTGCAGCCTGTACGCGATGGTACGTTGTACATAATGATTGGAAGCCCAACCGCCCCTGCTATCGCTGCATAGTGTGCATAAAGACCATTCTGTGTGGCTTTATTGTAGTAAGGTGTGACAACAAGCAGACCATCTACACCAAGCTTTTCAGCCTTCTGTGAGAAATCTATCACATTTTGTGTGCAGTTGGCACCGGTTCCCGCTATTACAGGAATCTGCCCGGCTGTCTCGTCTACCACACATTTTATTACCGAAAGCTTTTCTTCCTCTGTCATTGTGGCAGGCTCACCTGTCGTGCCACACACGATAATTGCATCAGTGCCACCGTCTATCTGCCTTCTCACCAGCGTCCTAAGCATTTCATAGTTTACACTGTTATCCTCATTGAAAGGAGTAATTAACGCTACTCCGGCGCCCTTAAACAGAGACATATATACCTCCCAAATACACTATTTTACTGAACTATTTTATACTAAACTATTTAACCTATACTAAAATATTAAAGCCTGATATCAGGATTTTCTTTTATTATATCAGCAATTAATTCTCTCTCATCCATGTGATGCTTTACACCCTTTATCTCCTGATAATCCTCATGTCCCTTTCCTGCAAGTACTATGATATCACCATCCTTGGCATTCTCCATGCAGTATCTGATAGCCTCCTTACGGTCAGGAATTGTCACATACTCTCCATCTGCCTTGTGTACACCCTGTAAAATATCATTGATTATGTCCATAGGCTCCTCATCTCTTGGATTATCGGATGTGACAACAGTAAGGTCTGCAAGTCTCGATGACACCTCTCCCATCTCATAACGGCGTGACTTTGCCCTGTTTCCGCCACAGCCAAACAGGCATACAAGTCTGCCCGGCTCATACTCCTTAAGAGTGGTGAGAAGGCTTTCAAGTGCCATCGCATTGTGTGCATAATCAATCATAAGGGTATATCTCTTTGTAACAGGAACAATCTCTATTCTGCCCTTTACACTCACATGATGAAGAGCCTCCCCGATTGCCTTTTTATCCACATTGAAATGATGGCAGATAGCAATGGCCGTTAGTGAATTGTATACTGAGAATTTGCCCGGCACATTGACCTCCACATCAAAATCCAGAAGCCCTGATACATGGTATTTAATGCCGAGTGCTCCATGCTCCTTTTTAAGCTCAACATTTTCTGCTACCAGGTTATTTGTGGACTTGTAGCCGTAAGTCTCCACCTGGCATGTGTGTCCCTTCATAATACCCTCTAAGTGCTCATCATCTCCGTTAAAGATACCAAGCCTGCACTGTCTGAATAAAAGGCTCTTGCAATGCATGTAGTCTGCAAAATCCTTGTGCTCATGCTCTCCGATGTGGTCAGGCTCAAGATTTGTGAATACACCAATATCAAAGGTAAAGCCCGATACTCTGTGAAGCATGAGAGCCTGTGATGACACTTCCATAACAACTGCATCAAGGCCTTCATCCACCATCTCCTTAAACAGCTCCTGAACTCTGTATGACTCAGGTGTGGTATTTGCTGACGGAATTCTCCTGTCACCACATATAGACTCTATTGTACCGATAAGTCCTGTCTTTATGCCGGCTGACTCAAGAATTGACTTTACCATATATGTGGTGGTGGTCTTACCCTTTGTACCTGTAATACCGATAGTCTTTATTTTCTCAGCCGGATAATCAAAATAAGCTGCTGACATACACGCAAGTGCAAGCCTTGTATTATCTACCTTAATATATGTCACCCCTTCGATAGGAGTCACATCTTTTTCGACAACCACTGCCGCTGCACCTTTCTTTACCACATCAGGGATGAAATCATGCGCATCTGACACAGCTCCCGATATGCACACAAATACCGATGCCTTCTCCACCTTGCGCGAGTCATACACGAGTGTGGAAATCTCTATATCTGTGCTTCCTGCTAATACTTTATAATCCATTCTTTCAAGTAATTTTTCAAGCTTCATTTTATTTTCTCCCATATTTTATTATATTTTTGATATATATTTTCTGTTAATTTTGTTTCTTAAAGATTTGTAACTATTCAACCACAGACATTCGCCAAACCGCACAATACTTGTGATTTATATGATATCAATTTCTCCTGAGAAGACCTCAGTAGCAGGTCCAGTCATAAACACATGATTGGTCTTTGGTATATACTCGATAGTCAGATCTCCGCCTCTTAGATGCACAAGCACCTTGTTGTCAGTCTTTTTGTTGAGTATACATGCCATGACGGTCGCACAGGTTCCTGTACCGCAGGCCCAGGTCTCAGCGCTGCCCCTCTCCCATACTCTCATTTTCGCCTCATTCCTTGAAAGTATCTCTACAAACTCCGTGTTGGTGCGCTTTGGAAACATCTTATGATTTTCAAAAAGCGGACCGTATTTCTCAAGCTCAAAACCTGCCACATCATCGACAAACACTACCGCATGAGGATTTCCCATTGAAACACAGGTCATGTGCCACTCTCTATTGCCTGCTGAAATCGGTTCATCTATTACCCTGTAGTCATCACCATAAGCACTTCCGTCTGCTTTCACAACCGGAATGTCCCCAGGCGTCAGAATAGGCTCACCCATATCCACGCGCACCTGTGATACCTTATTTTCCTCAACATATAGTGTAAGGTACTTGATGCCTGCTCCTGTCTCAACCGATATTTCAGTCTTGTCAGTAAGTTTGTGGTCATACACGTATTTCGCCACGCAGCGTATGCCGTTTCCGCACATCTCGGCTTCCGAACCGTCTGCATTATATATCCTCATTCTAAAATCTGCCTTATCAGACGGACCTATTGTGATTAGTCCGTCTGAGCCTATTCCAAAATGCCTGTCACTGACATATATTGACACCCTTGCCGGGTCATCCAACTTCTCCTCAAAAAGATTTACATATACATAATCATTTCCACAGCCGTGCATTTTTGTAAATTTCATAGTGATCACCTCGTTATTGGTTTTATATTGGTAACTATATTATACAGCGCACTTTCTGGTTTTTCTATAGCATTTTGTGCGTTTTATGTTGCGTTTTGTGCTGTTATAGATTATGCTTATAGTAACATCTTATTATCAAAGGAGCATATCATGGATTCAAATTATACAAAAGCAGGCTACCTGACGGAGCCTTTTAAAATATTTCATCTAAGAGATGAACACAAGCTAAATATAGATTTCCATTACCATGATTTCCACAAAATTCTGATTCATCTGCACGGCAATGTATCCTACTGCATTGAGGGCCGCAGCTATGAGCTCAAAGAACATGATATCGTACTTGTCAATGCCGGCGAGGTTCATAAGCCAATATTAAATGACGATTCAATTTATGAAAGAATCATTATATATGTGTCACAGCAACTTATTGACGATTATGTGAGCAAAGGCTATGATCTGGCATGCTGTTTCAAGCAGGCCTATGCTAACCAGTCACATGTACTAAGACTCGCTGCGGCCAAGGGCAGCCGCCTGGCTGATACAATCAAGGGACTAGACTCTACACTTAGAGAAACCAATGAATACGCAAATGAGCTGTACCAGAAGCTCCTGTTTTTAGAGTTTCTGATACAGCTCAATCGTATCACCCTGCATGGCGGTATCGAGTATATTAACACATTTTCCTCAAACAAAAAAATTGTAGAGATTTTGGATTTCTTAAATAAGAATTTAACAAACCGTATAAGTATTGATGAACTGGCAGATAAATTCTATATAAGCAGGTATCACCTGATGCACACCTTCAAGGAAGAAACCGGCTGCACCGTAGGTTCATATATCACAACAAAGCGTCTGCTGCTCGCCCGCGATATGATTCGCGACGGAAGCAGTGTGTCTGCCGCCTGCGATGCCTGTGGATTCGGAAGCTATTCCTCATTTATCCGTGCATACCGCAAGCAATTCCATTCTACCCCTACAAATACATAAAAGCTTCACGATATATCACAGGAAGCTTTTAATTATTTTTAATGCTGCATTATCTCTCATTAATAACATTTATAAGCTCAGGTATGAGCTGCTTCTTACGCGACACTACTCCCTTAAGCATAATTCCATCCCTGCTCTGTGGCAGATTGTATGCTGAAGCTGCTATTGACGCTGCCTCTGCACCACTGTAGATGAGATATGTAGACTCATTAAGTATATCCGTTAGCATAACAAAGAGCATATCAAGCTGTTTTTCCACCTGCATCTTGTCAAGCAGAGGCACCACTCTTGCCTGTACCTTATCGAGCTCTGTTCTCGAAAGAGCAGAAATCTGTGATACTCCAAATGTATAATCCCCTGAATGAAAGATTTTAAAATCCTGATTTAATATTTCCTCTTCTGTCTTGTTAGCAAAGTTACTGCCTGCCTCGAACATTTTCTGGGCAAACTCTTCTACATCTATCTGCGCAATCTCCGCCAGGATAAGTGCTGTAGATTTGTCAACCTGGGTACATGTAGGCGAACGGAACACTAGTGTGTCAGAGAGTATTGCAGCGCACATAAGCCCCGCCATCTGAGGAGTAACCTCCACACCTTTTTCCATATACATCTGATAGATGATGGTTCCGGTACATCCAAGCGGCTGATTTCTGAAATACACAGGCCCTATTGTCTCAAGAGAACCAATTCGATGATGATCAATTATCTCAAGAATCTCAGCCTCATCAATGTTGGCCACTGCCTGTGAGGTCTCATTATGATCCACAAGTATCACCTGTTTTTTCCTTGCATTCATTAAATTTCTGCGTGAAAACATACCCACATAATTTTGGTTTTCGTCAAGTATTGGGAAATCCCTGTGTCGGATTTTTGAAACAGTATCACGCACATCATCCACATAATCATCCAAATCAAAATGAATAAGATTTTCCCTTGTCATAAATGACTTTATCGGCATACTCTGGTTTATCAGACGCGATGTGGTAAACGTGTCATATGGTGTACTTATCACTACCACGTCCTTAGCGTTTGCAGCATTTATGACATCCTTCGATATATCGAAGCCGCTTGTCACAATGATACAGCTGCAGTTTGCCTCAATACATATAAGCTGTGACTCTTCACGGTCTGATATGATGACCAGATCATCCTCAGCCACATTTCCCTTTATGGTATCAGGTGTACCTGCTCCAACTATAACCTTTCCTTTCACAAAATAGCCATGCTCATTGCCTGCAACTATCTTGCCATCCAGCGTCTCTATAATATTTCTGTACTGGGTCCTCGCCTTTGCCAGGATAGAATTGTCATACACATCCATATATGACTTTGCTATATCACCTGTCACAATAAGCCCTTCAAGCTTGTCCTTCTTATTGACAACCGGAAGAGTGACTACGTTGAGTATCTTCATCATCTCCCATGCCTTTTTCATGGATAAATTACTACTGACACCCTCAGTCCTTCTGATATGTATATCCTTTATCTGTGTGCCAACATCCTTTAAAAGGGCAGGCGTATCTGCCTTAAAATAATCCAGCACAAATGCTGTCTCTGCACTGACGCTGCCTGCTCTCATTGGTATGTATTCCATTGTATCATCTGTATGTGATTTAAGGTTTGCATACGCTATTGCTGCACAGATAGAATCTGTGTCAGGATTTTTATGTCCAACAACTCTTACAATCTTTTTTGCCATTTAGTCTTCCTCTCTGTCTGCCTTATAAAATGTCAAAATATGGTGCAACTCCCTAACCGGGAACTGCACCACCCTATTACAATAATATTTATTAAAAAATCGAACCAAAGAACCCCAATATATACAATGCGATTGCAACAAACCAAATGTATTGATAATAGCCAGCACAGTAGAGATGACTGCAAAAGTCTTTGTTGTTCCTACCTGCTTCTCAAGCTCTGACACTGTGTCCACCTTGTCTCCCATTACCTTAAAGAGAT
>ENA-OQCF01000827-OQCF01000827.1-human-gut-metagenome-genome-assembly--contig:-NODE-827-length-11303-cov-4.857552_pt1 | contig 11303 bp, 18 predicted proteins | sample MGYA00242756_ERZ504573 | MGnify/ENA primary metagenome ERZ504573 (study PRJEB26092, sample SAMD00036240) | human gut metagenome | host: Homo sapiens | study: EMG produced TPA metagenomics assembly of...
TACCAGAACGGCTCCGGCATCTTCCACTTCGGCGGCATTGCGGCGGGCATCGGGTCTGCTGCTGGGCGGGTGGATGTTCTTCTGCATCGTGCGGCTGCTGCTGCGGCTGAAAAAGCTGGAGACGAACGAACAGCTGCTTGTGCTGCTGCTCGTCGCCATGCTGGCGGTCTGCGGCATCTCCTACGCCTACTTCCACGAGTATTACCTCTATTTCTGGCTCATGAACATGCCGGTGGCCATTGCGGTCATGGCGGTGGAACTGAAGACCGAGGACTTCCGCCTGCCCGGCGCGCGGCAGCTGCTGGGTGTGGTGCTGGCAGGCTGCTTCACGGTCTGCGCCGTCAACACCGTCCGGCAGGAGATCGAAAACCCGTATCTCGCCCACAAGGGGCTGGACGCCGCCGCCGACTGGCTGGTGGACAACGGCTACACCGAAGGCTACGCCACGTTCTGGAACGGCAACGCATGACAGAGCTGACGAACGGAAAATTGGACGTCTGGACGCTGCAATCGCTGGATGAGGACTACGTCCCCAACTGGCTGCAGCGCAAGGACCACCTGACCACCGACCCGCAGCACCCGTTCCTGCTCATCGACACCGAGACCGACGGCCCGGCGGAGAGCGCGGGCCTTGTGCAGAACGGCGAATGCACCGAGGTCTACAACGACGGACGGTTCGTCATCTATGACTTCGCCGGCGCGGACGCCGTGCATGCGGCGGCGAAGTGAAAAAAGCGACAACACAAGCCCTGCCGTATTTGTAGGGGCGGATGCAAGCGTCGACCCCTACGGTACAACAACGAAATATAATATATAAAATATAAGGAGTGTTCTTATGCGTTACTGCAAAAAATGTACGATGCCCGACACCCGGCCCGGGATCACCTTTGACGCGGAGGGCGTGTGCAGCGCCTGCCGCCACTACGAGAACCGCAAAAATGTGGACTGGGATGCCCGCTTCAAGGAGTTCGAGGCCTACTGCGACAAGTACCGCGGCATGAACGGCCCCGGCGGCTATGACTGCGCCGTCGCCGTCTCCGGCGGCAAGGACAGCCACTTCCAGGTCTGGATGCTCAAAGAGGTCATGCACATGAACCCCATCCTGTTCAGCGTCGAGGATAACTTCCCCATGACGCAGGCGGGCATCCACAACCTCAAGAACATCAGCGAGGAGTTCGGCTGCACGATCATCTCCTGCAAGCCCAACATCAAGGTGCAAAAGACGCTGATGCGCAAATTCTTTGAGAAGTACGGCAAGCCGACCTGGTACGTGGACCGCCTGATCTACACCTTCCCGCTGCACATGGCCGCCAAGTTCAACACCCCGATGCTCTGCTACGGCGAGAACGTCAGCTTTGAGTACGGCGCAACGCCGATAAGGAGACCTACTCCGCCATGGGCCAGATCGAGAATGGTGTCGCCGTCGGTATGCCGATGGAGGAACTGCTGGGCGACGGCGTGACCGAGAAAGACCTCTCTCTGACGCTGGCCCCCAGCGCCGAGGAGCGCGCCAAGCTCGACCCGTTCTACATGAGCTACTTTGTGCCCTGGAACAGCTATAAGAACTACCAGATCGCCAAGGCCCACGGCTTCCACGACCTGACCCACGAGTGGGACCGCACCCACCACGCCGAGAACTTTGACCAGATCGACTCCCGCGCCTATCTGGTGCACAGCTGGCTCAAGTATCCCAAGTTCGGCCACGCCGCTGCCACCGACTACACGGCCCGCTACATCCGCTACGGCATGATGACCCGCGAGGAGGCTATCCCCATCATCAAGGAGCGCGACGGCAAGCTCGACCCGCTCTGCGTGCGTGACTTCTGTGAGTTCTGCGGCTACACCGAGACCGAGTTCTGGGCCATTCTGGACAAGTTCTACAACCGCGACCTGTTCGAGAAGAACGAGTACGGCGAGTGGCAGCTCAAGCATCCCATCTGGGAGGAAAACAAGTAATGGTACGTCATGTTATTTTGTGGAAATTAAAGGAGATGCCCGACGCCGAAAAGGCCGCCGTCAAGGCCGGCATCAAGGAAGGGCTGGAGGGTCTGGCCGGTAAGATCCCCGGCCTGCTGGATGTCCGCGTCTACACCGACGCCCTGCCCAGCTCTGCCAACGCTGACCTGATGCTGGACACAACCTTCACCGACGCCGCCGCGCTCAAAGGCTACTCCACCCACCCCGCCCACGTCGCCGTGGCGGACGGCAAGGTAAGACCGTACACCGCGGTAAGGACGTGCTTGGATTTTAACGTGTAAGCAAGCAGAAAATAAAATGTAGGGGCGGATTCCATATCCGCCTGTGGACGCTTCCGCAGCCGCGGACTCTGCGGGCGCATATAGAATGCGCCCCTACGGTATAACGGAGGAATAACCATGACCACCCTCATCCGCAGCGGCCTCGTCCATGATGCTGTCCACCGCGACGCCTGCAAGGCCGACATTCTGCTGGCCGACGGCAAAATTGCCGCCATCGGAACCGATTTGACTGCCCCGGCGGACGCGTGGTTTTCGACGCCGACGGCTTGATGTATTCCCCGGCTTTTGGGCAAGGACGCGGACGTCGTCATCACGAACGGCTGCCCCTTCGAGGTCATGACCGAGGTGCGGGCTGTATTTATCGACGGCGTGCAGATTGCGGAATAACACCCCTTGCAAAATGATTTTCCTTGTGCTATAATACCTGCATACGGCAAAGGCGCCGTCTGATAGCATTGCTATCGGACGGCGCCTTTTCATTTTGATACAGAGCCGATTGGAGTGTAAAGAATATGGAAAAGATTCCCCGTCACATCGACATTGACTACAGCAAGTACGCCCCGGACATTCCGGAGGACCAGCTCGAAGCCTACTACGGCCTGCCCAGGCACGTGCAGTTCTGCAAAGAGTGCGTCATGAGCAACCAGAAGCCCAACTCCTGCTATGAGTTTGAGCATACGATCAACTCCATCAAGAAAACGATGGTCATTCAGGAGGACGGCGTCTGTGATGCCTGCCATGCCTGCCACAACAAGGCCAACGGCCATATCGACTGGGCCCTGCGCGAGAAGGAGCTGCGCGAGCTCTGCGACCAGTACCGCAAGAACGACGGCAGCTATGACTGTTTGGTGCCCGGCTCCGGCGGCAAGGACAGCTTCTACGCCGCGCACCTGCTGAAATACAAGTACGGTATGCACCCGCTGACCGTCACCTGGGCCCCGCACATCTATACGCCTTGGGGCTGGGAGAACATGCAGGCGTGGATCCACGCGGGCTTTGACAACTACCTGTGCACCCCCAACGGCATGACCCACCGCCTGCTGACCCGCCTTGCGACGGAAAACCTGTTCCACCCGTTCCAGCCGTTCATTCTGGGCCAGAAGCAGCTGGCACCCAAGATGGCCGCGAAGTTCGGCATCCCGCTGGTGTTCTACGGCGAGAACGAGGCCGAGTTCGGCAACCCGATTGCCGATAACAACTCCGCCCTGCGCGACGAGCACTTCTTTGCGGTCAACGACTACGACCACATTTATCTGGGCGGTGTCAGCCTGCGCCAGCTGGAGGAGGACTACAAGGTGGACAAGGCCGATTTGGCCATCTATCTGCCGTCCGAAACCTCCAACCTTGAGAAAAACCACATTCAGGTGCGGTATCTGGGCTATTACGAGAAGTGGCATCCGCAGGGCGCGTACTACTACAGCGTCGAGCACGGCGGCTTCCGCCCCGCGCCGGAGCGCACCCAGGCACCTACTCCAAGTACAACTCCATCGATGACAAGATCGACGACTTCTTCTACTACACGACCTACATCAAGTATGGCATCGGCCGCACGACCTACGACGCCGCGCAGGAGATCCGCAACGAGGAGATCACGCTGGACGAGGGCAAGGCGCTCTGCAAGAAGTTTGACGGCGAGTACCCGGACCGCTTTGAAAAGGAAATCTTCAAATATCTGTCGCTGGACCGCCAGCACTTCCCCTGGGCCAGCCAGCTGTTTGAGCAGCCCAGGATGGACCGCGACTACTTTATGGACCTGGCGGACCGCTTCCGCTCCCCCCACATCTGGAAGTGGGAGGACAATATGTGGAAGCTCCGCCACACCCCCTACGAGGGCGACAGCGAGGTACTGTGGGGCGACCCGAGGGGAACGCACCACGAAATTTGAGCGAAAAGGCTTCCCCCTTGGAGGAAGCTGTCCGCGAAGCGGACTGATGAGGGGTGGACTTTCCGCAGCAACCCGTTTGCGGGCAATTGCGGCATACGCGCCCCTCATCCGGCCTTGCTTCGCGCGGCCGCCTTCCCCCACAAGGGAAGGCTTTAGAAAGGTTCAGCTATGAGCAAAAAAATACGACTTATCGCAAGATTGGACGTCAAGGACACCAACCTTGTCAAGGGGATCCAGCTCGAGGGACTGCGCAAGCTGGGCGACCCGAATGCGTTTGCCAAAGAATATTATGAGGCCGGGATAGACGAGCTGCTCTATATCGACATCGTCGCCAGCCTGTACAACCGCAACAATTTAAGCGATATTGTGCGAAAAACAGTCGATGATGTGTATATTCCCGTCTGCGTCGGCGGCGGTCTGCGCAGCGTTGAGGATGTGCGCCACATCCTGTCGATGGGTGCGGACAAGGCGGCCATCAACACGGCGGCCATCAAGCGCCCCGAGCTTATCACCGAGGTGGCCGAGGCGTTCGGCAGCCAGTGCATGGTGCTGTCGATCCAGGCCAAGCGCAGCCGCACCTGGCCCGGCAAGTGGGAAGCCTACTACGACAATGGCCGCGCCCACTCCGGCTATGACGTCGTCGAGTGGGCCAAGCGCGGCGTGGCGCTGGGCGCGGGCGAAATTCTGCTGACCAGCGTTGACAACGAGGGGTTACAGCAGGGTATGGACCTTGAATTGATCGAGGCCGTGACGAAAGCCGTGAACGTGCCGGTCATCTGCGGCGGCGGTGTCGGCTGCGGCGACGACATTGTGGACGCTGCCAACGCGGGCGCGGACGCCGTGGCCTGTGCCGCTGTGCTGCATTACAAAAAAGAAACCGTGACGGAGCTGAAAGAGGACATCCGCGCGGGCGGGGTGGAGGTGCGCCGGGTATGAAGGTAACAGTGATTGACTACGGCCTGTCCAACCTGTTGAGCGTCCGCCATGCGTTTGCCCACTTTGGGGCCGAAACGCTGCTGACCAGTGACCCGGCGGACGTGCTGGCCGCGGAAAAGCTGGTGCTGCCGGGCGTCGGCGCGTTCAAGGACGGCATGGACGGTCTGGCACGGCTGGGGCTGATCGAGCCGATTCGCCAGAAGCTGCCGCCGGTACGCCGCTGCTGGGCATCTGCTTAGGAATGCAGATGCTGTTTGACGAGTCGGAGGAGTTCGGCCTGCACAAGGGCCTTGGGCTTATTCCGGGCCGTGTGGTAAAGATCCCCGACACGGACGTGGACGGCCATCCGCAGAAGGTGCCGCACATCAGCTGGGATCCGCTCTACCCCGGCGGCGGGCGCACGGATTTTTCCGGCACGGCGCTGGCCGCGCTCAAGCCCGGCGAGGAGTGCTATTTTATCCACAGCTACGAGGCCAAGCCCGTCCGCGATGAGGACCGTCTGGCCGACACCGTCTACGGCGGGCGCGAGATCTGCGCCGCCGCCAGCCACGGCAGCGTCCTCGGCTGCCAGTTCCACCCGGAAAAATCCGGGGCGGTCGGACTGAAAATTATTGAGGAGTTTTTGAAGAAGTAAAGGCTTCCCCCGCGGGGCTGCGCCCACAGGCGCGTGTCGGAGCGCAACCGCCGTAGGCGGCTCTTAGCGCGGAGACTGAAGCTGTCAGCGGCCCCGCCCGCTGACTGATGAGGGCCGACCTTGCCGTTGCAGCCCATCAACGGGCAATAATGGCAAACCTGCCCTCATCCGGCCCCGCGGGCCACCTTCCCCCAAGGGGGGAAGGCTTTATAGCTAACGCCCTGTGCGATTCCGCACAGGGCGTTGCTTTTTCCCCCGCAATAGGCTATAATGTACCTTGTATAAATGTGCAAAGGGGAATTGCTATGTCCTGTGACTTGCTCGTCGGCTCCACCGGGTTTGTGGGGGGCAACCTGCTGGCCAAACATACCTTCGCCGCGGCATGTCACAGCAGTGACATAACCGCGCAGTACGGCACCCGCCCGGACCTCTGTGTCTACGCGGGCGTGCCGGCGGCCATGTTCCTGGCCAACGCCGACCCGGAGGCCGACCTTGCCGTCATGCGCGCCGCGCGGGAGAATATCCGCCAAATCGCGCCCAAAAGACTTGTCCTGATTTCCAGCATTGCCGTGCTGGCAGACAGCCGCGGCGTCTATGAGGATAGCCCCGCGCAGGACACCGAAGGTCTGCCCGCCTACGGCAAAAACCGTCTGGAATTGGAGCACTGGGTGCGCGAGGACTTCCCCGACGCGCTCATTGTGCGCCTGCCCGCACTGTACGGCACCGGCATCAGGAAAAACTTCCTCTTTGACCTGCACACCATCACCCCGGCCATGCTCAGGCCGGAAAAATACAGCGAGCTGGCGGCAAAATCGCCGCTTGTCAAATCAGCCTACACGCTGGCGGACAACGGCTTTTACAAGCTGAACGGCACCGCGACCCGGCAGCGCTGCGCGCCTTTTTTGCAGCCAACGACTTCAACGCCCTGGCCTTCACCGATGCCCGCAGCCGCTACCAGTTCTATAATTTAGGCCGTCTCTGGTCGGATATGGAGGCTGCCCGCGCCGCTGATGTAAAGCTGCTGCACCTCTGCACGCCGCCGGTCTCTGCCGCCGAGGTCTACACCGCCGTGACCGGCAAAGCGGACTGGCACAATGAACTGCCCAAGCCCCCGTTTGGCTACGACCTGCGCAGCCGCCACGCGGCGCTTTTGGGCGGCAGCGGCGATTACCTTTGCACAAAACAGCAAGAATTGGATGATATTACGCGCTTTATGCGCAGTTGGAGGGACTGATCCATGCCGAGCTATCAGCTTGCCATCTCGAACATTGCATGGCAGAAGGACGATGACGAAACCGTATACGCGGCCATGCAGCAGGCGGGCTTCACCGGCCTGGAGCTGGCCCCGACCCGCATTTTCTCCGAAGCACCGTATGAAAACCTGACGAGTGCGCTGCTGTTCGGCGGCTACCTCAAAAACCGCTGGGGCTTCTCGGTGCCCAGTCTGCAAAGCATCTGGTACGGCCAGAAGGCAATATCTTTGACCCTGCCGACACCGAGCACCTGCTGGACTACACGGCGCAGGCGTTCCAGTTTGCCCACAGCCTGAACTGCCCGTCGCTGGTGTTCGGCTGCCCGAAGAACCGTATGCGCCCGCTGGGGGCCAACGATGCCGCCGCCGAGGCGTTCTTCATGCAGGCGGGCAACCTGGCCGCGCGGTACGGCGTGCATCTGGCGCTGGAGGCCAACCCGCCGATGTACACGAACTACCTGAACGGCACCGCCGACGCCTTTGCGCTCGTCAAGCGGCTGGACAACCCCGGCTTGTCGGTCAATCTGGACCTGTCCACCGTGCTGGCGCAGGGAGAGCACTTGCAGAGCTTCATTGATGATATGCAGTATGTCAGCCATGTCCACATCAGTGAGCCGGGTCTGGTCCCGATTGAGCGCCGCCCCGAGCACAAGGAGCTGGCGCTGCTGCTGGGGGCTGTCGGCTACCGCGCTTCGTCTCCGTCGAGATGGCCCACACCGACGTGGATACGATCCGCCGCACGATGGACTATATCGCGGAGGTGTTCGCATGATCGAGTATGAGCGCACAAACTTGAACGGCGTGCCCGACTACACGGCTGTGGAGTTTGAGGGCCGCCGCCATGACTACTGCCTGCTGATCCCCGTCATCAACGAGGGCGCGCGCATCCTGACCGAGCTGGGCCGCGCCCAGAAGGCGGGCATCGACCGGCTCTGCGACATCGTCATCTGCGACGGCGGCTCCACCGACGGCAGCATGAAGCGGGAGACGCTGGCGCTCTACCACGTCAACACGCTGCTGACGAAAACCGGCCCCGGCAGGCAGGCGCCCAGCTGCGCATGGGCATGTATTTTGCGCTGGACCGCAATTATAAAGGCATCCTGACCATCGACGGCAACAACAAGGATTCCATCGAGGACGTGCCAGAGTTTATCGCAAAACTGCAGGAGGGCTATGACCTCGTGCAGGGCAGCCGATTTATCCGCGGCGGCCACGCCATCAACACGCCGCCGGTGCGCTATGCCGCCGTGCGGCTCATCCACGCGCCGCTCGTCAGCCTGGGGGCGCACCAGTGGTTCACCGATACGACCAACGCCTACCGCGCCTACAGCCGCGAGTACCTGACCCACCCGGATGTCCGCCCGCTGCGCGATGTCTTTGGCGGGTATGAGCTGCTGGCGTATTTAAGCATCCGCGCGACGCAGCTGGGCCTGAAGGCCTGCGAGGTCCCCGTGACCCGCGCCTACCCTGCCACCGGCAAGACGCCGACGAAGATCAGCGGCTTCAAGGGCAACAGCGACCTGATGAAGGTCCTGCTGAATGCGCTGGCCGGGAAGTATAATCCGTAAGTTCTATTTTGCAAAGATGCAGGGGCGAGCAGTGCTCGCCCGCGGCACTTGGCGGCAGCCGCAAAGTGCCCGGGGCGATGACGAGCATCGACCCCTACAATACCGGGGCGGATCCCATATCCGCCCGGCAATCGTCCGAAGGAATGTAAAAAGGGGAAACGCTCTATGACCTACGATAAAATCATCCTCGGCGCGGGGCTGTACGGCCTGTACGCGGCGCAGAAATGCGGCGCGGCGGGGCAGCGCGTCCTTGTGCTGGAGCGCGACCCCGCGCCCTTCAATGCGCGCGACCTACATCAACCAGGCCCGTGTCCACATGGGCTACCACTACCCGCGCAGCTACTCCACGGCCATCAAGTCCGCCCACTATTTTGAGCGGTTCTGCAATGATTACGGCTTCTGCCTGCACACCGAGTTTGACCAGGTCTACGCCACCAGTGCGCACTTCTCCTGGACGAACGCGGCGGAATTCCGCCGGTTCTGCGCGGCGGCAGGCATCCGCTGCGACGACGTTGCGCCCGAGCGCTACTTCAACCCGGGTCTCTGCGACGGCGCGTTCCTGACCACCGAGTACACCTACGATGCGCAGATACTCAAGCGCTGGTTTCTGGAGCAGCTCGCCGCACTGCCCAACGTTGAGGTACTGTACAGCCACAAGCCGACGGCCATCGAGAAGGTCGGCAGCGCGTGGCGCGTGCAGGCGGGAGACATCATCGCCGAAGCGCCCTATCTGCTGAACGCGACCTACGCGGGCGTCAACGACATCCACGCCATGCTCGGCCTGCCGCCGTTCGGCATTAAGTACGAAAAATGCGAGATCATTTTGTGCACCGTGGACAAAAGCCTGAAAAACACCGGCATCACGGTCATGGACGGGCCGTTTTTCAGCCTGATGCCCTTCGGCCGGACCGGCCTGCACAGCCTGACGAGCGTGACCTTCACCCCGCATGAGACGAGCTATGACAGCGTCGCGACCTTCCCGTGCCAGCAGGAATGCGGCGGCGTGTGCAAGCCGGGCAGCCTGTACAACTGCAATGAGTGCCCGGCTAAGCCGCAAAGCGCCTGGCCCTACATGAGCCAGCTGGCCCGCAAGTATTTAAAGGAAGAATACGGCTTTGCTACCACAGCAGCCTGTTCAGCATGAAGCCCATCTTAAAGGCCAGCGAGATCGACGACTCGCGCCCGACGGTGGTCCGCGTGATGAACGACGAGCCGAAGCTCGTCAGCGTGCTGTCCGGCAAGATCAACACGGTATACGACCTGGACGAGGTATTGGATGTATGATGCTTAAAGACAACAATTTTATTTCGGCAGTCGTCTACCTGCACAACGACGGCGCGCGCGCCATGGAGTTCTGCCGCACGGTGGCCGCAGAGCTGGACGCCAACTTTAAACAATATGAGCTGGTCGTCGTGGACGACGCCTGCACCGACGACACGGTCAAACAGCTGCGCACCTGGGGCAGGGAGCAGGACGCCCCGCTGACGATTTTGCACATGAGCATCTACCACGGGCTCGAGGACGCCATGAACGCCGGCCTCGATGCCGCCATCGGCGACTATGTCTATGAGTTCGACTCCACCGAGCTCTGCTACGCGCCGACGCTTATTATGCAGGCGTACAGGGCGGCGCTGGACGGCAACGATATTGTGTCGGTCTGCCCGCGCACCGTGCGCGGCGGCAGCAGCCTGTTTTATAGGGTGTTCAACGCCCACTCCCGGAGCGCCTACCGCCTGCGCACCGACGCGTTCCGTCTGGTGACGCGCCGCGCCATCAACCGCGTCCATGCGTCCAGCACGCACCTGCCCTACCGCAAGGCGGCCTACGCGGCCAGCGGCTTACGGATGGTCGATCTGGAATTTGACGGCCAGCTGACCGTTAAGCAGAAGGCCGGTTCAATCTGGCGCTGGACAGCCTGACGCTCTACACGAACTTCGGTTTCAAGGCCAGCGTGACCGTCACGCTCTGCATGATGGCGTTGGCGCTGGCCGAGCTGATCTATACCCTCGTCATCTTCGCCACCGGCCACCCGGTAGAGGGTTGGACGACGACGATGTTCGTCATCACCGTCGGGTTTGCGGGGCTGTTCGCCGTGCTGACCATCATCGTCAAGTATCTGTCGCTGCTCTTAAATCTGACGTTCAGGCAGCAGAAATATCTTGTGGAAAGCATTGAGAAGCTGCAAAAATAACGCATGAGGAAGTTACCGATGAAGCATTTTCGCCCGCGGCTATCCCGCCGCGCTTTCTGGGTGTTCTGCGCCTGCTGGTCTGCCTGCGTCTGGCGCTGACGGGCTTTCAGCAGGCGTACATCTGGGTGGGCGGTGCGCCGCTGGACGACGAGCTGATGTTCCGCGCGGCCAACCATATCACAGCCGGGCAGTGGCTGGGCGCGTATGATTATCTGACGCTGTCCAAGGCCATGTTCTTCCCGGTGTGGCTGGCACTGCTGCACGCGCTGCACCTGCCGTATCTTATCAGCGGCGCGGCGCTCTGGTGCGGGGCGGCACTGCTGGCGGCATTTTCATTTTCGACGCTGTGGCGCAAAAAAGACCCCGCACAGGGCCGCGTGCTGACGCTTAGCCTGTTTGCGGCGCTGGCGTTTCTGCCGTCGAGCTGGGCGGCCTACACGCTGCGCGTCTACCGGGACAACATCTTTCCGGCGCTGTGTCTGTACTTCTTTGCGGGCATGGCGGGCATGGCGCTGCGCGCGGTGCTCACGCCGGAAAAGCCGCTCTGGCCGTGGCTGGCCGCGGCGGGCGCAGGTCTGG
>ENA-OQCF01000829-OQCF01000829.1-human-gut-metagenome-genome-assembly--contig:-NODE-829-length-11266-cov-9.859503_pt1 | contig 11266 bp, 16 predicted proteins | sample MGYA00242756_ERZ504573 | MGnify/ENA primary metagenome ERZ504573 (study PRJEB26092, sample SAMD00036240) | human gut metagenome | host: Homo sapiens | study: EMG produced TPA metagenomics assembly of...
CCAGGCGTTGAACGGCTGATGCAGGCACCCTCGTCACGCAGCAGGATAGCGCGGACATAGGTCGCGAAGGCGGCAGGCCGGCAGCTCGGCAAACGAAACACCGTGGTAGGAGGGGTTGGGCTCAGCGATCTGGGCGTACTTGCCACTCGCCTTCCAATCGAAGTTACCGCCGTCGACGATCACACCGCCCAGCGAGGTACCGTGGCCGCCGATGAACTTGGTTGCAGAGTGGACGACGATGTTGGCACCATGCTCCAGCGGACGGAACAGATACGGGGTGCCGAAGGTGTTGTCGACGACAACCGGCAGGCCATGCTTCTTGGCGATCTCGGAGATGGCGTCGATGTTGGGGATGTCGGAGTTGGGGTTACCGAGCGTCTCGAGATAGATGACCGTGGTGTTGTCCTTGATGGCGCCCTCGACCTCGTCCAGGTTATGGGCATCGACGAAGGTGGTCTCGACACCAAACTGGGAGAGCGTGTGCTCCAGCAGGTTGTAGGAACCGCCGTAGATGGTCTTCTGGGCGACCACGTGGTCACCGGCCTGGGCGAGGGCCTGCAGGGTATAGGTGATGGCGGCGGCGCCAGAGGCGACGGCGAGGCCAGCAACGCCGCCCTCGAGCGCAGCGATACGGTCCTCGAAGACGCCCTGGGTGGAGTTGGTCAGACGGCCGTAGATGTTACCGGCGTCGGCAAGACCAAAGCGGTCGGCGGCGTGCTGGGAGTTGCGGAACACATAGCTCGTGGTTTGATAGATAGGCACAGCACGGGAGTCGGATGCAGGATCGGCGCTCTCCTGGCCAACGTGCAGCTGCAGGGTATCGAAACCAAAGGTGTGCTCGGGGTTGTTGATAAACTGGCTCATGATGATCTCCTTGATCGAAGAAAGTAATAAGAGTAAGAGAAGTAAGTCGCTGTCTCCTGATCACGCCGACGGGCGCAAACAGGAGCCCGGCATTCGTCTTGGTAAGCAATTCATATGCGGGCCTCCTTTCGCATCCCGGTTCCTTGGTCGGCTTAATTACCTACCGCCTTTGTGTGTTTTGAATAGTACGAGCATTGTTTTGCTCGGTCAATCACTTAAAAGCGCTAACTTGTTATCGGTTTTTTAGATATCTATCGAAAGGATGGGCGCCGATGACCCTCCAGCAACTTCGTTTTTTGATCGCCGTGGCAGAGTCCGGATCGATCAACGCCGCAGCCCAGCGCCTTTATACGGCACAGTCCAACATCTCAAACGCTGTCAAAAGCCTGGAACAGGAGCTCCATCTGGAGATCTTTACGCGCTCCAGCCGCGGCGTCACGCTCACCAACGACGGCACCGAGCTATTGGGCTATGCGCGCCAGGTCGTAGAGCAGGCCGACATGCTCGAGGCACGCTACGAGGACGGCGGCACACCCCAGGCGCGCTTGCCGTCTCGGCCCAGCACTACGCTTTTTCGGTCAAGGCCTTTGTCAACGTCGTCGAGCGCTGCCGCGACAGTAAGTTTGAGTTCATCATGCGCGAGACCACCACCTCGCAGATCATCGACGACGTCCGCGCATTTCGCAGCGATATCGGCATTCTGTACCTGGATGACTTTAACGCCCGCGTTCTGCAGAAGGCCTTCGCCGATGCCCGCGCAAGCTTCCATCCCCTCTTCGACGCGACGGTCCACGTCTTCGTTAGCGAACGCCACCCGCTCGCACGCCGCCCTCAGCTGTCCCTTGCCGACCTCACGCCCTATACGCGCTACAGCTTTGAGCAGGGAACCTCAAACTCCTTCTATTACGCCGAGGAACCTTTTAGCTATATCCCTTGCGACCGCAACATACGAATCTCGGACCGCGGAACACTTACTAACTTACTTATCACGTCGAACGGTTACACCCTGTCGACCGGTGTCCTTTCCAATGAAATGCAGTGGGGTATGGCATCGATCCCGTTAGCAGACGCCCCAACGATGCACGTAGGATATATCATGCACGACGAGCGCAAGCCCTCTCCTCTCTTGCGGCAATACCTCGACGAGCTCAACCGCATCATCCATGCCAACTAACTGTCGGAAGACGGGATAGAAATCGTAAATTGCTAGCCCCCGGCAGGCATGGCGCTACAATGGTCACTCACACGAAGCGTACCCAACGAAAGGAACCATGTGAAGGTCATCATCTATACCGACGGCTCGGCCCGATCAAATCCGGGACGCGGCGGCTACGGCGCCGTGCTCAAGTACACCAACCCCGCCGGCAAGACCTTCACCTCCGAGCTTTCGCGTGGCTACGCCAAGACCACTAACAACCGCATGGAGCTCATGGCGGTCATCGTGGCGCTCGAGGCACTTAACCGCCCCTGCGAGGTCGAGGTCCATTCCGATTCGCAATACGTCGTCAACGCCTTCAACAAACACTGGATCGACGGCTGGAAAAAGCGCGGGTGGAAAACTGCCAACAAGCAGCCCGTCAAGAACCGCGACCTGTGGGAGCGCCTGCTTGCCGCAAAGAGCAAGCATAAGGTGGAGTTCATCTGGGTTAAGGGGCATGCCGGCCACGAGCTCAATGAGCGCTGCGACGAGCTCGCCACCACCGCGGCCGACGGAGCCAACCTCGATATCGACACCGGCTTTAGCGAGAGCGACCTGTAACGGCGTTTTCGCACGCTTTTATGTCCTCCCGCGCTACACTCGTCCTGTAGGCCAAACAACGCAAGGGGGACACATGCTGCGCATCGCAACCATCGGCACATCCATGATCACCGACGACTTTATCCAAGTCGTCAATGCCAACGACCAGGCTACATTCGTAGGCACGCTCTCGCGCGACGCAGATCGTGGCGCCGCCTTTACCGCCGAACACGGCGGCGAACGCAACTTCACCGCACTTGACGAGCTTGCGTCCGCCGACGACGTCGACGCCGTCTACATCGGCAGCCCCAACGCGCTCCATCACGAGCAGGCGCTCGCCTGCATCGCCGGTGGCAAGCACGTCATCGTCGAGAAGCCCTTCTGCGCCACCGAAGCGCAGGCACTGGAAGTCTTCCGCGCTGCCGAGGCAGCAGGCGTCGTGGCCCTCGAGGCCATGCGCCCGCTTCACGACCCCGCCTTCCACGCCATTGAGGACGCTCTGGGCGAGATTGCGCCCATTCGCCGCGCCTCACTGCGCTTTGGCAAGTATTCCTCACGCTACAACGAAATCCTCGCTGGACGCGCCACCAATATCTTCGACTGCAATATGGCATCGGGTTCCCTCATGGACATTGGCGTCTACGCCGTCGAGCCCATGGTCGAGATTTTCGGCATGCCCTCTGGTCTCACCAGCATGACCACGCTGCTCGACCCCTCAACGCAAGAGCTCACCCATGGCCCCATCGACGGTTGCGGTTCCATTCTCGCCAGCTATGGCGGTGGCCGTATCTCCGTCGAGCTCGCGCACTCCAAAATTACGAATGACCTGCTGCCCTCGCAGATCGAAGGCGAGCGTGGCACTATCCAGATCGACCATCTGTCCACGCCCCGCAACGTCCGCATCGACTATCGCGGCGACGTCGTACGCGGCTCGGCGACCGAGGCACCGCGCGAACAGGACGACAACGGCCGCGCGCTCGATCTGCCCAAATCGAGCAACACTATGGAATACGAACTCATAGACTTTATCACCGCCATCGGTAACATCGATAACGTTGAGGAAGAGATCTGGGAGACCCCGGCGGGACGCCACGAGCTCGGCCACTACCGCGATGTCACGCTCGTCTCGCTCCGCATCATGGATGCCGTGCGTCAGCAGGCCGGCATTACCTTCCCCGCCGATTCAGTCAAGCAGGCCTAGCGATGGGCCTCTTCGATACGTTCTTCTCCAGCGTAACCGGCAGCAGTCGAGAGCCTCAAAAACCGTCTGGCGTTGAGCTCGAGCTGCGCCGCAGGCTTACTGTGCTCGCAAGCGACGAGGCCACTCAAGACACTCCCCTGCGCTACTTCCTGCACTGGACGGGGCAAGTCCAAGGCGTTGGTTTTCGCTTTACCAACACCAACCTCGCGCAGGCACGCGCACTCACCGGCTGGGTGCGTAACATGGAAGACGGCTCCGTCGAGATGGAGATACAGGGGGCTCCGGCAAACATCCTATCTCATCTCGAGGCGCTTCATGCCTCCTACGAGCGCATGGGAACGCGTTTTCGCCTCGCAGACGCCCAGACCAGAGCCCCACTTACCAATGAAGACGGTTTCAGTCCTCGTTATTAGTATTGTGTGCTAAATACGGTATCATTTACCTACGACCGTTGACAGAAAAGAGGCGAGGCGCATGGCGGTGCAAAGAAGAAACACCAAGCAGCGGAAGCTGGTTCTTGACGCCGTGCGCCAAAGCTATAACCACCCCACCGCCGATGAGATCTACAACGCCGTGCGCGCGCAGGATGACAAAATCAGCCGCGGTACGGTCTACCGCAATCTCAATCTCTTAGCCGACGCCGGCGAGATCCTCTCCATCAAGACGCCGGGCGCAGCCGCTTCGATCGCACGATCGAGCCGCATGCGCATATCATCTGCACCTCGTGCAGCCGCGTCATCGACGTACCGCTCCCCTTCGATGCCCAACTCGACGCCAAGGCGTCCGAGCAAATCGGCTGGAACGTCACCTCGCACTACACCATCTTCGAGGGCCTCTGCCCCAACTGTAGGTAGATTTTGGGACATGCCTACTCAGCAAGTAGACGACGCAGCTCTTCTTCAACCGCGCGCACGTAGCGGACACGGTCATTGACACCGCGCATGCTGGGATTGCAGTCCTCCATCAGATAGGGATGGCCCACCACGTTGAGCATGTCGCGATCGTTTTCGTTATCGCCAAACGCCATCATTTCGTTAGGTGAGATCCCCAGCGCGCAACCATAATCGGCAAGCGCGGACCCTTTGCCCGAATCAAAGCCGATAAAATCGGTCCATTCGGTTCCCGACGTCATCACGTCGACACGGTCGCTAAAGAGGCGCTCGAAATACTCCAGCGCCGCCGGCTGCTCTGTCTCGGGCGTTTGAAACGCAATCTTAATGACATCCTCGTCAATGTCCTCGGGACGGTCGACCACCGCCACATCGCAGTGGACCTCGTAACGCAAATGGTCGACGAACGCATCGTTGCCGCTCATGGTATAGAGGTGCCCCTCACACGAAAGGGTCACGTCGGCATGGGGAAAGGCGACCACGGCATTCGCGATATCCATAGCAAGGCTACGCTCCATGGAACGCTTGACAACGGCATGCCCCTCGCTCATCACCAGGCTCCGTTTTCGCACACATAGGCGAGCTCATCGGCCACCGGGGCAAACAGATAGCGCAAGCTCGCATATTGACGGCCGCTCGCCGGCATAAACACGATACCGCGACGATGCAGCTCATCGATGAGCTCAAAGGCCTCGGAACGCGGCTCGCGCTCCCCCGGATGCAGCAACGTGCCGTCCAAATCGCAGGCGATCAGCTTGATTCCCTCAAGACCCATATACTTCCCCCAAAGTCTCTCATCAACAGCAAGACGGACTTTGAATGGCAATCCCTCAAAGCCCGTCTTGCGCATACGCGCGCTTAGCCGCGCGTCTTTTTTACGATCGTAAAGTCTGAAGCCATACTCACAACAACATCCGCCGCGCTCGATGCAAAGCGTCGACTGGCATCGAGCTCGCGTGCGACCACCGAGAGCCGAACGCCCCCAATGCCCCGGAGCATACGACCCAAAACCGGTTGCACCGGCGTATACATGCGCACGGTATGCTCGTCCGAGTCACCCCGGAAGAGCGGCGCATGCATGTTGCCGATCTCCCAGCACGCATGTGCGAGCACAATCGGATCCATGCGGTCGACTTCGACCAAATAGACCTCGGCGCTGCGCAGGCGCACGACAACCGCTACGGGCACCGCGCCCGTGCGGTCAATAGCAAGCACGTCACCGTCGGCAAGACGCTCGCCATCAGTGGCATCCAGCCGGGCATTCACCGTGCGCCCCAGCTCCGTCACGCCCACAAACAGGCGCGCATCAGCCTGGTCCCAATCGAGTAGCAGCTCGTCAACCTCAAAGACGCCACCCAGCTCCCGACGAAGCAGGAGTTCATAGGACGGGTCGTTGAGATTTCCCAAGCGCTCCGTAGCTACCAGTCCACGGACATCAACTAGTCCTCGACCTCGACGAGCTCGATATCAAAGTTGAGGTCCTTGCCGGCGAGCTCGTGGTTGGCGTCGAGCGTCACGGCCTCGGCCGTCACATCGATGACCACGGCGGGGACGGGCATGCCGCTCGGCGTGGACAGGAAGAGCTTCATGCCCTTCTCGATCTGCTCGATATTGGGAACCTGCTCGGCCGGGAAGGTGATAACCATCTCGGGGTTGCGCTCGCCGTAGGCATCGACAGCAGGAATGTGCACGGTCTTCTTCTCGCCCACCTGCATGTCGACAACAGCGGCGTCGAAGCCCTTGATCATCTGGCCGGCGCCGCAGGTGAACTCCAGCGGCTCGCCGCGATCGTAGGAGCTATCGAACTGCGTGCCGTCGTCGAGCGTGCCGCGATAATGGGTCTTGACCTTCTTGCCCTGGTTGGACATGGTAACCTCCGTGATAAGGGCGGCGCACAACGCGGGCCGCCGTGAACATATGGCGCTAACTATACCCTAGTCATACAATTCAAAGACAGTTTGCAAAGAAACGCTGCAACCGGAGGAACCATGGCATATCCCGTATTTGACCTACACTGCGACACCGCCGACCGCATCGGCTGGGCCACGCTCGATCTCGACCTGCGCTTTACCGCCGGCACCGACGGCTATTTCCCCGGCGACGAAACGCATCCGCAGGATTTCGACCTCATCGAGGGCAACGCCTGCGCCATCTCGCTCGCAAAGATCGGCAACACGCCGTGGGCACAGTGCTTCGCCACGTTTGTCCCCGACGAGATTCCCACCGCCCACGCCGCACGCTTCCAAGCACAGATCATGGCGCACATGAGCGGCCAGGCAATGCTCAACCACGACCGCATGGTCAACGTACGCAGCGCCGCTGACATTCGCCCTGCACTCAAAGACGGCAAGGTCGCCTGCATCCACACCATCGAAAACGCCACGTTCTTTGCCGAGGACCCCGCGCTGATCGAGGCGCTCAAGAGCCTGGGCGTACTCATGTCATCGCTCAGCTGGAACGCGCAGGGACCGCTCGCGAGCGGCCACGACACCCACGCCGGCCTCACCGCCGCCGGCATCGAGGCGCTTACGCAGATGGAACACGCCGGCATGATACTCGACGTCTCCCACCTCAACGATGAGTGCTTTGACGAGGTTGTCGCCCACGCCACGCGCCCCTTCGTCGCCAGCCACTCCAACTCCCGTGCGGTTTGCGGCGTCAAGCGCAACCTCACCGACGACCAGTTCCGTACCATTCGCGACATGGGCGGCATCGTCGGCCTCAACTACTGCAGCGAGTTCCTCTCCAACGAAGCAACCGACGAGACCGCCGCAGATGTCACCTTCGACCAGCTGGCAGCCCATATCGAACACTGGCTCGACCTGGGCGGCGAAGATGTCATCGCGCTCGGCGGCGACTGGGACGGCGCCAAGGTACCCGACTTCCTCTCCGATGCCAGCAAGATGCCCGAGTTCCAGAACATGCTTTCCAAGCACTTTGGCAAGACCGTGATGCAAAAGCTCTGCAGCGACAACGCCCTTGCCTTCTTCGAGCGTTATTAATTTCACATCCCTTGAGCGGGCCGGTATGCCGAGCGATCGACATGCCGGCCGTCCCCAATCCAAAGGATAACTTTTGACGCAGCAATTTACGATTTTCCTACCCCGACCGGATGGGACGCCAATCCCCGTCGTCGTTACCAAAAAGCGCGTCAAGAACTTCAACCTGCGCGTCACATCGAGCGGTGAGGTCCACGCCAGCGCACCGCTCGACGCCAGCCGCGAGCGTATCGAAGCGTTTGTAAAGCGCAACAACGGCTGGATTATCAGCCGACTTGCCCAGCGCGAGCAACGTCAGGCGACGGCGCGAGAACCGCTCAGTCCCCTCTCGATCATTGCGCTTTGGGGCAAGCCCATCACGGTACAGGACGCACTCGATCACAACTTTGCATCACCCGCACCGCGACCCAAACAGGTCACCTTCGCAAGTTTTATGGGTACCGACGAATCGAACGAAGGCCCACAGGCCAAGCGGCGCGCAATCCTCGACGGCCTAACGTCCGACGAGCTCCAAGTCCATATCGACCAGCTCTATACGTCCGAGGTCACATCGGCGCTACGCGATATTGTGCACGCATACGAAATCGCAATGGGTGTCGCCGTTTCCCGCGTTTCCGTACGCAGCATGAAAACGCGCTGGGGCTCGTGCACGCCCAAAACCGGCGCCATTCGCATCGCACGAGAACTTGCCGCCTACCCCGTCGAATGCCTCGACATGGTTGTCGCCCACGAGCTCGTCCACTTGCTCGAGCCAAGCCACAATCAGCGGTTCCACGCCCTGCTCGACACGTACTGCCCCAACAATAGAGCTCTGTCGCAGCGACTCAAAAAACCGCCCGCCAACGAGCTTTAGCGTCAGCTAGCGCACGCGCTCGATCTCGACGCCACAGCTTGCCAGGGGAAGACCGACGGGCGCCCAAGGCTTATCGAGCTTAACACGCACGCCAAGCAGCAAGGGATAACGACGTAGCAGCATCTGGGCCACACCCTCGGCTGCAGCCTCGATGAGCTTAAACGTATGCTCGCGCAGATAGCCATCGACATCGTGGCACACCGAGCCGTAATCAATAGAGGCATCCAGGTTATCGTGCTCCCCCGCCGCGCGCAGGTCGGCATAGAGCACCAAGGACACGACAAACTTCTGCCCCAGGGCGTTTTCCTCGGGATACACGCCGTGGTTGGCAAAGACCTCGAGACCATCGATAGTAATGCGGTCGGCATGGCGCAGGTCGTCATAGCTCACATGGGGCACCGCCGTTGCGGCGGAAATCTCGCCCCTGCCACGACGGGCAAGCTCGGCACCCTCGGTCTTGGTTGCATTCTCGGGCAGCTTTTTGTTAGTCATCGCGATCGTCTCCTTCGTTCAGAACCCCGACCGCGCATACCGACTACACGCGAATCGACAGGTTCTTTTTATCATCGCTCCAGTTGCAGGCATTGCGCGCAGGGCATGCAAAGCAGGCGCGCGACGCTTTGTCGGCTGCATAGAGCAGACGCTCAAGCGGCTGGCTGTTCACGCGCAGCTTTCGATGGCCCAGAATGGCCGTCTTAATGGCTGCGGCATCTGCCGGCTCAAACGCCACGTCTTCGGGCATGCCGCCGAGAATCGCATCGGCGACGCGTTCGCTTGCAACATCATGGGATATACCCGATTCATACTGTTCATCTTTGCCGATATCGTGAAGAAGTGCCGTGGCATAGATGACCTCGCGGTCAAATTTGAGCTCTTCCTCGAGATTCTTGATCCACATAATACGGGCGACATCCAGCAGATGGTCGATACCGTGGCGGCAAAAGATGCGCCCCGATTCCAACTGCGCAATGTTTCCCAGATGCCGCCGGAACAGTCCGTTGGCACAGATGTAATCAATGCAAGGCATGGCACCAAAGGGAGTCAGGCCCGAAGCCATAAAGCCGCGACGCGACGTTCCTTCATCGGTCTTCGATGCAAAGTCGTTGACGACTCTCATGGTTAGCGGCCCAGCATCCTAAAGAATCGCTCCTCGAGCGACGGATCGGTCTCAAAGACACCGCGACGAGCAAGCGTTACGGTCTTGGTACCGGGCTTTTGCACGCCGCGCATGGTCATGCACATATGCTCGGCTTCCATCAGCACGATTGCCCCTTGGGGGGCAAGATATTCCATGAGAGCATCGGCAACCTGTGTACACAGCTGCTCCTGCAGCTGCAGACGACGGGCATAGACCTCAACCGTGCGAGCAAGCTTAGACAGACCCGCCACGCGGCCGTTAGGGATATAGCCGATCGCAGCCTTGCCATAAAACGGCAGCAGATGGTGCTCGCACAGCGAGTAAAACGTGATGTCGCGCTCGATAACTAAATCGTTCGAAGCGACGGCAAAAGTTTTGGACAGGTGCTCCTCAGCGCTCTGGTCCATGCCGCCGGCAATCTCGCCATACATGCGGGCGACGCGTGCCGGCGTCTCCAGCAGGCCCTCACGAGTTGGGTCCTCGCCTATGCCCTCAAGCAACAGCTTTATGGCGGTCTCAACTTTTTCCTGATCGACCATCTAGGCCTCACTCTTCCGATTTTGCGTTCGCGCTATGGTACCACGCCCTCCGGCATCGGCCACAAGCTACATAGTATGGGTCGAATAGACCGGATCGTCTCGCCAAAGCTCCACAGCGTCGCAAAGCGAAACGCCCTCGCGCGCGGCACGAGTGCGCGTGGCGTTCATGTCGATCACCCGCTGATTACTCGAACCCCTAAAACGCAAGGAGATATCGTACAGGTCTTGAACGAACGGGCCGTCCACCAACATATCGAGGCAGGCAAGGATACGGTCCGTCACCTCGGTATGATGACGGCGCCCGGCATAAGTTCCTCGAGCACGTCGCCGGTAAAGCACCAAATGGTCTTCCCCGACTCCACAGGATAGGCCGCACGCACGCGTTCGATAAAGTCAACGAGACCCGCCTGATTCTCGGGTTCCATGGGCTCGCCACCCAGAATCGTCAGGCCATCAATAAAGGGATGGTCAAGACTGTCGATAATCTTGTCCTCGACGGCACGGTCGAACGGTTCACCCGCGGCAAAGTCCCACGCGACGGAGTTAAAGCAATTCTTGCACCCACGACGGCACCCACTCACAAACAGAGAAGTACGAACACCTTCCCCATCAGCAATGTCGAAATACTTAATGTTCGCGTAGTTCATAGGTAACTCTCCCGGGAGCCGGACATATCATCCCGTCCTCAAACATTCTCGCCTGCGGCCTGCGAAACTGCGGGCGGGACGATATGTCCCGGCCTCATGCAAAGGGTAACTCAATGAACGAAGCGAACATCGAGTATAGGGTTCGAGGTCCAATAAAAACTTTGTTGCAGCCCAACCGTCATCGCAAGCAAAACGTTGTTGCAAGTCAACTCATTTCCGCTAAGAACTTCGAGAAGTGAGCAGACCGCATGCTGCATCTCAACTACGTCAACTTGGCTGAACCGAGAGGGCCGCTTGGGCTTTTGCTCGATATGAGTTCCGCACGCAAAGAAGGCCACTTAATGTGGCCTTCGTCTTGCGCAGGACTGTCCGAAATAGCGAGCAAATGCCCAAGCGG
>ENA-OQCF01000831-OQCF01000831.1-human-gut-metagenome-genome-assembly--contig:-NODE-831-length-11255-cov-9.893602_pt1 | contig 11255 bp, 13 predicted proteins | sample MGYA00242756_ERZ504573 | MGnify/ENA primary metagenome ERZ504573 (study PRJEB26092, sample SAMD00036240) | human gut metagenome | host: Homo sapiens | study: EMG produced TPA metagenomics assembly of...
GCCAAATGCCACGACCGCGCGCTGGCAGCGGTTGTTGCACCGACGGCAGGTAACGCCGCCGAACTCGCGATGCTCGAAGCGCTCCACGGCATCGAGCCCGATAAACGACGTGCCGGCGTCGCCCTTGCGGCATTCCTCGCGCGCGAGCAGGGCGATACCGATAGCGCCCATCAGCCCGGGTGGGGCGCACGCGTGACGGGTTTGCCCAGATACTGCTCGAATGCGCGCAGCACCGCGTCGTTTCGGAACGTGCCGCCCTGGACGACGACTTTGTCGCCCAGACGGTTGAGATTTGAAACGCGAATGACCTTGGTGAACACGTTCTCGATAATCGAACGGCAGAGACCGGCCATGATGTCGCCCGGACCCTTACCGCGCCGCTGCTCGGAAACGACGCTGCTGTTCATGAACACCGTGCAGCGGCTGCCGAGAACGGCGGGGGCTTTGGACGAAAATGCCTCGGTCGCGATATCCTCAACGGCTATTCCGAGGTTTTTGGCAAAACCCTCGAGGAACGAGCCGCAGCCCGCAGAGCACGCCTCGTTGACGACGATATCGGTCAGCACGCCGTGGTTGAGCCAGATGGCCTTCATATCCTGTCCGCCGATGTCGAGCACGAAGGTCGCATCGGGAACGCATGCGCACGCGGCGCGGGCGTGCGCGACCGTCTCGACCGTATGGTAGTCGGCGTGGAACGCGCGCGCGAAAAGCTCCTCGCCGTATCCCGTGGTGCCCACGGCATCGATCGCAAGCGTGACTCCCGCTGTCTCCCAGCGGTTCTTCAAGCTGACAAGACCCTGTTGGGCGACGTCGAGCGGTCTGCCGTTATTAGACGCGTAGAACGAATCGACAAGCTCACCCGCCTCATCGACCAGGGCGAACTTGGTCGTCGTGCTCCCCGAATCGATACCGAGCGCCACACGCACCGTCTCTCCGGGCGCATACGCATCCGGACCCTTTGCCGGCGTCTCTTTGCCATGGCGTGCCGTAAAATCCGCCTGCTCGGCAGGTGTGGCAAAAAAGGGCTGGGCAAGACGTCCCTCCCCGCTTGCGGGCGCGACCGTCTCGAGCTTATCCAGCCGGACAAAAGCGTCGGGAAGGTCGATCGGTTGGGACGATGCGAACATGTCGGTCAGCGACAGGGCGGCACCGCGCGCGACCATGATCTGCGGATCGCGCGGGACGATAACCTGATCGTCCGATAGATTCAGTTGCTCCCGGAACACGCGGACCAGCGTGGGGTTGTAGGCGAGCGTACCGCCCTCGAAGATTACCGGCGGCTCGATGTCGATACCCTGGGCCAGACCGCCGATCGTTTGGCGGGCGACCGCGTGAAGCGCCGAAAGCGCCAGGTCGGTGGTAGGAATGCCCTCGTTGAGCAGCGGCTGGATATCGGTCTTTGCGTACACGCCGCAGCGGCCCGAGACCTCGTGGGCGGTCGTTCCCCGGCTTGCGAGCTGCTCGAACTCGCCCGATTCGGTGCCGACCCCCATGAGCTTTGCCATCTCGTCGATAAATGCACCGGTACCGCCTGCGCACGAACCGTTCATGCGCATGTCGGCAACCTCGATGTCTCCCTTATCGTTGGTGCGGAAGAAGATCATCTTGGCGTCTTGGCCGCCCAGCTCGATGGCGCAGCGCGTCTGCGGATAGAACCTGCTGATCGCGAGCGCGTTGGCGACCACCTCCTGAACGTACGAGGCGCCCAGCGCGGTCGCGATATCGCGCGCACCCGAGCCGGTCACCGCAACGCGCAGCGACTCATGGGGAAAGCGCTCGGCGAGCTCGCCGAGCATGGCGCGCACGCTCGCTGTCTGACACGCCCCGTGGCGGCGATATCCCCACCACGCCTCGGTCATATCCTCGTGCATCGCGTAAACTTTGGTCGTCGTCGACCCTACGTCCAGTCCTACTAGCAACGCCATAATGCTCCGTCTCTCGCATTTTTCCTGCTAGAGATATACCACTCTACGTAATACAACAGACTGTTGTATTTAAACTCCGTATAAAAAGCGGCTGCCGAAACGCTTCAGCAGCCGCCGAATGCACCAACAGATTCTTCTGCGCGCTAGCACGTCGGGCAACGGAGCAGCACGGGCCCTCCGGTCATGCGCACCGCTCACGCCCGCGATGTCGCCGAGAGAGCTATCCACGCTTAGGGCTCCAACCAAGCAAGTCGCCCGCGCTCAGCAGATCCCTAAGCGAGCTACTCGCACTCAGGAGCCATAGCCTGCTCCAAGAGCTCGGCATGCTCCTCCTTGAAAACCGTCCCCACAGGAAGGCGCGACGGAAGACGAAGTGGGAAATCGGACCGGCTACCAAAAGGTTCCACGGCAGCGCCATCACAAAATTATGCGGGATGTTGATCATCCAGATCGCAGGCACGGAATACAGGTTCGCAAGGATGCCGCCGGGCATGTGCGTCAGACCCTCGCAGGCACCGTACAGCGACATGATGATGACCATGGGAACGACCATGCAGGAGCTGACGGCGAGCGTCATGGCAAGTGGCGAGCTCTTGCCCGGCGTGACCAAGTACTTAAAGGCGAAACCCTTGGCGAGCGGGCTGGCGACGAACCAGTCGCAGCACATGGCAAAAATGTAGGCAACGGGGAAGCCGAGCCACGCAGCGGCAACGACCTCGCCGTTGATGGCCCCGTGCTGCAGGGCAACGTTGTAGATGCTCATCCAGAGCACCATGCAAAAGCACATGATAAAGGTGAACAGCAGGCTCTCTCGTTTGTTGATAGGCATAAAGGGCATGGTCCTTTCTGTGTTGCGCCGCGGCGCACAACAAAAACGGGCGGGCGAGATGGAGCTGTTGGGACTTCATCTCGCCCGCCCGTGGTACGCGCGTCTGCGACTACTTATGTGGTGGAACCAGCCTAGCACGAAACGCATGCGCTTCGTAAGCGTTGAGTTTATGAAGATGCAGGGCACCGATAATCCCCCGACCCCATAAGTTGCGGTGGAATACGGACTGTTTTGACCCTTTAAGCAGCAATTCAGTCCCTATTTCACCGCAACTCATTTGGTGCAAAGTAACCTGTCCCCCTTGTACCAATTAGCTGGTGTGGCGCCAGCGAGGGTCGGTGAGCGTACGCGCCACACCCAAACCAACGGGCAAAAACGCCACGATGAGCACTGCACGCACAAACCAGCCGAGCATATTGACCGTGTCGAAGGTGCACATGTAATACATCGAGCGATACAGATACAAGCCCGGCACCATAATGACAATCGATGGCACCGTGAGGGCGATACGTGGGTAGGTGAGCTTGATTTCGGCTAAGCTCGCGAGCAGCCCCGATACCAGCGCGCCGATAAACGCTGCTGCCTCGGGAGGCATACCTGCGCTCAAGCCCAGGAACGGAAGCATCGTCGGCGCATCGACGAGCGTAAGGCGCAAGGTATTGGACACAGCGCCGATGAGCCCTGCCGCCGCGGCCATCTTTACCGGGCTGTTGAACATAACCGAGAAGCCAAATACACCGATAAAGCTCATCAGTATACGCAAGAGCGTAAGAGCCAACGGTGAGAGACCGAGCGGGGCGAAGTCATCCGGCGCCAGCCCCACACATTCGGCAACCATCCAGCCTACGAGGGTCGCCATCACAATAATCGACACAGCATACGAAAGACGCTCGATACCGCTTCGCATATCGAGCTTAGCGATGTCGAGGCCTGCCGTAATGAGGGGAAAGCCGGGAATCACAAAGAGCATGGCGCCAATATAGCCTTCTTGGTGCGACATTGCCCCTGGAATGACCTGGCCAAGGCCGAGCAATGCCAGCAGATACGAAACGCAAGCGAGCGCAACACCAGTCGTCAGCGCGCTAAACTGGCCAAGACCCTGCTTGAGAATATGGGAGCGAGCAAAGTTGCCGACACCAGCGCCTACGAATGCGCAGGCCATCTCGATAGGGCCGCCGCCGAGCAAAAAGACGAAGGCGCCGCAAGCACAGGCTGCCGCAAGCCCCTGTTGCCAGGGAGCGTAATCGGGCTTTGAGCTCTCAACGGTCTTGAGCATCTCGTGGTATTCGTGCACGGTAAACCGGCGGCCGTATGTCTCGATTTCCTTTAGGAAGCTCTCCATCATCCAAATGCGATGAGTATTGACCCCCGTTGTGGGTAGGCTGACGACCTCGTTAAAGCAGTGGCCATCTTCGATGCAGGTGCACTCAAACGACAGGAGACTCAGGTCGATGTGAATCGTGACGCCGAGTACAGCGGCAACACGATTCATGGTATCGCGCACGCGCCAGGCGCCTGTTCCGCTTGCCAGCATAAGCATGCCGGTGCGGCAGATAATGGATGACTTATCGGTGAGCGGCGCATCGACGGCAAGTTCATCGCCTGCCGTCACGATCTGGTGCCAGTCAGTTTTCATATGGAGCGCGCCGGCACGAGCGCCGTGGTGCATAGGAACTCTCGAAAGCAGCGAGTCCAGGCGCGAAGACTGTGGGGGCTCTGCTGATTCGACCTCGTCCTCGTCGGGCTCTTCACCAACAAGGTCGAAGGCATCGAGCGACGCCGGCTCGCGACGATCGATCAGCTCCTCGTCCTCATCATCAAAGTAGTTGAACTGATCGAGCATGTCCTCTTCGATTGCACGCTCGCTCGCGTCGTCCATATAGACGCTCCCTTCCTGCCGACTAACTCCCATCCTAGGCAGCGACGGCTAAAGGAAACATAAAAGAGACGACTGTCATGCGAGCCATATGCGCAAACGTCGATTCATCGATGGACCACTCTCGTGTATTTGGTGCAAAGTAATGATCCCTTTTCCTCCGTCCCCAAGGGATCAAAGTGCCGGCAGAAAAGGAACGTCCCTAAGTGCCAACCAGGCAACGCCGCAGGTAGAGGACAGACAGCGAAAGCCCGCCAGAGCGAGCAAGGTGCCTTGAAACAAGGCGGCATTGACCTTTTGGTCATGCCGCCGAAGTTGAAAGGCAGATTGCCGCTCTGGCGGGCTTGCAGCGTCAACTGGTTACGCGGGTTGGTAAACCCGCGTAACCCCCTAGCACATCTTTGCGCCGGCGGGGATGGAAGCGTCGAGCTGGATCAGGTTGAGGCGCTCCTCGCCCTCCTCCTCGTGGATGGCGCTGATCAGCATACCGCAGCTGGGAATACCCATCATCTTGCGCGGAGGCAGGTTGGTGATGGCGAGCAAGGTCTTGCCGACCAGGTCCTCGGGCTCATAGTAGCCATGGATGCCGGAGAGGATGGTGCGATCGGTGCCGGTGCCGTCGTCGAGCGTAAAGTTCAGCAGCTTCTTGGACTTCTTGACGGCCTCGCATGCCTTGACCTTCACAGCGCGGAAATCGCTCTTGGAGAAGGTATCGAAGTCGACGAACTCCTCGAACAGCGGCTCAACGGCGATCTTGGAGTAGTCGAGCGTGGGCTTGAGCGGCTTGACGAACGGGCTTGCGGCGTTGCCGGCCTCGGCAGCTTGGCAGCGGCGGCACCGGACTGGAAACCCTTCTCGGGCTTCATGTGCGGGAACAGCAGGACGTCGCGAATGGAAGCCTGGTTGGTGAGCAGCATGACCACGCGGTCGATGCCGATGCCGATGCCGCCCGCGGGAGGCATACCGTACTCGAGGGCGCGCACGTAGTCCTCGTCGTACTCCATAGCCTCGTCGTCGCCGCCGGCCTTCTCGGCCATCTGGGCGGCAAAGCGCTCGGCCTGGTCGACCGGGTCGTTGAGCTCGGAGAATGCGTTGGCGTACTCGTGGCCGGCGATGACCAGCTCAAAGCGGTGCGTCAGGCGCGGATCGTCCTCAAAACGCTTGGCAAGCGGGCTGACCTCGATGGGGTAATCGCATACGAAGGTCGGGTTGACGATGGTGTCCTCGCCCAGCTCATCGTAAATCTCGGCGATGATCTTGCCAGCAGTCCACTCGCTTAATCTCCAGGCCCTTCTCGCGTGCGGCGGCGGCAAGCTCCTCGACCGGCGTGTCGATGGTGACCTGCTTGCCGAGCACATCCGAGACGATGTCGGTCATGGGACGGCTTGCCCACTCACCGGACAGATCGATGGTCTGGCCTGATACTCGATGACCTCGGGATTGCCGATAGCCTTGTTAGCAGCCTTGATGACGCCCTGGGCGAGCGCCTTCATGCCCTCGAGATCGGAGAAGGCACGATAGGCCTCCATCGTGGTGAACTCGGGGTTGTGGGTGAGGTCCATACCCTCGTTGCGGAAGATGCGGCCAATCTCGAAGACACGCTCAAAGCCACCGACGATGCAGCGCTTGAGGTGCAGCTCGGTAGCAATGCGCAGGTAGCACTCTTGATCGAGCGCGTTGAAGTGCGTGATGAACGGCTTAGCCGTAGCGCCACCCTGGATAGTCTGCAGAATGGGGGTCTCGACCTCCATGTAGCCGTCGGACTCCATAAAGCGGCGGAAGGTGGAGAGAATCTGCGAGCGCTTGCGGAAGGTCTCGCGAACATCGTCGTTGGCAATCAGGTCGACATAGCGCTGACGATAGCGGGTCTCCTTGTCGGAGAGGCCATGGAACTTCTCGGGCAGCGGGCGAACGGCCTTGGAGAGCAGCGTCGCGCTCTTGGGGGCAACGGAAAGCTGGCCACGCTTGGTGCGCACGACCACGCCGGTCACGCCCAGGATATCGCCCAAGTCGAGGGCCTTAAGCGTGCTCCAGGCCGCCTCGTCCATGTCGTTAATACGGCAGAACAGCTGAATCTCGGCGGTAGCGTCGCGCACGACGATAAACATGATCTTGCCCTGACCGCGCTTGGCGACCACGCGGCCGCCGATCTTCACGACGTCCTCAGTATCCTCGCCATCGGCAAGATCGGCATATTTGGCCTCAATGTCGACGACATAGTCCTCGATCTCGGAGTGCTCGGGATAGGGGTTCTGGCCTGCCTCGAACAGGGCGGCGCGCTTTGCCAGACGCGTGGCGCGCTCGTCGTTGAGCGTCGAGGCTGATCGGCGACGTTCTGGTTCTCTGCCATAAGTTAGCTCCTCAAACTAAAACGCTCCCCAGGATTCGGTCCCAGGGAGCGAAAACATACCTTTACGCGGGACCGTGGTCTAGCGTGCGATCTTGGCGATGGTGTAGACGCAGGTCTTGCCAGAAGGCGTAACGACCTCAACGGAGTCGCCCTCGCCGTGACCGATGATGGCGTGACCGACCGGAGACTCGTTAGAGATCTTGTGCTCGAGCGAGTTGGTCTCGGTGGTACCGACGAGCGTGACTTCCATGACCTCACCGTTGGGATCGATCAGAGAAACGGTGGAACCGATGGAGACGGTCAGATCGCCCGTGGTGGCAGCAACCTGAGCGTTGGCGAGGATGGCCTGAATCTCGGCAATGCGAGCAGCATTCTGGGCCTGCTTGTCCTTGGCGGCATCGTACTCGGAGTTCTCCGAAAGGTCGCCGAACGCGCGGGCTTCCTTGATGTCCTCGACGATCTCCTTGGCGTAATCGCCCTCACGCCAAGCGAGCTCCTCGACGAGCTTCTGGCGGCCCTCAGCGGTCAGTACGATCTGGCTTGCGTCCATACGGATATCTCCCCAACTATGATGTAACGATCAACTGTCAACAAAACGAAAAAGACCGGCTAGCCTGCGGGCAAGCCGGTCAGGTGCTCACCCCAAAGGGATGGGACTACTCTGCGTCCGCGTCGCTGTCCTCTGCCTGCTTTTTCTTGGCAGCAGCGAGCTTGGCCTCGAGCTCTGCGATCTCCTTGTCCTCCTTGGACTCCTCGACCACAACGTCCTCGGCCTGCTTGGTTTCGCCTTATCGTCGCCCTCCATACCCTCGCGGATATTCTTGACGGTAGAGCCGAGAGACTTGCCGAGCTTCGGCAGGTTCTTAGGCCCGAAGATGATCAAGACAACGACGAGAATAATGATGAGCTCAGGAGCCCTCAGTCCAAACATGTAGACCTCCACAATACAGCGAGACAAGCTCGAATGAGTATACCGCGGGTGCCGCGGTATCACAACAATAGCTAAAAAAAGGGACCGCAAGAAGCGGTCCCTTCTCATGCTCTGGTCGGGTTGACTGGATTTGAACCAGCGACCCCTGCGTCCCGAACGCAGTGCTCTACCAAACTGAGCCACAACCCGTTAGCTCGACTATAGTAACAAAGATTTTCGTCGCGTGCTAGAGAAATTTTTATTTCTTTGGCGCGTCGATTTGAACCGTGTTGGGAATAAGCTCAGTCGCGCAGGCCCACCAGCCATTTTGCTGGGCAGCTCCCGCAAGATGGGCTGCTGCAGCGACGGTATCGCAAATGGCAAACGAGCAAGCACCCGAACCACACACGTCCACGGCAACGGTTCCCTCCTGTGCGCGCAGCCAGTCGAGAACTGCCTGGATCCGCGGCTCCATCTGCGCGGATATGACGCCCAGATTGTTATGAACGAGCGCATATGCCGCCCCGGCATCGCCGGCGCGTAAGACAGAAGCAATCGCATCGGGTTTTTCCGCGGGCACCGGGCTCTCATCAAATCGTCGATACGCTTCAACCGTTGAAACGCTCGTCTCGTGCGGTTTGACCAATACGACAGGTGTCGCCGGAAGCACAGGATACTCAGTGGCCAGCACATCTCCCCCGCCGACGTAGAATGCGGGACTCGTGTGCAAAAAGAACGGCACGTCGGCGCCGATACCGCGAGCGATGTCATCGAGCGCGGGGTCGGCACGGTCGATACCCCACAGCTCGGCCAAGCAACGATGACCGCAGCGGCATCCGTCGAGGGGCCTCCCAGGCCGGCGCACAGCGGGATACGCTTTTCGATCGTCACGCACACGTTGGCATCGCGACCGTAACGCTCGGCCATAGCGATTGCCGCCCGATAGGCCGTATTTTTTTGCATGGGAAAATCGGATGCCGGAACCGTCTGGACGGTCAACGCCTGCGCCGGCGTGACCGTCACGGTATCGGCTAGACCGACGGCTGCCATCAGGGAATCGACCCTGTGATAGCCGCGGGCGTCGCGCTCGGTATGAACCCCCAGATAGAGGTTAATCTTTGCCGGCGCGGTAAGGATGAGGGACCGATCGGTCACCGTTAGTGCTCCTCGAGCTGGTTGCCGAGCGGGGTAAAGATATGTTCGCCGCTCTCGGGGTCGAACAGTTCGACCTGGCCGGTAAGGACATCGATGTACTGGTAGGACTGACGCGATTTGCGGCCGCGACGCTCGTCAACCTCAACGATAAAGACGGCAGGGTGGACGCTCTTGATGGTGCCCATGCGCTCGATGACGCGGGTACGGCCCATGTTGGCCTTAACCTTGACGCGATCGCCCACCATATCGGTCAGCTTCTCGTGGATGTCGTCGACGTGATTGACTTCCATCTCTTCCATGAATAGGGCCTCCAGAGGGTGCAATTCAAAAAGGGGATAATACCACTAAGATAGACAAACTCTAATACTATACCACCCTGTTGCAGCCATACGCAAGCAGCTAAAAAAGCCCGGTCCCAAATTGACTACTTACAGATTGTCTGTGTCCAGAACGATGGTGAACGGACCGTCGTTGACCAGGTCGACCTTCATATCGGCGCCAAAGATACCGTGCGCCACATGCTCAACGTCCTGAGCGATGAGTGTCAAAAAGTACTCGTAAAGTTCGTTAGCGACATCGGGCGCGCCGGCGTCCGTAAACGACGGACGGCGGCCGTGGCGGCAGTCGGCAAACAGCGTGAACTGCGACACCACGAGCACCTCGCCGTCGACATCCGCCAGCGCCAAGTTGGTCTTGCCGTTCTCGTCCTCGTTGATGCGCAGCCCGCGGAGCTTGCCCCACAGCTTGTCGGCTTCGGCGCGTGTGTCGCCGTGGCCCACGCCCAGCAGCACCAGGTAGCCGCGTCCAATGCGACCCACGCACTCGCCGTCGACTGTCACGCCGGCGTTGAGCACGCGCTGCACCACCGCACGCACGGCCTACTCCTCGCCCGTCAGCTTGGCGGACAGATGCTCGAGTGCATGGAAACGATGGCTGATGGCGTTCTTCTCGTCCGCCGTGAGCTCGGCCATAGTCTTGCCCGGCGTATCGACCGGCAGGAACAGCGGGTCGTAGCCAAAGCCGTGATCGCCGCGGCCTCGTGCGCGATAACGCCCTCGCAGGCGCCCTCGCCATAGGTGACCAGGCCGTCCGTATCGATAAGCGCGACGACGCTCATAAAGCGCGCGGTACGATCCTCGTCTGCCACGCCTTCCAGGTTAACGAGAAGCTTGGCGTTGTTGGCGGCATCGTCGCCATGCACGCCCGCATAGCGCGCGCTATACACGCCCGGCTCGCCGTCCAGCGCGTCGACGACCAAGCCAGAATCGTCGGCGATGGCCATAAGGCCCGTCTCCTCAACAGCAGTCTGCGCCTTGATGATGGCGTTCTCCAAAAACGTCGTGCCGTTTTCCTCGGGGTCCTCAAAATCACCCAGCTGGCCGAGCGCCACAAAGCGCACCTCGGGCATGGCCTTGCCCAAAATGGCCTCGATCTCGGTGAGCTTATGGGCGTTGCCGGTTGCAACGACGATGGTCGCCGCCGGGTCGAGGGTGTCGATGTCAATCTTCTCAAGTGCCATGGCTGGCCTCCTTGTCTCTTATAGCAATGCCGAGTTGAGGGCGACGAGGACTTCGGCCTCTCTCCCCTCTCAATCAGCGACAGTCTTATACTTCGGCGTTTTCGCAGATAAAACCTGCCAAAATAAACCTGTCCCTTTTTGGTAGGTTAGGCGAGGGCTTGGCGCTGAAGCTCGATGAGCTCGGCAATGCCCTTGTCGCCCAGGTCGAGTAGGGCGTTGAGACGCTTACGGTCGAAGGGCGCCTGCTCGCCGGTACCTGAAGTTCGATCATCTCGCCGGAATCGGTGGCGACGAGGTTCATGTCGACCTCGGCGTGGCTGTCCTCGGAATAATCCAAGTCGAGCAGGGTGTTGCCGTCGACGACACCCATGGAAATCGCGGCAACCTGGCCCGTGAGCGGGATGCGCTCGAGTTTGCCCGCCTCGACCACATGGCAAGGGCGTCGTGCAGCGCCACCCAGCGCCGGTAATGCTCGCCGTACGCGTGCCGCCATCGGCCTGAATCACATCGCAGTCGACGGTGACGGTGTACTCGCCGAGCGCCTTCATGTTGACGACGGTAGCAGGCTGCGGCCGATAAGCCTCTCGATCTCCATGGAGCGGCCTTGCGGTTGGCATGCTCGCGCTTGCAGCGTTTACCGGTCGAGGCCGGCAGCATCGCATATTCCGCCGTTACCAGCCGGCTTGCGCCT
>ENA-OQCF01000832-OQCF01000832.1-human-gut-metagenome-genome-assembly--contig:-NODE-832-length-11243-cov-6.104984_pt1 | contig 11243 bp, 15 predicted proteins | sample MGYA00242756_ERZ504573 | MGnify/ENA primary metagenome ERZ504573 (study PRJEB26092, sample SAMD00036240) | human gut metagenome | host: Homo sapiens | study: EMG produced TPA metagenomics assembly of...
GCCGTGACCGACTGGCAGCTGGTGGGCCTTATGCAGGCGCGGACGGCACGCTGACGACACAGGACGGCGACCCGCAGATGATTTTGGAGGACGTGGGCAGCCGCGTGGTGCGCACGATTTCTTACACCGCCGAATTTGACGGTGAGGCGCGGGAAATGTGCTTGTACTACACGACAAAGGTCGGCGAGGATTACTCCGCGGACCGCCGGGTGTTCCCGCAGAGTCTGGGAAGCGGGCAGTACGTCTACACGCTGCCGCGCACGAGTCTGGCCGCGCTGCGGCTCGACCCCTGCAGCCCCGAGGAAAACAAGACCGTGACGCTGACAATGAGCGACATCACGCTGAACGCCGCCGACACCCTGCCCGCCGTATGGCAGTATTTTGTGCCGACGTGGTATCAGGCGTTTTGTCTGGTGCTCTACCCCGCGCTGGCCGCCGCAGCGGTGAGCATGGTTGGGGCCGTGGCTGCCAAGAGAAAGAGAAAATAATTTTGGGGTCAGGCGGATGCTTCACGCAGGTGGAGCACCCGCCTTTTCATCTTTTTTGCTTTTTTGGAATATTTTTCGATTGTTTTGCACAAATTGGTTGCTTTCCCGGTTCCTATTATACTATAATGATAAAGCATTGGAGAATGTATATTTTTACCGCGCGTTTGCTCCGCTTGTAATTATAGGTGAAGTCATGAGTGAAAAAGAGAAAATCCTGATTGCGGACGACTCCGCGATGAACCGCGCCATCCTGACGGAAATGCTGGGTGACGGTTATGAGATTCTGGAGGCGGAAAACGGCAGACAGGCTGTGGCCATTTTGCAGTCCGCGACGGACATCGACCTGCTTTTGCTCGATATTATGATGCCCGAGATGGACGGCTTTGAAGTGCTGGCCATGATGAACAAATACCACTGGATCGACGAGGTCCCCGTCATCATGATTTCGGCGGAGAATGCGTCCAGCTACGTCGAGCGTGCCTATGATCTGGGCGCTACCGACTATATCAGCCGCCCGTTTGACATGGCCGTCGTGCGCCGCCGCGTCATCAATACCCTGATGCTTTACGCCAAACAAAAGCGGCTGGTCCGCCTTGTGGCCGAGCAGGTCTATGAAAAAGAGAAAAGCAACTCCACGATGATCAACATACTGAGCCATATTGTGGAGTTCCGCAACGGGGAGAGCGGTATGCACGTGCTGCATATCCAGACAGCCACCGATATTCTGCTGCACACGCTTGTGCAGAAAACCGACAAATACCACCTGACCGCCGCGGATATTTCGCTCATCAGCACCGCTTCGGCGCTGCATGACATCGGAAAGATCAACATTCCCGAATCCATCCTGAACAAGCCCGGCAGGCTGACGAAGGAAGAATTCGAGGTCATGAAAACCCACACCACAATTGGTTCGGAGATTCTGGAAAAGCTGCCGTTCCAGCAGGAGTCCGACCTTGTCAAGACGGCCTACGCTATATGCCGCTGGCATCATGAGCGCTGGGACGGGCGCGGCTACCCGGACGGGCTTAAAGGTGAGCAGATCCCCATCGCCGCGCAGGTCGTGTCTATGGCCGATGTGTACGACGCCTTGACAAGCGAGCGCTGCTACAAAAAAGCGTTCGACCACGACACCGCGGTGAAGATGATCCTGAACGGGGAGTGCGGGCAGTTCAACCCGCTGCTGCTGGAATGCCTGACCGAGTGCGGCGCGCAGCTGCATGCCGAGCTGAGCATTGCTTCGGACACCGGCAGCCAGCTGCACCGTCTGGCAGATGCACAGCATATATCCGATGCCTCCTGCGGGAGAACGCACTGCCCGGGCAGAATCATATCGTGCAGTCGCTGTCCCGTCTGCAGCAGAAGGCCGGTTCTTTAACCAAAGCGTCCGCTGCATACAGTTTGACTATGACGTTGCCACCGGTCACCTTTCCTTCTCGGCGTGGGCGGCGGAGCACATGGGCGTGCCCAAGGATCTGCTCCTGCCCGATGAAGTCGAGGAAATCGGGTTTGCCCCTGCGGATATTGCGCGCATCCAGAAGGCGCTGCGCGCCACCAGCGCGGAACACCCTTACACTGAGCTTTCGATGCTGCTGCCCGTTGACGGCGAACTTCGCTGGCATCACGTGCGCCTGTGCTCCCTGTGGAGCGATGACAGCGTACCCACGTATATCGGTGCTGCCGGGCAGGCCGACCCTGTAGAGCAGTTTTTTGACTACCATCATGACCTCTACCATGATGTCCTGACCAACGCCTATAACCGCCGCTTCTTTGAGAAGCAGCTGCGGAAGCTCATGGAAGTGGATGCCATAGCCATGCTGGACCTTGACCAGTTCAAGCAGATCAACGACGTCTACGGCCATCAGGCCGGCGACGACGCGCTGCGCATTCTGGTGAGTGCGGTAACGGCCTGCGTGCGCAACCGCAACGATGCACTGGTGCGGTACGGCGGCGATGAGTTTTTGCTGATTTTCCCGCATATCCCGGAGCATGTCTTTATAAAGCGGCTTGAGCAGATCCGCGCGACGGTGCAGGCGCTGCACATGATCGAATACCCCGACCTGCATCTGACGGTCAGCATCGGCGGTGTGTACGGTGCCTGCCCCCTTGACCCCGGCATCCGTCAGGCGGACAAACTGCTGTATCAGGCCAAGGAGTGCCGGAACAAATGTATCACCGCAGCATTTTCCGCAGAAGAAGCAGAAAAAACAAAGCCAAATCAGGAATCCGATAAATTGTAAGAAAGAAGAAGGTCCCCTATGACATTGCAGGAATTTTATGACCGCATCGGCGGCGATTACAAGGCAACCATCAGCCGACTGCCCGGCGAGGCACTCATCAAAAAGTTTGTGCTGAAATACCCCGGCGACCCCAGCTTCAACCAGCTGAAGGACGCGCTGGCCGCCCAGGACTGGGAGCTGGCCTTCCGCGCCAGCCACACGCTGAAGGGCGTGGCCCAGAACCTTGGCATGGACCGCCTGTATAAGACCGCCGCCACGCTCTGCGATGCAGTCCGCGGCCCGAAGCCGCTGGAGGATGCCAGCCTCTGGCCGCCGGTGGTGGCCGCGCATGAGGAAGTGCTGGCCGCGATCCGGGAGCTGTAAAAACATCCGAGATGATGCCCGCGGCGGACGACACCGAAGCTGCCCGGGCCATGCCTGCAAAATATACGTGCGGCGCCGCGGGCCCTGCATCCCTGCCCGGCTGCCGCGCTAAAAAGACCGGAGCTGTTTTCGATGAATAAGAAGGAGAATCCCGGCGTAAGCAGACGCGGGGCAGCCATGCTGCTGTTGTTCAGCCTGGCTGTCAGCGTTCTGCTTGGCTTTGCCATGCCTGTGCATGCCGCAGACGGTGGCCGGACCACCCTGCGCACCCTGCGCGTCGGCTTCTACCCCTACACCGGCTACATGGCCACCGCTGCAGACGGCAGCCGCAGCGGCTACGCCTATGAGCTGCTGCAGGACATTGCCCAGTATGAGAACGTAACCTTTGCATACTCCTGCCTGAACGGCAACAACCAACAGGCCATGCAGCAGCTGGCTGCCGGGCAGATCGACCTGATCCCGGTGCTGCGAAGGACCGAGGAGCGCGACGAACCGTCGATGCCTACTATACCTACACCTACCAGGCCGAGCGCACGGTCTTTGACGACACGCGCAACGAGCTGCGCTCGATGCTGAGCGACGAGCAGCGCAATTTCTGCATCGGCGTCCGGCAGGACTACGATGTGCTGCTGCGCACTGTGCTGAACAAGAGCATCGACAGCCTGACCCGCGCCGAGATCAGCACCATCACCAACGCCTACATCAACCTGGGGCAGCAGCCGTTCTCCCTGACGCGGCTGGCCTATCAGTACCCGGCCATTATCGTGCTGACCTGCCTGTGCGTTCTGGTTACCGCGGTCTGCATCGCACTGGCCATCCGCTCCCAACGGTTCCGCGCCGAGACCGAAAAAGCCCTGCGCAAGGCCGAGGAAGCCAGCGTCGCCAAGACGGAGTTCCTGTCCAACATGTCCCACGACATCCGCACGCCCATCAACGGCATTATGGGTATGCTGGACATTGCCGAGGACAACTTTGACAACAAGGCCCGCGTGCGGGACTGCATGACCAAGATGCGCGGTGCGGCGTCCCACCTGCTCTCCCTCATCAACGACGTGCTGGACATGACCAAAATCGAATCCGGCAATATGCAGATGCTGGACACATCGTTTGATCTGCGGGCGCTGCTGGATTCCTGCTGCTCCATCGTGGAGGGCCAGATCGTGGACCGGCACATGACCTTCACAAAGCAGATCGGCCCGTTCTGGCACCCGTACCTGATCGGCAGTGAGCTGCATATCCGGCAGGTGCTTATCAACATTCTTTCCAACGCCGTCAAGTACACGCCCGACGGCGGCGAGATCAACTTCCGCGCCAAGGAAACGCTGTTTGAAGAAGGTCTTGTCCACCTGCGGATGGAGATCAAGGACAACGGCATCGGTATGAGCGAGGAATTCCTGCAGCATATTTTTGAGCCGTTCACGCAGGAGCAGCGCTCGAGCCGCACCCACTACAAGGGCACGGGTCTGGGCATGGCCATCACAAAGAAGCTCGTTGACCAGATGCACGGCTCGCTCGATGTCGAGAGTGAGCCCGGCGAGGGCACGCCCATCATCGCCATGACGGCCAATGTCTTTGCCGATGACGTGAAGGCCTGCTTGGACGCGGGCATGAACAGCCACGTGGGCAAGCCGCTGGACATGAAGGTGCTGATCGGCGAGATCCTGAAGTACACGGACGTGCGCTGAAGAATCCAAAGTAAAACCCACTTTTTGCAAATTTAATAAAGAAAATATGCCCGCCATATTGCAAAAGCTGTTTTTTTCGATGTATAATGGAAAGGATAATTTTTTGGGATATGGCGGGCGCTGTTGTTTGGCATCCGCCGACATGGAGGGTGAATTATGGCAACGAAGTATATTTTTGTGACCGGCGGCGTTGTGTCGGGCCTGGGCAAGGGCATCACAGCGGCCAGCCTGGGACGTCTGCTCAAGACCCGCGGACTGAAGGTGGCAGCCAGAAGCTGGACCCTACATCAACGTTGACCCGGGCACGATGAGCCCGCTGCAGCACGGCGAGGTGTTCGTGACCGACGACGGCACCGAGACAGACCTCGACCTCGGCCATTATGAGCGCTTCATCGACGAAAATCTGAACAAATACTCGAACCTGACCACCGGCAAGGTCTACTGGAACGTCCTGAACAAGGAGCGTCAGGGCGCTTATCTGGGCCAGACCGTGCAGATCATCCCCCACATCACCAACGAGATCAAGAGCTACATCTATAATCTGGCCAAGAGCACCGAGGCGGACGTCGTCATCACCGAGATCGGCGGCACCACCGGCGACATTGAGAGCCAACCCTTCCTGGAGGCCATCCGTCAGGTCGGTCTGGAGCAGGGTCCCGAGAACTGCTGCTATATCCATGTCGTACTGGTGCCCTACATCTCCGGCTCCGACGAATACAAGTCCAAGCCCGCGCAGCACTCCTGCAAGGAGCTGCAGGGCATGGGCATTGCGCCGAACATCATCGTCCTGCGCGCCGACGGCCCTGTAGGCAACGACATCAAGCGCAAGATCAGCATGTTCTGCAACGTGCGCCCCGACTGCGTCATTGAAAACCTGACGATGCCGAGCCTGTACGAGTGCCCGCTGATGCTGGAATCCGCCGGTCTGACGAACGTCGTGGCCCGCCAGCTGCACCTGCAGACCCCGCCGAGCGATCTGACCGAGTGGAAGGCGCTCATCAGCCGCATTGCGACCCGCAGCAAGACCTGCAAGATTGCGCTGGTCGGCAAGTATGTCAAGCTGCACGACGCTTATTTGAGCGTCATGGAGAGCCTGTACCATGCGGGCTTTGAGAACGAGAGCAAGGTCGAGATCAAGTGGGTCGACAGTGAGCATCTCGTCGACCAGGACTGCTGCGCCGACGAGCTGGGCGACGTGGACGGCATCATTGTGCCGGGCGGCTTTGGTGACCGCGGCATCGAGGGCATGATCCAGGCTGCGCAGTACGCGCGTGAGAACCACGTGCCTACTTCGGCATCTGCCTGGGCATGCAGATCATGGTCATGGAGTACGCCCGCAACGTGCTGGCTACGCCGACGCCAACTCCAGCGAATTTACGCCCGAGGGCCAGCACAACGTCATTGACCTGATGCCGGACCAGCAGGGCGTTGAGACGAAGGGCGGCACGATGCGTCTGGGCAAGTACCCCTGCGTCATCACGCCGGGCACGAAGATGGCCGACTGCTACGGCACGACGGAGATCGACGAGCGCCACCGCCACCGCTATGAGTTCAACAACGAGTTCCGCGCCGAGTTCGAGGAGAAGGGGCTGGTCATCGCCGGTACCAGCCCGGACGGACGCCTTGTGGAGGCTGTGGAGATCCCGGGCCGCGATTTCCATCTGGCGCGCAGTTCCACCCCGAGTTCAAGAGCCGCCCGAACCGTGCGCACCCCCTGTTCAAGGGCTTCATCGCCGCCGCGCTGAAATTCCAGAGCGAGCACACCCCGACCGGCCATCCCGCGGTACTGGGAGAGTAAAATACAGTATAAGCCGAGGAGCTCGTCCCTTCGTGACGGGCTCCTTTTTGCTGCCCTGTAGGGCCGGGCATGCCCGGCCGCTACCGCTCCGCCATTTGTTTGTTTACAACTCTTTCACATCTGTAACGCATTATTCCCGCGCGGCCATTCGTATTAGTATACAGAAGGCGGCATAGACAAAATCTCCACAATATCCTGTCGAAAATGCAGCTGCGAATTGTGCAGATTGTCGCTTGTTTTGTGCGCCGCGTGCGGCGTATAATAGTACATCATCGAAAGGGTGTAAATGTATGCGTAACTGGTGTTCGCGCCATCCGGTCTGGTTCATGGCGCTCTATGCTTTGTTTTACTTATCGTTTTTTGCGCTGCTGGAGCGCACGATCCAGACACCGGATCTGTGGGTACACTGCCAGCTGGACGATTTGATCCCGTTCTGCAAATATGCCATTGTACCGTATATTTTGTGGTTTCCGTGGATCCCGTTTACGCTGTTTTATCTGCTGTATAAGGCCCCGCGGGAGGATTTCTGGCGGCTGTGCATTCCGCTGTTCACCGGCATGACGATGACGCTTCTGTTCTATGCCATTGTGCCTAACGGTCTTGCCCTGCGCCCGAAGTACGTGCCGGGCACCGACATTTTTGCGCAGCTTGTGCGGATGATCTACCGCAGCGACACGCCGATGAACGTCTGCCCGTCCATCCATGTGTTCAACTCGGTCACGCTGATGCTGGCGTACTACCGCAGTGCAATCTTTGATGCCCCGCGCCGCCGCTGGATGCGCCCCGCCGCCATGGTGCTGTGTGTGTCGATCTCGCTGTCCACGATACTGCTCAAGCAGCACAGTGTCATTGACGTGGTGTTTGGCCTGCTGCTGGCGCTGTTGCTGGATCATGCCGCCACCGTTTTGCAGAGAAGCCCGGTGCAGCGCCGCGAGCGCCGCGTACCGGAAAGGCTGTAATAAAGAGTACGTAGGTTCTTTCTTTGCAAAGAAAGAACCAAAGAAATTCCAAATGCCAAAATAAAAAACGTCCTGTCTGCGCAATGTTGCAGGCAGGACGTTTTTAGTTACAGCGCATATACAAGGATGCCGACCAAAATCATCGCCAGTGCGGCGAGCTTTTTGGGGTTCATCTTCTCGTGGAAGATCGTAACGCCAAAAATCGTGACGTAAATATAGCCTGTTGCTTCCAGTACAGGCCCGACGTTGAGCGGTACGCCCTTGTAGGCCAGCATCGTTAAGAGCGTGCAGCCCACAAAGAGGGCATAGCCTAAAATCACTCGCCAGTCGGTGTACTCCGCCAAGACCGACTTGTGCTCCCGCAGCGCGGCCTTCTTCAAAAGCACCTGCGAGACCGCGGAGAGGAACGTGCTGCACAGATACAGCAGCACATAGGGCAGCTGTGCCTGACTCATTTGCCGCCCTCCCCCTCATTGTCGGCCCGTACAAAAAGCACGATGCCGCATATAATGATGACCGCACCGATGACCCGGCGCGGCGTGACGGCCTCACCAAAAACGGCCAGACCCAGCAGAATGCCCCACACCACAGTGACGGCCTTGTTCGCGTAGGCCGTCGTCAGCGGCAGATGCTTGATGACCTGCTGCCAGCCCACCGCATAGGTGACAAGCGCCAGCAGCATCAGGCCGTACAGCACGATAAACGCCGCGCTCAAAAACGGCTGCTGCGCGGCCAGCTTGCTGCACACGCTGCTGCCCGCATAGATGCCCAGGATCACATGCAGCAGCAGGAACCATTTTGCCTGCTTCATGCGTCGTCCTCCTCATGCCGGATGACCTCGCGCTCGACGTACTGGGGCGCGGCGTTGGCGCACATGTAGATGCGGCCCACGTATTCGCCCATAATGCCCAGTACGACCAGGATCATGCCGCCGAGCAGCAGCAGCAGCGCCGTGGTGGACGCCCACCCGATGGGGGCCGCCGCGCGGGTAAAGTGGTCGATGATGATATAGATAAAGTAGAGAAAGCCCGCCACGGCAAACAGCGTGCCGATGTAGGTCGCAATGCGCAGCGGCTTGACGGAAAACGACGTAAAGCCGTTCATCCAGAGATTCAGCAGCTTGCTCAGCGTGTAGCCGCTGCGGCCCTCCTCACGGGCGCGGTGGTGCACCGGCACGTTGCAGATGCGCTTGGTGGAGCGCAGCACCAGCCGATGACGTAGGGGTAGCAGTGCTCATAGCGCAGCATCTCGTCCACAATGAAGCGGCGCGCCGCAAAGTAGCTGTTGACGACGAGCTCCGGCGGCTTGCCCAGCATGATCTCGGTCATTTTGCTGTTGACCCAGCTGCCCAGGTTGCGCCAGCCGGCCTGACGCTTCGTGTCATAGCTGGCGTAGACGACGTCATAGCCTCGTCAATTTTTGCCAGCAGCTTGCCGACCTCGTCTGCCGGGGTCTGGCCGTCGTCGTCGAGGCAGACGACGATGTCGCCGCTGCACTTGTGAAAGCCCGCCATCAGCGCCGCATGCTGGCCGAAGTTTTTCGCCAGATCGACGCCCACGACATGGCTGTCCGCCGCCACCAGGCTGCGGATCGTGCCGAAGGTATCATCCGGCGAGCAGTCGTTCACCAGAATGACCTCGTAGTCATACTGCGGCAGGGTCTGCATGGTGGCGGCGATCTCCGCCACCACGCCGCCCACGGTGTGCTGGGAGCGGTAGCACGGGATCACGTAAGATATTTTCTGCATAGCTGTGTACTTCCTTCTGCGCTCACGGGCGCTTATAGATCACCAGATCCTCGGTGGAGACGACCTGCTGCCAGTTCTCGGCCAGCAGACGGGCGGCAACGCGGGTGTCGTGGCCGCACATCACGTAGCGGGAGGAAATCGGGTTTTCCTCGTCCCAGAGGTAGCTGTTTTTGTCAAACTCAATGCCCATACCCGCGGGCACTGCGTAGAGATAGCCGTGGAACACCCCGTCGTCATAGGCGTAGGCCAGCGTGTGGTCCCAGGGGTCGGCCCCGGCATCCTGCACGCTGGCGGTCAGGGCGGTCTCAACGGTCTGCATCTGGGCGGCCATTTCGGCGTTTTTCTCGGGCAGGCTGCCGCGCTGGAAGTTCATCGGCAGCAGCAGGACGACGAGCACCGGCAGCCAGACGGCGGCGGGCGCGGCGTCCTCGATGACGACGGCCCCCAGCAGCAGGATGGCCAGCAGCATCATGTGGCGCGGGTCGATGTTGTACATGAACAGCAGCACAAGCGCAATGACCGCGCTGCAAAACAGCGCACAGCCCTTGAGCACCAGCGGGCGCCTTTGTGCTTATCCCAGACAAGGCAGACCACCGCGATGAGCACAACGGCCAAAAACGTCACACAGCCGCCGCCGATGTAGGTCGTCTCACCGTGGAGTGTGGGCAGAATATCGTCCCGCCAGGCCGCGTGCAGCAGGGCCGCGGCGCGGGCGCACTCATAGCGGACCGCCGCCACGGGATGGAGCTGCAATAACAGACGGATGCCGTCAAAGTCCATGCCGCCGTCGCTGAAATAGGGCGCAGCGAGCTTGGCCATGGCGAACAGCGAAACCGCGAACCCGCCCGCCGCCGTGCCCAAACAGGCCGCGCGGCGGCGCTTATTCTGCCAGACCGCCGTGAGCGGGAACACCCAGAACAGCAGCGCGTAGGGGCGGAAGATCGTTTCCACCGCGCAGGCCGCGGCACAGGCAATCAGCCAGCCAGTCTTGCCGCTGCGGTGCAGGGCCGCCGCCGTGCCGACGATGAGGAGCGCCAGCATGTAGTGCATGGCCTCCGACGCGCCGCTGACGCAGGAGCGAAGCGGCAGCATGATGCTGAACAGTGCGCCGCACAGCGCGATGCACTGCCAGTAATTCAGCCGCGCGCAGCGGGCAAACACCGCGATGCCCACGGCAATCAGCAGCAAATTGCACCACAGCACGACGTTTACGCCGGCACCGAACAGCAGACCCGGCAGCGCGTAGGCCCAAATCAGCAGCGGGCCCCAGGTACCGTAGCGGCCAATATCCGCGGTGGATTCCTGATAGCCGAAGTACCCCTGCGGCCCGCCGTGGGTCAGCACGCTGACGACCTGGCGGTTATAGAGCGCCTCGTCGTTGTTCATCGTGGTGGGCAGCCAGACCTCGTTCAGCGGCGTGCGGTAGCACAAAAAGTAAAAGCCCGCAAGGAACACGACTGCCCCCAACGCGCAGAGCAGCGCATTGGGGGTCTTTTGCAGGCAGGTTCGGATTTTCTGCATCGGTTTTTTCACGTCAGTTCTCCGCCAGCTTGGCCATAAAGACGACGTCGCGGTAGGCTCCGTCCAGCAGCTCCATATCGCGGAAAACACCCTCCTGCACAAAGCCGGCCTTTTCATAGCTGCGGCGGGCGGCGGCATTTTCGGCCAGCACGCGCAGGCTGATGCGGTGCAGATGCAGCGTATCAACGCCGAATTGTGTGAACAGACGGGCCGTCTCGGTGCCAAGCCCTTGCCGCGGGCGCTTTCCTCACCGATGAAGATGCCGTACTCGGCGCTGCGGTTGTGGTTGTCAATATCGCGGTAATAGACCGACCCGACGGGCTTGCCGTCGCGTTGTCGAGGATGATATACTGCACGACCTGGCCGGTGGCGACCTTCGTCGCCAGCCAGCTGCGGTGCATCTCCGGCGTGAAGGTCTGGCGGAAGATGAAGTTCTGCACGACAG
>ENA-OQCF01000833-OQCF01000833.1-human-gut-metagenome-genome-assembly--contig:-NODE-833-length-11243-cov-5.141508_pt1 | contig 11243 bp, 11 predicted proteins | sample MGYA00242756_ERZ504573 | MGnify/ENA primary metagenome ERZ504573 (study PRJEB26092, sample SAMD00036240) | human gut metagenome | host: Homo sapiens | study: EMG produced TPA metagenomics assembly of...
CACAGCCCGCCCGGCCCCCAAAAGGCACGGTCCCGGGGCAAAAACCATGTGGATGATTTTCGCCGTTGTCATTGTTGCGGCGCTTCTCATTCAGCTGGGCGTCCTTGTGCTGGGTTTTGCAAAGCCCGGCGGCGGCACAGCGTCGATGGTTGTTGCGCCGACAGAGGAAGAAACTGCTGCATCCGGTCTTGTCCGCACCGAGGACTTTTACAACGGGATCGCCGCCACCGAGGACGCGGACAGCGGCAGCCCATTGGAGAAGATGGTTTTCACCACCGGTCTGGCCGACGCCAAAAATATAACCTTCGACATCGACTACGGCGCGGTCACAGTCGTTGTGGACAGTGGTGCGGCGGAGCCGACCCTTTCCTGCACGAACCTGCGTCAGGACTGGTTCACCTTTACCAACACGGGCGACAACACAAGCCCGGTGCGTGTCAGCTACAAGGTGCCCGCCAACTACAACCTCGGCAAAGGGCTGGGACCCGAGCCTGAGTTTGTCCTGTCCGTGCCGGATGCGAATACCTTCCATTTTAAAAGGCTCTCCATCACTGTCGCTATGGGCGATGCAGAATTTGACAACAGCAATACCATCGCCGCCGACAGCATCGACTTAGACCTGGCGATGGGCAACTTTACCGGTAGCACCGTGCAGGCAGAGCAGTTTACGGCGAATATCTCAATGGGCGATTTTGATTTGGGGCTGCTGGCGGGCGTTGAAACCGCTAAAGTCGAAGCTGCCATGGGCGATATTGGCCTGACGGTGGACGGCAGGCCCGACGATTACGCACTTGACCTGCAAACGTCCATGGGGAATGTGATGTTCAACGGCAGGACGATGAGCAGCACCTACACCCAAACAGCCGCCGCGCCCCGCAGCGTGACCCTTACCGCGCCGATGGGCGATGTAGTGCTGACGACGACGCAGTAATCCCGCCCACGTATAGCAAACGGCCAGAGCCCCTCCGGTCATCGCTAACGCTCGACCACCTCCCGCAAAGCGAGGAGGCTTTCACGCGGGCTTTGCCCGCGCAAAAAGGCTCCTCACGAAGTGGGGAGCTGGCCGAGCGCAGCAAGGCCTGAGGGGCTTTGCCGCCTCGCCATAGCTGCCGCCCTTATAGGGGGCCGATGCTCGCATCGGCCGCCCGGCCGCCCCAAAGTCATACTACACACCCAATCCATTGTTCAAAATCCACAACTTTCGTTTTGACAGTGCAAGAAAGATTTCCGCAGAAAACTTTGTATTTTGTCCGCGGTTGTGGTACAATCTTTTTAATAAGCAAATAACATCGAAACAGGAAAGTCAGGAGCGTGTATTATGGCATATTATTTTTCCGAGCCGTCCCGTACCTTTGGTGAATATCTGCTGGTCCCCGGCTACTCCTCCTCGGAGTGCGTCCCTACGGCTGTCAGCCTGAAAACCCCGCTGGTCAAGTACCGCAAGGGCGAGGAAGCCTGCCCGCTGGAAATGAACATCCCGATGGTCTCCGCCATCATGCAGTCCGTCTCCGGTGAGAAGCTGGCGATTGCCCTGGCCAAGCAGGGCGGTGTCTCCTTCATCTACGGCTCCCAGACCATTGAGCAGGAGGCCGATATGGTCCGCCGCGTCAAGGCCTATAAGAAGGGCTTTGTCACCTCCGACTCCAACCTGCCCCCGGAGGCTACCTTGGGCGATGTGCTCGACCTCAAGACCCGCACCGGTCACTCCACCGTCGCTATCACCGACGACGGCACCGCCCACGGCAAACTGCTGGGCATCGTGGCCAGCCGCGACTACCGCCTGTCCCGCATGACGATGGACCTCAAGGTCACCGAGTTCATGACCCCGCTGGACAAGCTGGTCACGGCCCCCGCAACCACCAGCCTGCATGACTGCAACGACATCATCTGGGACAACAAGATCAACTCCCTGCCGCTCGTCGATGAGGAAGGCCACCTGCAGTATATGGTTTTCCGCAAGGACTATGACTCCCACAAGGAGAACGTCAACGAGCTGCTCGACGAGAACAAGAGCTACATTGTCGGCGCTGGCATCAACACCCGCGACTTCGCCGAGCGCGTGCCCGCGCTGGTAGAGGCCGGTGTGGATGTGCTCTGCATCGACTCCTCCGAGGGCTTCAGCGAGTGGCAGTCCCGCACTATCGCCTGGATCCGCGAGAACTACGGCGACAAGGTGAAGGTCGGCGCAGGCAACGTCGTTGACCGCGAGGGCTTCCTGTTCCTGGCCAAGGCCGGCGCAGACTTCATCAAGATCGGCATCGGCGGCGGCTCCATCTGCATCACCCGCGAGACTAAGGGCATCGGACGCGGTCAGGCTACGGCGGTCATTGAGGTCGCCAAGGCCCGCGACGAGTACTACAAGGAGACTGGCGTCTACATCCCCATCTGCTCCGACGGCGGCATCGTGCAGGATTACCACATCACGCTGGCGCTGGCCATGGGTGCGGACTTCGTTATGCTGGGCCGCTACTTCGCCCGCTTCGACGAGTCCCCGACGAACAAGCTGCGCGTCGGCGGCAACTACGTCAAGGAGTACTGGGGCGAGGGCTCCAATCGCGCCCGCAACTGGCAGCGCTACGACCTGGGCGGCGCCCAGAAGCTGAGCTTTGAGGAGGGCGTCGATTCCTACGTGCCCTACGCCGGCCTTGGCCGACGGCGTGCAGACGACGCTGTACAAGGTGCGCTCTACCATGTGCAACTGCGGTGCGCTCTCCATCCCCGAACTGCAGGAAAAAGCCCGCCTGACCGTCGTTTCTTCCACCTCCATTGTCGAGGGCGGCAGCCATGACGTCATCCTGAAAAACGGCCCGCAGAACCGCTAAACCATAATAAAAATTGCCGCCGACCGGACAAACCGGTCGGCAGCTTTTTTTACGATTCGGATTGTGCTTTGCCGGTCTCTGCGTTAAAAAACACCACCGGCAGCATCAGCAAAAACGGGTTGGCGGAGAGCAAAAACGGCTTATTCTCCATAAAGAGATACAGCGTCAGCGCTACCAGGCAGATGACCTCGGTGGAGCGATGCTTTTTTGCCAGCCGCCACAGCAGCAGCAGAAAGACCGCTGCAACCAGGATCGCGCCCAGCAGACCCTTGTTCATAGGCACGGCCAAAAAGGTGTTGTCGATGGCGTGGTGCTCGTCACCATCGGTGGGCAGGCCGCCCAATAAAGAAAGCGGCGCGCTCCAGAATACGTTGTGCCAGATCTCAAAACGCCCCGACAACGCAATGCTCAACAGCAGCAGCGCCATCCGCTCATAGGGCCACTCGGGTTGTAGACATACCCGGCGTAGAGGCTGAACACTGCCAGCGCGACGGGCAGCGCCAGCGCCAACCCGTAAAAGATCTTGCTGTCGAACAGTCTCGGCAGAAATTTTTGGACAAAGAACAGCACAAACAGCACCGCCATGCCGCCAAACGCCCCGCGGCTGCCGGGAACCTTGTAGGTGAAGATCGCCAGCGCGGCCAGCCCCGCCCAGTCAAAGGCACGCAGCCGGTCATGCCGCAGCCATGCCCAGGCAAAAAACACGCCGACGAGCCGCGCGCCAAAGCCGTTGTAGTGGCCGTAGCCGAAATCCCAGTTGCGGCAGTAGAATTTGTAGGGCATCAGCGGCGTGGCAAAGTGTAGCGCTTGCACCAGCACCAGCCCGGCCACCGCCGTGACGAGATAGACGCGCAGGGCGGTCTCCCAATCCACATCCTTGGCCCCCAGCCCGATAAGTGCGGCCAAAAAGAACCACAAATCGCCGCCATACCACGACGAAAACGCCGTGTAGACCAGCACAACGGCGATAAGCACCTTCTGCCAGCGGGCCTCGTACCCGGTCAGCAGGATAATTTTCCCGGCCAGAAGCAGCACGGCGCACCCGGTCAGCCCCAGCCGCATGATGCGGCTGAAACCCGGCAGCGTATCCTGTATGTTGGAGCTGAACACCTCGGACAGCACCAACAGCAGCGCCAGCCCCGTGCAGTAGACGCGCGATGCCAGCGGCTTGTATTTATGGTAAAGCATAGATGAATCCTTTCAAATCAAGTGAAAACATTATAGCATACATAATAAAAAAAGAAAAGTAGGGGCGCATTCCGTATGTGCCCGCGGGGCGTCGAGGACGCCGCCCCCCTACAAACATTGTTGCTCCAACCAAAACACATCCTTGAAAAAACAGCAAAAATCTCTTGACATTCCCCCCAAAATCCGCTAAAATAAAACCATTCCAAATGCAGTGAAGGGGAAAAAGCAGAGTTGAGCCCATTTCAGAGAGCCGCCGGACGGTGCAAGGCGGTATGGCAGGCGCTGTATACTGGCCCCGGAGCAGCCGCGCTGACAGGTAGGCGCGGACGGAACCTGACCGTTATCATGCAGGCGCGATTCGCCCGGTGGCTGATCGTACAGAGCGGCTGTTTTACAGCAATGAGAGTGGTACCGCGGGTACAGCAACGTTGATCTTGCTCCCGTCTCTCAAAGGTCTTTCGCCTTTGGGGGACGGTTTTATGTATGCCTCCTTCAAGCGCGAACCGAACGCTTTGAAGGAGGCAGTTTTATTATGATGGACGCAACCAAGTACAGTGTAGGGTATTATCCGCCGCCGGTAGAGCCCGGCCATGTCTATGAGTGGCCCCAGAAAGACCATATCGAGCAGGCCCCGGCCTGGTGCAGCGTGGACCTGCGCGACGGCAACCAGAGCCTCATCGTGCCGATGAGCCTGGAGGAAAAGCTCGAATTTTACGATATGCTGGTCAAAATCGGCTTCAAGGAGATCGAGGTCGGCTTCCCCGCTGCCAGCGAGACCGAGTATGAGTTCCTGCGCACCCTGATCGACGGCAACCGCATCCCGCAGGACGTGACCGTGCAGGTCCTGACCCAGTGCCGCGACCACATCATCCGCAAGACGTTTGAGGCCGTCAAGGGTGCGCCCCGTGCCATCATCCACTTCTACAACTCCACCAGCGTCGCCCAGCGTGAGCAGGTATTCAAAAAGTCGAAGGAGGAGATCAAAAAGATCGCCGTCGATGGTGCCAAGCTCGTCAAACAGCTGAGCGAGGAGTACGAGGGCAACTTCCTGTTCGAGTACAGCCCCGAGAGCTTCACCGGCACCGAGCCGGAATACGCTGTCGAGGTCTGCAACGCCGTTCTCGACGTCATGCAGCCCACGCCGGACCGCCCCATGATCATCAACCTGCCGGTCACGGTGGAGATGAGCATGCCGCACATCTACGCCAACCAGATCGAGTGGTGTTCCAAACACCTGAAATATCGTGACAGCGTTATTTTGTCTACCCATCCGCACAATGACCGCGGCTGCGGCGTTGCCGACGCCGAGCTGGCCGTCCTGGCCGGTGCCCAGCGCATCGAGTGCTGCTTGTTCGGCAACGGCGAGCGCACCGGCAACGTCGATGCCATTACGCTGGCCATGAACATGTACAGCCACGGCGTAGACCCACACCTTGATTTCAGCAATATGCCCGCCATCTGCGAGGTCTATGAGCGCGTGACCCGGATGCACGTCTATGAGCGCACGCCCTATGCGGGCGCACTGGTGTTCGCGGCGTTCAGCGGCAGCCATCAGGACGCCATCGCCAAGGGCATGACCTGGCGCAGAGAAAAGCAGCTCCACCAGTGGACCTGCCCGTACATCCCCATTGACCCGCACGACATTGGCCGTACCTACGATGCGACGTCATCCGCATCAACTCCCAGAGCGGCAAGGGCGGCATCGGCTTCCTGCTGCAGCAGAACTACGGCTACAACCCGCCGCCGAAGATGCGCGAGGACCTCGGCTACCGCGTCAAGGACGTCAGCGACCACGAGCACCGCGAGCTGAGCGTGAAAGAGGTGCTGGGCGTCTTTGAGAACAGCTACCTCAACCACACCCAGCCGCTCAATGTGCCGGATGCGCACTTCATCCAGAACTCGGACGGCAGCATTACGGCAAATGTCTCGTCACCGGCGGCGGCAGCACGGTCAAGTGCACGGCCACCGGCAATGGCCGCCTGGATGCCGTTGCCACGGCCATCGAGCAGCAGACCGGGATGCACTTTACGCTCGTACACTACAGCGAGCACGCCCTGGATTCCGACACGAACTCTCGCGCCTGCTCCTACGTCGGCCTGAAATGGGCCTCCGGCGAGGAGACCTGGGGCTGCGGTACCCACACCGATATTATCGTGGCGGGCATTAAGGCTTTGGTCAGCGCTATTAACAATAAGTAACCGCTTCCTTGCCTTCCCCCCAAGGGGAAGCCAAAGAACACAAAACGGAGGTACACGACCATGGGCATGACCATGACCCAGAAAATCTTAGCGGCCCACTGCGGGGAAGCAGCCGTTACGGCGGGCCAGCTCATCAACGCCAGGCTCGACATCGTGCTCGGCAACGATATTACGACCCCGGTGGCCATCAATGAGTTCAACAAGGCGGGCTTTGATTCCGTCTTTGACAAGACCCGCGTCAACATCGTGCTCGACCACTTTGTCCCCAACAAGGACATCAAGAGCGCGACCCAGTCCAAGCAGTGCCGCGAGTTCGCAGACAAGTACGACATCCTCAACTTCTACGACGTCGGCCAGATGGGCGTTGAGCACGCGCTCCTGCCCGAAAAGGGCATCGTGACGGCGGGCGACTGCATCATCGGCGCGGACAGCCACACCTGCACCTACGGCGCGGTGGGCGCGTTCTCCACCGGCGTCGGCTCCACGGATATGGCCGCCGGTATGGCAAAGGGCATGGCCTGGTTCAAGGTCCCCGCCGCCATCAAGGTCGAGCTCAAGGGTCACCTGCACAAGCCTGTCACAGGCAAGGACGTCATTCTGCATCTGATCGGTGAGATCGGCGTTTCCGGCGCACTGTACAAGAGCCTGGAATTCGTCGGTGACGGTGTGAAGTCCCTGACGATGGAGGACCGCCTCTGCATCTGCAATATGGCCATCGAGGCCGGTGCCAAGAACGGCATCTTCCCGGTGGATGAAATCACCGAGGCATATTTGAAGGGCCGCAGCCAGCGCCCGTGGGTCAAGTACGAGGCCGACCCAGACGCCGAGTATGAGCGCAGCATCGTCATCGACCTTGACGCGCTCGAGCCGACGGTCAGCTACCCGCACCTGCCGGAGAACACCCACCTTGCGAAAGAGGGCAAAGACATCAAGATCGACCAGATCGTCATCGGCTCCTGCACGAACGGACGCATTGAGGACATGGAGGCCGCCTACGAGATTCTGAAGGGCAGACACATTGCTAAGGGCGTGCGCGGCATCATCATCCCCGCCACGATGGCCGTCTACAAGGAGTGCATCCTGCGCGGCTACACCGAGGCGTTCATCGACGCGGGCTGCATCGTCTCGACGCCCACCTGCGGCCCCTGCCTGGGCGGCTACATGGGCATTCTGGCGGCGGGGGAGCGCTGCGTCTCCACCACCAACCGCAACTTCGTGGGACGCATGGGCCATGTGGATTCCGAGGTCTACCTCGCCAGCCCCGCCACCGCGGCGGCCAGCGCACTGACCGGCTGCATCACTGACCCGAGGGAGGTTTGAGCTATGAACGCAAAAGGTCCTGTTTTCAAATACGGCGACAATATCGACACCGACGTCATCATCCCGGCCCGCTACCTGAACACCCAGAGCGAGGCCGAGCTGGCCAGCCACTGCATGGAGGACATCGACAAGACGTTTGTCACCCGCGTCAAGGCCGGTGACATCATGGTCGGCGGCGAGAACTTCGGCTGCGGCTCCTCCCGTGAGCACGCGCCCGTCGCCATCAAGGCATCCGGCATCAGCTGCGTCATCGCCAAGAGCTTTGCCCGCATCTTCTACCGCAATGCCATCAACATCGGTCTGCCGATTCTGGAGTGCCCCGCCGCCAGTGAGGCAATTGCTGAGGGCGACACGGTCAGCATCGACTTCGACACCGGCGTCATCACCGACGAGACGACGGGCCGGACCTTCCAGGCCGCCCCGTTCCCGCCGTTCATCCAGAACATCATCGCCAAGGGCGGCCTGATGAACAGCTTGAAGGATTAAAAAGGCTTCCCCCGCGGGGGAAGCTGTCACTAAAGGTGACTGATGAGGGGCGGCGCTGCCTTTATTGCCCGTTTATGGGCAGTTGCGGAAAGCTCGCCTCATCCGACTCACTACGTTCGGCCACCTTCCCCCTCAGGGGAAGGCTATATGCGAGAGGAGACACCCATGAACAAAAACATCACTCTGATCTACGGCGACTGCTCCAGCCCCGAGATCGTGACCCAGGCGGTGCGCGTCCTGGATAAGATCGCGGCCAGGCATGGCCACACCTTCACCTACACCCGCGCCTATATGGGCGGCGAGGCCATCGACAGGTTCGGCGACCCGCTCCCCGCGTCGGAGCTGGAAAAGTGCAAAAGCTCTGACAGCGTCCTGCTCGGTGCCATCGGAGGCCCCAAGTGGGAGGGTCTGCCCGGCGACCAGCGCCCCGAGAAGGGGCTGCTGCGCCTGCGCGCGGGCATGGGGCTCTACGCCAACAACCGCCCGGCCAAGATCTGGCCGCAGCTGGCGGACGCCTCCCCGCTGAAAAAGTCCATCGTTGATCAGGGCATTGATTTCATCGTTGTGCGTGAGCTGATCGGCGGCGTCTACTTCGGCGAGCACAAGACCATCGAGCAGAACGGCGAGAAGGTCGCCATCGACACGATGCCCTACTCCGAGCACGAGATCGAGCGCATTGGCCGCATCGGCTTTGAGACGGCGATGAAGCGCCGCAAAAAGCTGACCTGTGTGGATAAGGCCAACGTGCTGGACACCAGCCGCCTGTGGCGCGCCGTCATGCACCGCCTGCAGGCCGAGTACCCCGAGGTCGAGTACAGCGAGATGTTCGTGGACAACTGCGCCATGCAGATCTGCAAGAACCCTGCGCAGTTTGACGTCATTGTGACGGAAAATATGTTCGGCGACATTCTCTCCGACGAGGCCAGTGAGATCACCGGCAGCATCGGCATGGTGCCGTCCTCCTCGCTGGGCGAGGGCACCTGCGGCCTGTATGAGCCGATCCACGGCTCTGCGCCCGATATTGCCGGGCAGGACGTCGTCAACCCGATTGCCTGCATCCTCTCCGCGGCCATGATGCTGCGCTACAGCTTCGATATGCCCGCCGAGGCCGACGAGATCGAGGCGGCTGTCAACGCTGTTCTCGACGAGGGCTGCCGCACCGCCGACATGATGGCTCCCGGCTGCACCAGGGTAGGCTGCACCGAGATGGGCAACAAGATTTTGGAGCATATTTAAAAGGCTTCCCCCGCGGGGCTGCGCCCGCAGGCGCGTGTCGAAGCGCAACCGCCGTAGGCGGCACTTGGCGCGTAGACTGAAGCTGTCACCGAAGGTGACTGATGAGGGGCGACCTTCCCGCAGCAACCCGTTTATGGGCAATTGCGGAAAGCTCGCTCCTCGTCCGACCTCACTGCGTTCGGCCACCTTCCCCCGCAGGGGAAGGCAAAGCGTCCCCCGATGGTTCCGCACCATCGGGGGACGCTTTTATTTCTCCATCACATCCCGCCAGGGCCGTTTTTCGGCAAGCTCGTTGCGGCGATGGTTGCGCCAGATAAGCAGCGCTGCCAGTGCCGCGCCGAACAGGATGACTGCCGCAAGGTTGGGCAGACCCACCGCGGGCAGCAGCGGCGTGATCCATTTGTCGACGAACCAAAACTCCACGAACCACAAAAGCATCATGCGGCTGTAATGGCGCCGTACCGCACACCTTTTTCGGTGGAGGCCGCCCACTCGGCGGGGACAATGCGCTGCAGCAGCCACGCACTGGGCATCATAATGGCAATGCAGAGCACAAGCCAGACCGCGTCGTAATGGCAGTCCCACGGGCGGCCCATCACCGTATAGGTCACGGTGGAAACCAACGCAAATGTGCACAGCCACACAAGGCTGTCTGCCATGTAATCCGCAAACTTCGGCTTGGGCATGCTTGCCAGCAGATTCCGCTTAAAAATCTCTACGTCCCCGATGACCGACGGCAGATAGTCGCGCCGGGCCTCGGCCTGTGCCGCCATCGCAATCAGGTCCTTGCGAATCAGCTCGATTTCGTACCCGATGCCGCGTGTGTTGTCCACCACGCCGATGATTTCTGTGATGGTGTCGCGGTCGTACTCTGCCAGCGTTGAAAAAATCAGGTCGTTCTCTTTTTTCAAGTCGCGGTATTCGTTGCGCATTGTTTTCATGGTTCAGCCCTCCTTGTCGTGCAAAATGCGGTTCACAATGTCGCTGGCGTTCTGCCATGCCTCCGTAAATTCGTTAAGGTACTGCACCCCGTCGGAGGTCAGACGGTAATATTTGCGGCTCGGCCCGCCGGAACCCGCGCGGTACTCGGCGGCGATCAGCCCTTGCGCTCGAGCCGCAGCAGCAGGGGATAGAGTGTGCCCTCGGTCAGGTCGCAAAGCCGCTGTCCCGCAGGGTGGTGGCAATGGCATAGCCGTAGGTCGGTTCCCGGTCAATGATCTTTAAAATGCAGCCTTCCAGCGTGCCCTTGCGCAGCTGTGCCTGGTCAAACACCGGCTCACCTCCTCTGACTACCTTGCATTACCATGTTCTCTGGCTATATTGTATTGCAAAGTAGTGGGAATGTCAAGTAGAAATCCCACCCGCATTTTTGTGTAGAATAGACAAAAGCGGCAGTCCCTTTTTCAAGAGACTGCCGCCAGCAGAGGTTATTTTCGTTTGTACCAGCAATTCGTCACCGCGTCACACGCCCGCTGCACCGGGCTAAGGTTCAGCACGGCCAGCGTCACCGCGGCCAGCAGCACGGACCAAAGCACAACGACAATCGTCGCCTTCCCGCGCATAAGGTCGTACAGACCCAGCTCGACCAGCAGCGCCTGCACCGGCAGATGCAGCAGATAGATTGCCAGCGTGTGCCGCCCCAGCCCGGCCAGCAGATGCCGACGACTGGCCAGCACAGTCAGCGCCGCCGTCGTCGCGATGCCCACGAGGTAGAACACGACCCGGTACTGCACTCTGTCGCCGCCCGCATAGCTCACATCGTGGAACAGCTCCGCGCTGTGGTCCATGATCGGGTCAGCCCGCAGCACCCAGAGAAAATACGCTCCATAGCCAAGCACCAGCCCCGCCGCAGCCACAAACCGCACCGGGCGGTGCTCCGCCGCAAACGCGGCCAGCCTGTCCAGCTGCGGGCGGAGCAGCACCCCGCACGCATAAAACGGGTAGAATGCAAATACCCGCACCAGCGTGAAGGGCCAGTCCACCAGCCCGGCAG
>ENA-OQCF01000834-OQCF01000834.1-human-gut-metagenome-genome-assembly--contig:-NODE-834-length-11239-cov-2.475882_pt1 | contig 11239 bp, 13 predicted proteins | sample MGYA00242756_ERZ504573 | MGnify/ENA primary metagenome ERZ504573 (study PRJEB26092, sample SAMD00036240) | human gut metagenome | host: Homo sapiens | study: EMG produced TPA metagenomics assembly of...
CTGTCATCAGCGGCTATGCCGACAGTGAAGCCGACTGGAACACCCAGATGACCGCCCTGCATGCAGACCTGCTGCGGTATAACCAGCTGTATGATATTTACAACCACTATGACGGCATGACCAACCTGGCGGATGTAAACGCCGGAGCGCCGCTGCCCCCGTTGCCGTCGGGGATGAGATTATAAACCTGCTGACCTTCGCGCAGGAGATGTACCAGGCAACGGACGGTGCCTGCAATGCCGCTGCCGGGGCGGTGCTGCGCTACTGGCACGATGCCCGCACCGCCGCGGGCGATGGAGCCGAGGTAAGCGCCGATATCCTGCCCAAAACCGCCGACTTGCAGGCTGCGGCCGCCCACTGCAATATGGATGATTTGATTTTGAACCAGAATACCGGGACGGTGTATTTTGCAGACCCGGAATTGCAGCTGGACGTTGGCAGCATTGGCAAAGGCTATGCGGTGGAGCAATGCGCCCAGGCAGCCGAAGCCCGCGGCCTGACCAGCGCCCTGTTGAACGTGGGTGGCAATGTGCGCGCCATTGGCACCAAGCCCAACAGCGGGCCCTGGGTTGCCGGGGTCGATAACCCCTGGCCGGATCAGGACGGCCAATACGCCACCGCACGCTATGTGGATACCGTGGAGCTGCAGCCGGGGCAAAGCCTTGTGATCAGCGGGGACTACCAGCGTTACTTTACCGTGGACGGTGTATGCTACCACCACCTGATCGACCTGACCACCCTACAGCCTGCCCGCTACATGAACAGCGTTGCCATTGTAAGCAGTGACAGCGGCCTGGGGGATGCACTTTCCACCGGTGTGTTCTGCATGCCGGTAGAAAAAGGGCAGGCTTTGATCGAGCAGCTGAACGATGTGGAAGCCCTGTGGATGCTGAGCGATGAAACCATGCTGCAAAGCAGCGGGTGGGGAAAGTGAACGGCATTATTCCCCTGTAGAAACCTTTGTTTTTTATACAAACAGGCAAGCGTTTCGTCCCCCGTGTCCTGACCTCATTGTTCCGTGGAGAACTTTCGCTTAATTTTAAAAGAACAAACAGAAAAATCCGTATCCTCCTGCCCTGCTTGGCATTCGGGATACGGATTTTTGTTATATTGCTGATTTCATGCACTGGGCATGTTATTTCTGTGCAAAAAAGTCTTTGACCACCTGCACCACGGCTGCGCGGTCAGCTTCGGTCAGACCATAGTACAGCGGCAGGCGGGTCAGGCGGTTGCTTTCCTTTGTGGTGTATTCATCCACACCGGCAAAGCGGCCGTATTTGATGCCCGCCGGGGCGCTGTGCAGCGGCACATAATGGAAAGACGATGCCACACCGTGGGCTTTCAAATAGGCAATGAACGCGGTGCGCTGTTCCAGGTCCCGCAGCTTGACATAGAACAAATGCCCGTTATGCACACAGCCTTCCGGCACGGTGGGCAGCTCCAATAGGCCTGCTTTAGCCAGCGGTGCCAGCTCCTGTGCGTAATAATCCCAGCTGTGGGTACGGTCTGTATTGATGGTATCGGCCTGTTCCAGCTGTGCCCACAGGTAAGCGGCATTCAGATCACTGGGCAGGTAGCTGGAGCCATAAGAAACCCAGGTATATTTATCTACCTGGCCGCGCAGAAAACTGGCGCGGTTGGTACCCTTTTCCCGCAGGATTTCGGCCTTGGTCACGGTTTCGGGGTCATTGATGACCAGTGCGCCTCCCTCCCCCATTGAGAAGTTCTTCGTCTCATGGAAAGAGTAGCAGCCAAAATCGCCGATGGTGCCCAGCGCCTTGCCCTTATAACTGGCCATCACGCCCTGGGCGGCATCTTCCACCACCTTCAGGTTATGGCGGCGCGCAATCTGCATGATGGTATCCATATCGCAGGCCACACCGGCATAGTGCATCACGCAGATGACTTTGGTTTTTTCGGTAATGGCGGGTTCAAATTTTTGCTTCGTCAATGTTCATGGTGTCCGGGCGGATATCCACAAACACCAGCTTGGCCCCAGCTAAAACAAAGGCCGTTGCCGTGGAAGAAAATGTGTAGCTGGGCAGGATCACCTCATCACCGGGCTGGATGCCGCACAGCAGGGCAGCCATTTCCAGCGCAGTGGTACCGCTGGTGGTCAGCAGCACCTTGCCCGCATGGAACCGCTGTTCCATCCATTCATCACAGCGGCGGGTAAAAGGGCCATCGCCACAGATCTTATTGTTGGCCATGGCCTGGCGCATATAGTCCAGCTCTGTACCAACCTGCGGGGGAATATTAAAAGGAATCATTGTTTTACTGTCAACTCGCAATCTATTATAACCACTCGGTCTTACTGGGCGCGGGTAGTATCACTTTCCGGCGTTTCGGATTCAAAATTCAGCGCTTTTCTTCCACCACCAGGGGGCGGTCCATAATACGGGCGTCATTGCCATGATGTACTCGCCCAAAAATCCCAGAAAGGTCAGCTGCACACCACCCACAAAGAACACAGCAATAATCATCGGGGCATAACCCGCAGCAAAGGTATTCCAGTGGATCAGCTTTGCCACCAGGAACACAAGCCCCAGGATAAAGCTGACCGCCGCGCAGAAAAAGCCGAAGAACTCCGCCATCCGCATCCCAATCTTGGTGTAGCTGGTAAAGCTGAGCATGGCGGCATCAAACAGGCTGTACCAGTTGTTGTGGGTCTTGCCTGCCCGGCGCTTGGCTGGGTGTATTCAATCTCCTTGCGCTCGGGGCCAAGCTCCGCCACAATCCCGCGCAAAAACGGGGTGGGGTCGTGCAAATCACGCAGGGTCTGGATAAAGCTTTTATCGTACAGGCCAAACCCGGTAAACTGCTCGATCATTTCCACATTGCTCATCTTTTTGATGGCTTTGTAGTAACAGTCCCGCAAAAAGTACATGACAGGGTTTTCCTGGCTGGTGGTCTTTTTGCCAATTACAATTTTGTAGCCTTTTTCCCATTCAGCCACAAACTTTGGAATCATCTCCACCGGGTCCTGGAAGTCCGCGCAGATGGTAATGGTGCAGTCCCCTGTGGTATGGATCATACCGTAATAGGGGCTGTTGAACTGACCAAAGTTCTTGCTGTTAAAAATGGCTTTGACCTTGGGGTCCTGCGCGCAGATGTCCGTAATGATCCGGCGGGTACGATCCTGGCTTTTATTATCAATAAAAAGGATCTCATAGTCATAATCCGGGCAGTCCTTCCGAATCTCATCTCGCACCGCCTCATAGATGGGGCGGGCGTTCTCCTCCTCGTTATAGGTAGGGATCATAACAGAGATGACTTTTTTCTTCTCGCTCATGCAGGTTTCATTCCTTTAAGTTTAGTCTTTGGCCCACTGCCGCAATAGCCGGGCAGACCCTTATCACTATACACTATTTTGCAAAATAGGTAAAGAACAATTTATTTTCGCAGTTTTGCGTTTCAAAGTTCAGGCTTACAGGGCGGTCCGCCAGGGTGTAGGGCTCCTCGTTTTCCAGGCAGAAAGTCCCCTCTTTGGCAATGTGGCAGATGCCGCGGTAAATTTCCATGGCCGGGGTGCAGGCACCGATCAGCAGCGTTGCCGCCAGCAGAATGGTCACGGCATGCTGTGCAAGCGTACCGTCCTGCCATTGGGTGCCCACCAAGGCGATAAAGTACCTGGCACAGAGAGTCATCAGGATAAAGATAGCCGGGATGGACACCCGCATGCAGAAATCGCACCCCTGTCCCACCTTAAAGAACGGAATGATGAAGAGCGACACGGCGCAGGTATAAAACAGCCAGCTGCGGCGGTTCTGCCGCCAGAGCAACAGCAGATAGATGCCGGCATCCAGCAGGTAAAATACCAGCATGCCTTTTTGCAGGCTGGTCAGAACGTTTTGGCCAAGTCTGCTGCGCTGCCTGGTTCCCGGCGACAGTTTCGCCCAGAACGCTGTAGCCAAAGGCGTTATTGGCCAAAAAATAACTGGCCGTAATGCTGAGCACCACAACCAGCACCAGCACATTGGCCGGGGAGAACGCCGATTGCAGCACGCCTTTTTGATGCTGTGCCAGTAGAACAATGCCGCGCACCACCATAAAAATAACCAGCCCCACAAATGGGAAGGGGCCGCACATCAGGCAGGCCGTGCCCAGCAGCAGGTAGTTGCGGCAGTCTTTCTCCTGCAAAAAGCAGACGGTTGCCAGCCATGCCCCCACTGTCTGGTTGAACACCCAGAACAGGCAGGTCGTCAGGGAGCTGAACTGGAAATCATTCGTCCACCATTCCAGGTGCATAGCGTCATAGGCCAGCAGGTCCGGCAGTCGGTTGCTGTACAGCGCGCCAGAATATCCATGCCGCTGAAGAAAATCAAAAACAGCAGGCCGATCCCCTGCTTTTTACCGGTATCGGCACGCAGGTAGACCAACAAATTCAGCGCCACCAGATAGGTGCCCAGCGCCGTCCACCCCCAAAGGGCCATACGGGCGAACATCCAGGCGGCATCCAGCCCAAACAGGGCGTATACCGGTTTGGTCAGCGCCGCCGGGACCAGCCAGTGCCCGATATAATACACCAGCGCCGTATCCTTTTGCGGGTAATACACCGGCCAGCTGTTTGTGATCAGATCCCGGTAAATGGCGTTGCGGTAACCCCAGTCCGAGTTCTGGTAAAAAAAGCCCGTCTGACCGCCCAGGTAGCCCCACAACAGCATCAGGGTAAACAGCAGCACCAGCTTTGGCACCGAAAGCGTAATGCCCTGCTCTTCTTGCCCCACTTGCTTAACCTGCGGCGTTTTGCACACGGCATACCACCAGGCAAAGGCCAGCACGGCCAGGCCCGCAACGGCAAACGGCGCGCGGAGATACCCCGCAAAAAACACCGCCAGCGGCGCGGTGAGATAGGATAAGGCAAACGGCTTTAACTTTTGGTAGGTCAACTGCATAAATACTGTCTGGCTCCTGTTCGTCCATGCGGGTCCTGCCCGCACGGACGGGGTTATTCCTTATTGGCTTAATTGGTTTGCTTTTGCGTTTTTGCCCACGCAATGGTGGCGCGGATGCCATCGGCAAAGGCGGTGCGCGGCGCAAAGCCGGTATCCGCCGCAAGCTGAGTGATATCCGCCTGCAAAAACATGACCTGCTGCGGCCCGTAAGGGATTTTGCCCAGGCCAAGCGGCAGGGCCAGGTCGATGGCATCACGCAGGGTCTCAATATATTCCCGCAGGGGCGGGCGGTGCCGCTGCCCACCGGGTACACGGCACCGCTGCGGCCATGGCAGGCCATGCGGTACAGTGCATCCGCAGCATCGGCGGAGTAAAGATAATCCCACTTCTGCTCCCCTGCCGTCAGGTCCGGCACTGCCCGGCCAGCAGTTTTTGGATGGTGGCGGAGATCATCGTGTTGGGGCCGTCATGCGGGCCGTAAACCGAAAGGATACGCGCCCACACATGGTCCATGCCCAGGGCGGCGGCCTCGGTACGGCTCATCTGGCCTGCACACAGCTTGGCCATGGCCGTACCCGTTTTCGGGGTTTGTGGGGGTATCGGCCCGCAGAACACCGTCCACACGGCCATACTCTGCCTGGCTGCCGGTACCAACAAACACACGGCAGCCCATTGCCGCCGCGGTGCGCACGGCATCAATGGTATAGCGGATATTTTCAATCTGAGCCGGCATATCATTGCGGCCCGCGCCAATGGTGTGCGCCCACGCCAGGTGGAAAAAGGCATCCGCCTGCACGGGCAGCCCGGCTGCGGCCATGCACTGCGGCAAATCCGCCAGGTTGGCGGCATCGCAGGCAACTACATACAGGTTTGCATCCTTGGGCAGCGCTACGGCCCGCGGGCTGCCGGGGCGGCAGACCGCCACCACGGTACACCCGGCCTGCAGCAGCCGGCTGCACAATGCTGTGCCCACGGCCCCGGTGGGGCCGGTTACGATTACGGTTTTAATGTTACGTTCTATCATCATTCACTGCTCCGGCACCAGGGGGATAAACATCTGCTGTTCCAGCTCTTCCCGCGGCAGGAATGGTGCCAGGTCCTCCAGCGGCGGGCTGACCAGTGTACCGTCCGGCAGGCGCTTGGTGGCGCTCTTCGGCTCCCAGACCTGCTGGGTATCGGTAAAGATCTCGCAGAAAGTCGGGCCTTCTGCGGCAAGGGCGGCATCCACCACCTGTTTCATCTCAGCGTTGGAATGTGCGCAGGAATACGGGTAGCCGAACGCTTCGGCAATTTTGCGGAACTCCGGGAAGGACAGATCCCCGCTCTCCGGCCCAATGCCGATCTTGCAATGGTCTTTGAACAGGTTGTTCTGGGTCAGGCGGATGGAGTGGTAGCCGTTATTGTTGATGAGGAAAATCTTGATCGGCAGCTTATTTGTCAGGATGGTCTGCAATTCCTGCAGGTTCATCATGATAGAGCCATCGCCTTCCAGGCAGATGGTGGTACGGCGGCCGCCTGCAATGCAAGTACCAATGGCGGCGGGCAGGCCGTAACCCATGCTGGCAATGGCGCTGTTGTTGGCCATGCGGCTGCCTTTTTGGATGACATACGCCTGATTGCCCACCACGCAGCAGGCGCCGTTGGAAACTGCGGTCAGGCTGTTTTCCGGCAGACGGGAACTGAGGTAGCGCACAAAGGCGTACACATTGGCGGTGGTGCCGTTTTCTTCCACTGGCGCGGCAGCACGGCGGGGTAATCTTTTTTCCATCGCTGGCAGGTTGCCAGCCAGTCCGCTGCCTGGCTGACAGGGGTCAGCGGCGCTGCGGCGGCATCCAGCTTTTGCAGAAAATCCTTGGCATCCGCCCACACGGGGTGCTCCACATGCAGGGTGTGCTTTTTCATCTCGGCGCGGTCAATATCCACCATGATGACTTCCGCCGCGCGGGCCCAGGTTTTCCAGTTATAGCCCACCTGGCGGATGGAAATGCGGGTGCCCACAGCCAGAATCAGGTCTGCGTTCTGGATGGCCCAGTTGCCAGGGCGGTCGCCCATATTGCCGGCACGACCGCAGTAAAGCGGGTTTTCGTCCTCGATCAGGTCCACGGCGTTCCAGTAGGTCACAATGGGGATGTTCAGCTTTTCCGCCACGGCGCGGAACGCTGCGTACCCGCCGGAAAGCCGGATGCCGTATCCGGCGTGGAACACCGGGCGCTTGGCGTTGCGGATCTTTTCCAGCACCATCTGCACGGTGGCATCGTCCACCGGGGGCGGCAGCCGGGCATCGTCCTGTGCCGGGTCATAGGCGGGCAGGTTTTCCGTTTCGATATAACCGCCCTGATAGTTGACCGGGATATCGATCCACACCGGGCCGGGGCGACCGGTGGTTGCCAGGTGCCAGGCTTTTTCCAGCACATAGCGGATCTGGTTCGGGTCTTCCAGCATGGTGGCGTATTTGGTCATGGGGGCAACAGATTTGGTGATATCGTATTCCTGGTCGCCCACCGCGCGCAGCGGCAGGCCGTCCGTAAACTGTGCGGCATAGCGTGCGGTCGTATCGTACCTTACCTGACCGGAAATAACAAACATCGGGATAGAATCCAGCCAGCCACCCACCACACCAGTCAGGGCGTTGGTGCCGCCGGGGCCGGTGGTAACGCAAAGTGCGGCAATTTTGTTATCAATGCGGGCGTAGGCTTCCGCCGCAATGGCGCTTGCCTGCTCGTGATGGTTATAGGTAACATGCAGCGCCGGGTGGTGGCCCAGTGCATCATTCAGATGCATGGCGCCACCGCCCACCACGCTGAACACATCCGTAACGCCGTGCGCCGCCAGAAAATCAGCCACATAATCGGCCAGACGCTGTTTCATTTTAATTTTACCCCTTTCCGTCCCACGCCTTACTGTTTATCTCTGCTTATTTTGCTTGTAACAAGAGAAACGCATTCTTTCATCAGCGGGTTTTTAAGCAACAGCAAACCGCCCCCGTACAAAAGTACGCAAATCACAATTTGAACAACCATGCCAGCAAACGCGGAAACGGCCAGACTTTGCACGACTTTTCCTGCGATTGGCACTGCCAGCGTTGCCACCAGGAGGTACTGCCACAAATAGCGATACACCACACGGCAGGAAATCACATTGCGGCATTGGAACGTGCACATAAGGAAAACCACAAATTCCGAAATTACCGTTGTTGCCGCAGCGCCCACTGCCCCCCATCTGCTGATGAAGAACAGATTTAACACAAAGTTGACCACCGCCCCCGCTGCGGTAGAATAAAACACTTCTTTTTCGCGGTTATACGGAACCAGAATCTGCCAGGCAAAAACGCGGTTCAATGCCGAGAAGATAACGCTGAACGCAAGAACACTCACGATCCTGTAAGCCTGGGTAAAACCGCTGCCGCCAAACCATGTTACAAGCGGTTCACTGATGCTGATCAGCCCAAGACCGCTGGGGATTGCAAGCAGCAGAATAAAGTTCAGTGTTTTATAAATCAACGCATCAAATTTATCTTTCTGCCCTTGGCCAAGGTAATAGGTAACGCGCGGGAGAATGACTGTTGAAATGCAGGCAAACAGCATGGAGATCGCACGCACAATGCGCACCGCCACGGTATAAAGCCCAACTTCCTGCGTATTGATCATATAGCCTAGCATTACGGTATCCAGGTTGAGGTAAATCGTTGATGCAAGGTTGGTGCTGAAAATAATCAGGATTGGTTTGATGTGCTGTTTCAGGTGCAGCGACTTGAGTGGTTGGAACTGGACATGCCTGCAAAGATAAAAAAAAGTTTATAATACCAGAACCTGCCGTTGCAAAGACATTAACCGCTGCGTAAAATATAACATCCTGTTCCGTTTTTACAAAGCAAAACAGCATAATCAATGCCAGAACCTGAAAAATCACTGCGCGGACGGTAATATACAGGTAATTTTCTGTGGCGGTAAAGTACCACTCTGCCCCCAGGGCATTGCACAGGATAATACTGCTTTGCACCCAAAGCAGCGCCGCATAAGTGTTGAAGGATGGCAGCTGAATAAATACTGCCAGCGCTGCATAGGCAATCAATGCCGTGACCACGTTGATGAGCATCAGCTCGCTGATCAGCTGATTCGCCTGTTGTGCATCCTGCCGCTTTTTAGCAAGCTCTCTTGTGCCGTAAGCAACAATTCCAAGCGCAGCAAACAATGCAAAATAACTGACGATTGATTCAGCATAGGTAACGTCCCCCAGCCCGCCTTTGCCCAGTACCCGTGTGGCATACGGTAGCGAAATCAACGGGAAAAGAATCGTTGTCAGCGTTTTGATTGCATTCAGAACCAGATTTTCTTTTGTAGAAAGCTTTTTGGCCGTTGTCATGTAACTTAAGTCCTGTTCTTTCCTATTTCTTTCACCCCTGGTAGTCTTTCAGGGCATCAATCAGGATTTTCATGGATTTCACTTCATTCTGAAGAGTAAAAAACGCGCTTTTTAAACTCCGTTTTTGCCACCGCGTTGGGTTGCTGCATCTTCCAGGTGGATAATCTTCAGTTCCGGATCATAATAGGTGTGCAGTCCGTTCTTTTCAAACGGATAAACAGCAGCTGTTCCTCCCGGTAAAGGAAGGTCCTATCGTCCAGGCCGTCAAAACGTTCTACATAATCTGGCGAGAATATCCAAAAGCACCCACGCAGCATAATATCTTTTTGTGGCTGCAATTTACTTTCACCCGCTGTAGGTGCCTGCTCTTTAGGCTTTCGGAGCTTACCAACGCAGTTTTGACTGCATCCACAGTATCAAAAAAGCCAGGGATAAATCGGCACAGCACCAGCTGGCACTGGATCAGCCAGCGGTGCACAATATATACCGCCCGGGGGGCGATTGGTTCCATCAGCGATATTACTTTTTGATCTTTTGATAAGATTTGCGGCCCCAGCACGGCAAAATGGTGTTGCTGATAATCTGCACAGATCCTGGACAAAAAGTCATCCTGCATTAAAAGGGTATCGTTGTTGATCAGGCAGATGAAATCACTGTTGAGTGTTTTTTTTGCAAATTCAAATCCGACATTATTACCCCGTGCAAAGCCCAGGTTTTCCGGGTTCAGGATCACATAAATGTTTTCTGCTCCCTGGTATAGTTGCTGCAATTCGCGCCCGGTTCCATTTGCGGATGCGTTATCCACAATCACGATAGAAACCTTCATCGGCTCCGCTTTTGTTTTTTCCAGGATAGACGCAACGCAGTCTATGGTCTCCTGCTTTGCCATATAATGCAGAATCACAAATGCAAATTCAGGGTATTGGCTCATCAAGGTTATCCCTTTCCATTTTTACTCTTCCCGGTACAGTCTATAATAAATCACCGACCCAGATTCTCCTACCGACACAACATGGCGCGAATCAAAGGAATAGTACTGCCACAATTCCGATGTAGCTTTCCATTCATTATCCAGAACATGCGGGGTACAGATCAGTACCGCCCGCTGCGGGATGTTACCTTGTTGCAACAGCTCCTTAAAGTCTGTCTGGTACAGCACTTTGATTTCGCAGGTGTTTTTGCTTTCTTCCATCACGCGCTTATGCTGCTTTTTGTCCCAATAATAGGTGTCCCGGATGCCCTGGATCGCAGCGGCCCGCGTTCCCTTTTCATACGATCCCCACATAATCAGCACGGTGTTTTCATCATAGCCGATATTGGAGAGTATTTTATCATATGCCTTATCCAGGTAGGTATATTGATTGTTGTAAACCGTAATATCTGCCTGCAGCGAAGGATAGCCGGACCAACCGGTTGTCACCATCGGAAATGCTGATTCTGTGTTTACCTTCGGGAACACAGCCTTGGTAACAGGGTCTACTGTGTAGTACGACTGAACCAGCATAATAACGCACAGCTGCCCTATCACAAGGTTGCATACCGTTTGCTCTGTTATGGTCCACATAACAAAAATCACGCAGACAAGCGCCAAAATGTATTCAACAACAACATTGTAACGCGGGTTATTATATGTCAGATAAATACAGCTAAAAACAATAAATGCAGCCGCGGCCCCGATTGCGCAGCAAATTTCCTCGTTTTTCAGCAACAGGTAGCGCAGCCTTTGCTTTTTGCCAAAAGCAGATGCCAACACGCAGTACAACATCAAAAGTGCCAATACCCAATAAAAGTTCAGCAGGAAAAAGTTTGCAGTTTCAGCAAAACATAGTCCCACTGCCATTTGAATACGTTGTGCAGCCCGCTCTTGCTGATGCCTGTGCCCCAACTGGATTTACCAAAAAGGAGCTGCAGGGCACGCATCAGCAAAAAGGCTCCACCGCTGCCCAGCAATATCCACATGGCTTTTTCTTTCAACAGTGCCA
>ENA-OQCF01000835-OQCF01000835.1-human-gut-metagenome-genome-assembly--contig:-NODE-835-length-11209-cov-1.726313_pt1 | contig 11209 bp, 11 predicted proteins | sample MGYA00242756_ERZ504573 | MGnify/ENA primary metagenome ERZ504573 (study PRJEB26092, sample SAMD00036240) | human gut metagenome | host: Homo sapiens | study: EMG produced TPA metagenomics assembly of...
GAATATAATCCCGGACGAAACAGCATTGATGTTTATATCAGTGCAGGCTATATGCTTCGCATTGACTGCTGGGAAGCGGAAAAAAATTTGAAAACTACCCCGGATCGGATTGTGCATTAAATGCCCTTGCAGTTGATGAACCATTAGAATATGCAAGGCTGTATCTTGACGGAAATTTGCAGATGTGGTAGATGCAGAAGATTCTTTAGAACTTTAATAGTTAAAAGGCATAGGCAGATATTCGTAGCAGCAGACATTGTAGGAATATGTATAAACTGACATGTATGCGGTGCTGTGGGAAAGAATCTGTTCTTATCTGCCTGATAGAGCGAGTCGGTGGCAGTCTTATCCGCTCATCTATGAGCCGTTTTTCATCCTCCGTGACATAAAAATTCATCTAGATATTCCGTTTTCGGTTCGCCATGCACTGTCTCCGTTCTTCATAAGGATTTGGGATTATCCCAATAAGCATTCTTCATTTTGGGACAAGGAACCTGAAAATACGAAAAATCGCAAGCGTGTATTCGCTTGCTGTGCTTGCCATCGAAGCCTTACCTTCTATTTTCCATCTACTAAATACTACAATCTGGAAAATGGTAAAATGGCTGTATCCGAAAAGGGAAATAGAAAAATGCCACGACTGAACCTCCGTTATAGAGTGATCTGTCGTGGCATTGCATTGTGAATTTATTTTTGCTGAGCCATTTTCCGATACTCAATGGGCAGGAGTCCCGTACTCTTACGAAACAATTCCGCAAACCGGCTAGAAGTAGAGTAACCGATCATTTCCGCAATCTGTCCCATTGTGAAATCCGTATCGATCAGCAAATGCTCTGCCTGGCTCATGCGGCGCTGTTGAATGTACTCTGTGATCGTGCAGCCTTGCAGCTGCTTAAAAGATGTTTTCAGCTTAGTGGTTCCCATACAGGCGATTTTTGCAAGCCGTTCTAATGGAATATCAAAAGCATAGTGGTCATTGAGATAAGCAATCACATTTTTCAGTTGCGCCACATCCTGCTCGGACAAACGTTTCTCTTTACGGGACAGAATTTTTTTCTGTTCTTCCACCACAAGGGATACGGCCTCGGCCACTTTCGCTTCATAAAATAGTCCTGCGGCAATCCCATCCCCACGGTAAACCTTTACCTCATGGAGCAGCTTTGCCATAGCCGGGAAGTCTGTGGTCTGATCAACCTGCCGGAAAGCTGCAAGTGGGCTGATATAGTCCCCCGGATATTGTTTTTGCAAATAATCCTCATAGTATGCAGGCATGACTTCGATACCAATAGACCGGATGGGGATTTTTTTATGGATGATTGCCTTGTATGGCTTATAGCCGCCAATAAAGGCTTTGATACATCCGGCAGACATCCGCCGGTAGGGATTTAATTCTTCGCCGGAGATGGATTCATACTGAGTAATACTCAGAGCTTCCGGCAAATGAAATTCCATGAAGAAATCCTCATGGAAATAAAAATCATGGATTTTAATGTCGTACAGGTCTTTCTTCGCATATACCCAGTAAAAGCCTTCTCCAAATTCAGGCGATAACTGCCAGCATTGTCCGGCAGAATTGAAGTGGTTATTGCTATCTACCGGGATAAAATGGTTATCTGTTAAAAGCGGCTCATAGTAATCCGCAATAATGTTATTGTTCAAATGACGGCCTCCTTTGCAACGATTGGACGGAGTATTGCAATGAAAAGACGAATGTGCCTGTAATGTATTGCAGCCCGCCCGTAAAGTTAGTATGATATAGACCGTGGTTAGTGGCGACTAATCACAATATAACAGATTTCAGACGGTAGGTCAACCGTTCTTGAAAGCAGGAGGAAAAAATATGAGTAATCAAGTAAATGCAAAGGCAGGATTGTCTGTCAAGGACTTAGTAACAACGGGAATTTTTACTGCGCTTCTGTTCGTATTCATCATGGTAGGAGGCGTCTTTTTTGCTACCAACCCGGTGCTGACCTTTTTCATGCCCGCCGGGAGCGCTTTGCTTGCAGGACCAATTTATCTGCTGATGATTGCAAAAGTACATAAACGCTGGAGCGTCACGATCATGGGCGTTATCATGGCCATCATCTGGTTTGTCACTGGTATGCACTGGGCGTTTTGCGTTGGGCTATCTCATTATGGCTGTCGTAGCTGATTTTGTTGCCGGTACAAAGCAGTACAAAAGCAAGAAGATCAACAGTCTGTCCTATATCCTTTTCTCCCTGGGCGGAACAGGGTCGTACCTTGTTTTCTTCGCTGATCCCCAGGGGTGGGCGCAGACCATGTTGGGAAATGGAACTGAGCAAAGCTATATCGACACCATGCAGACGACCGCAAATGCAGGAATCTTTATCGCAATGTTTGCCGCTCTCCTTGTAACAGCTTCTATCAGTGCATTTGTGGGTTGCAAAATGTTGAAGAAGCAGTTCGAAAAAGCGGGTATTACAGCATGATGGGTAACACTGTACAGAAAGGGCTTTGGCTTGACCCGCGGGCCAAGCTCTTTCTTATTTTGATGTGTGTACTGAGTTCCATGTTCGCACCTTCTCTTACCTATCAGTTTGCGCTTGTCCTGCTGATTGCTGTATTAGGAGTGCTTTGTGGAAAGTGGAAATATGCCGTAAAAGGGGTATGCTTTTATGCGATAGTCTGTGTACTGACAGTCTGGATCATGGCAGCTATGACGGGGACGCTGCGAACCATGTTTGTTGCGTTCCTTGGGCTATTTCACAAGGTTTACGCCTGCGGGATGCTGGCAGGGATAGTCTTGTCTACAACAAAGGTCAGCGAATTTTTATCCGCCATGAACCGAATCCATGCCCCGAAAAAATTTGTCATCACATTTGCGGTCATGCTGCGCTATATTCCAACCGTCCAGGAGGACTGGCATTTTATCAAGGACGCCATGCGGATGCGGGATGTATCGCCCTCCCTGGGCGGATTCCTTTCCCATCCGGGAATGACAGTAGAGTGTATCTATGTTCCGTTGCTGATGATGGCCTCCAAGGCAGCGGACGAGCTTTCTATCGCTTCTGTTACCCGCGGGATTGAGAATCCCAATCACCGGACCTGTCTTGTCCAGATAAAATGCGGGATTGCAGACTGGACGGCGTTGTTGATTGCGGTTGCTTTCTTTATTTTTGAATTATGTAAGCGGGGAGGTGTGATCGGGTGATTGAGTTTGAAAATGTATCATTTTCTTATGAGGGACAGGAGCATGACAGTCTGCATGGAATCAGCCTGAAAATTGCAGACGGGGAATGTGTCTTGTTCTGTGGCCGCAGCGGGTGCGGAAAAACAACGGTCACAAGGCTGGTAAACGGTTTGATCCCACAATTTTACCAGGGAGAACTTCAGGGGCGCGTGCTAGTGGACGGACAGGAAATCAGTGACCTGCCCATGTATCAGATCGCTGCAAAGGTGGGGTCTGTGTTTCAAAATCCCCGGACACAGTTTTTCAATATGGATACGGACAGTGAGATTGCCTTTGGAATTGAAAATGAAGCCAGGCCGGTAAAGGAACTGGAGGAACGGGTAGAACAGACAACAAAAGATTTGCATATTGAAAAGCTACGGAACCGAAATATTTTTGAACTGTCGGGCGGGGAAAAACAGAAAATCGCGTTTGCGTCGGTCTATGCCATGAACCCGGAAATCTATCTGCTGGACGAACCATCCTCAAATCTGGACATGGCTTCCATCCAGGAATTGAAAGAACATCTGCGGCTGATAAAGAGCCAGGGCAAAACCATTTTGATTGCGGAACACAGGCTCTATTATCTGATGGAGCTGGCAGACCACATTGTTTATCTGGAAGATGGGGAAATAGCAAGGATTTTTACGCCAGAGGAATTTCTCCGTTTGACGGAAAACGAACGGGAACACATGGGGCTGCGGGCAGTTGACCTGACAAGGGTTCTTCCTCCAGCCACCCATCCTACGGTTCTCCCTCCTACATTAGCAATCCGTGATGTTAAGCTGCGTTATAAAAAGAGGACGATTCTACACCAAATTGCTCTTTCTGTCGCAAAGGGAGAAGTCATTGGGGTTGTCGGTCATAATGGAGCCGGAAAAACCACGTTTTCCCGTGCTCTGTGCGGGCTTCATAAAGACTGTGAAGGTGAGTTCCTTTGGAATGGTCAGCCGCTAGAACACAAGTTGAGGCTGAAACGCTCTTATATGGTGATGCAGGATGTGAACTATGAATTGTTTGCAGAAAGTGTGGAGGCAGAATGTTCCTTCGGAATTCGAAACCCGGATCAGGATTTAGTAGAAACAACCATGGCGGAACTGGGGCTTACAACCTACCGGGAACGCCATCCCAACACGCTTTCCGGTGGACAGAAGCAGCGGGTGGCTGTGGCAGTCAGCATGATCTGTGGAAAAGATTTGCTGGTGTTCGACGAGCCCACCAGCGGACTGGACTTTGACAGCATGGCGCAGGTGGCGGGATTGATCAAACGGTTATCCGAACAGGGAAAAATCATTTTTATTGTCACCCATGATTTTGAATTTGTCTGCCGTACCTGCTCACGTGTCTTGCATTTTGATGAAGGGGAAATGCCGGATGACATCCCTGTTGTGATGGATTTCCTCCCAAAGATCCGGGAACTGTTCTCTGTTTCAGGGGGAAAGGAGATGTGAAGTGATGAAACAGAAAAAGGAAAACAGGATTACATTGCTGCTTCAATGGGCTGGTGAGCAGAAAATCTGGCTGCTACTGGCAATTCTGCTGGCTATGGCAAGCGGCCTATGCATCATTGTTCCGTATATTGGGATTTACCGTGTGATGGATGCCGCTTTCCAACATATCTGCACAAACGAGCTTGTCGTACAGACGATCATGATGATTGCCGTTTCTGTGGTTCTGCGCTTTGTTTTATTTGGGTGTTCCGGCGTGGCTGCTCATAAAGGTGCTTACGGCGCTTTGTTCAAGGTACGCTGCATGGTAGCGGAGCATCTGGCAAAAGTTCCTCTTGGTACGCTGAATGAGAGGCGGACCGGGGATATCAAAACAGTACTGAATGAAGATATTGAAAAATTAGAGTTGTTCCTGGCTCATAACCTTCCAGACCTTGTGTGCTATATGGTAGGGCCGGTAGCGATTTTTATCTATTTGATGACAGTAAATATCCCATTGGCACTGGTTTCACTGGTGCCGTTGATTCTGGCCGTTGTGGTAATGGGGGTTATGTTTCGGAATACGGACGATTTGATGGACCGGGCGAACCGATCCATTACAACGCTCAATTCCGTTATGATCGAGTATATCAACGGTATGAAACTGATTAAAGCGTACAACATGGGGAGCAAGTCGTTCCAGAAATTTTCCTGCGCGATCCAGGAGGAAAACGCCATGTGGAATGAAACCTCCCGGAGAATGGGGCCTCCTTACGCAACCTTTGTGGTTCTGATCGAATGTGGGATGCTGCTGATGGTTCCCCTGGGCGGGATGTTCTTTCTGAAAGGCTCCCTGGCGGCCAGTGCATTTTTGCTGTTCGTCTATGTCGGCTCCATGTATCTGACGGAGATCCGGCCTTTGCAGGAATTGGGGACAAACTTTGCGAATGTTTTGGGGGCCATTACCAAAACAAAAAAAAATATTGGACGTTCCTGTTTATGAAGGCGGAATGGACTTCCCGGAAAACCATGATATTGAGCTTAAGAATGTACGCTTTTCCTACGATGGGAAAACGAATGTCCTACAAAGTGTCAATCTCAAGATCAGGAATGGGGAACGCATGGCACTTGTTGGACAGTCCGGTGCGGGCAAGAGTACCGTGATTGAACTGATCTCCCGGTTTTATGATGTGCAGGAGGGGGAGGTGTTGATTGGCGGGATCAACGTGAATGAACTGAACTACGATACCATTCTGAAGAATATTGCCATTGTATTTCAAAAGACATTCCTTACCCGTGACAGTGTCCTAGAAAACATCCGCATGGGTTCAGACGCCAGCCTGGAGGAAGTACGGGCTGCCGCCAGGGAGGCGCAGATTGATGACTTCATCATGTCACTGCCAGATGGTTATGACACAAAGGTAGGCAGCTTCGGCTCCCGTTTCTCTGGTGGAGAAAAACAGCGGATTGCCATTGCAAGGGCAATCCTGAAAAATGCCCCCATCCTGATTCTGGACGAAGCGACAAGCGCCTCTGACCCGGAAAATCAGATGGAAATTGATAAGGCCATCCAGAACCTCTGTAAAGGCAGGACGGTCATTGTGGTAGCGCACAGGCTGAGTGCCCTAAAAAATGTGCGAACCGTGTGGCGTGTGGTAGAGAACCATACAATTACCAATGTCGGCACCCATGATAAAGTACGGAAAGAGAACGCTTACTATCAGAAAGCATGGGAGGACTACGAAACAGCTCGGGGAATTACTTATCAACTGGAAGGAGGCGGGCAGAATGAATCCGAATAACGTATGGAAGAAGAACAGGGAGTTTTATATTGGCGTTGCCGGGACGGTTCTGGAGGGGTTGCTCTCTGGCAGTTTGTTCATGCTGCTTTATTCCGTCATGCGGTTTTTATGGGATGGTCAGTTTGACATGAATCGTGTACTGGTACTAACGGGTATTATCGCTGTCATCTTCCTGTTCCGCATTTTGATATACAGCTATGGCTATACCAAAGCACAGATCGGCGGTGCCAGAGTCAGTAAAAATATCCGCCTGTTTATGGGCGACCATCTCAAGCGTATCCCGCTTTCCCGGTTTACGAGGGGGCAGACTGGCGATTATATCAATACAATTACCAGTGATGTAAATAATTATGAAAAAATTCTGACGCATAAGATTGGGGACATTGCAAAGAATTTTGCCTTGTCGCTGATGCTGATCGTTTTTGTGATGACGATTTACTTTCCTGCCGGATTGATTCTACTGACTGCTGACTTGCTTTTGATTCCCGGATTATGGCTTTCCTTCCGGCAGGTAGCGAAATATGGAAAAAAGAAGAACGATATTTGTGCGGAGAATGTCAGCAGCATTGTGGAGTATGTATCCGGTATCCAGACTTTCCGGGCCTATGGCGTTGGCGGTCTGAAAAACAAAACCGTGATCCATGCCATGCAGGAGTTTAGCAGGATCAGCTTTGTGTATGAAGCAAAGGTTCTTCCGATTGGTGCAGGATTTGGTATTTTGAGCTGGCTGTCCTGTCCGGTTGTGATCTGGACAGCCTATGGCCCCTGGGCAGCCGGAACTTTAGATACCGTGTCCTATCTTTTGATTTGTATGCTGCCTTTGTTCTGCGCAAAGCTGGCAAATTCCATTTTTGTAGACCTCACCAGCTATAAGAATCTGATGATCTCGAAAAATAAAATCATGGCTGTGATGAAGGAACCGGAAGAAACCGGCAGCATGGAGCCGTTGCAGGCAGCCTCCCATGAGATTGTATTTGACCATGTGGACTTTTCTTATGTTCCCGGGGAACCAGTGTTAAAACAGGCTTCCTTTACTGTGCCGGATCAGAAGCTGACCGCCATTGTGGGGGATTCCGGCTCCGGCAAGTCTACTATCCTGAACCTGATTGCAAAATACTATGAAGTATCTGGCGGCACGATTTCCATAGGGGGCAGACCGATCAATCATGTGGCTGCGGAACGGGTATTAGACCAGATTTCTATGGTGGACCAGGATGTGTTCCTGTTTGATGATACAGTTCGGGAGAATATCCGCCATGCCCGCCCGGATGCTACGGACGCAGAAATTGAAGCGGTCTGCCTGGAGGCAAACTGTGACGGCTTTATCCGCAAGATGGAGAAAGGTTATGATACGCCGATTGGGGAAAATGGTAATCTCCTGTCTGGCGGTGAACGCCAGCGCCTTTCCATAGCACGTGCCATTTTGAAAAACAGCCCAATCCTGCTGCTTGACGAGGCAACGGCCTCCCTAGACATTGAGAATGAGCTGGCGGTAAAACAGGCGATTGCAAACCTGCTGAAAGAGAAAAAAACCGTGGTGATGATCGCACATACCCTGTCCATCGTAAAAAATGCCGATCAGATTCTGGTTGTTTCCGATGGTCGGATCACCGAAGCTGGTACGCACAAAGAATTGTTAGCAAAGGACGGAAGGTACGCTGCCATGTGGAATGCAGAACAGCAACTTTCGCATTTTCAATATGAACAGGTTTACAAATCTTGATGCTAACGGAAATATTCGCTGGAATAAAATAGATGTAATGTAATTAGTGAATTGAATGATAAAAAAACAGAATATAAGGATATCTGGAATATTATATTTAAAAATTGAGTAGGAGGCGGTGACTAACCGCCGTTCTCTCAGTGGACAGCCCCCAATTGGTGAACTGTCCACTTTTTTAATAATATTCTCGTTCTTCCCACCAGTCTTTCACTTAACATCGGATTCCAATATAAATCACATTCTCAGGCAGTAACAGTACAATAAGATTTATCGGATATTTCAACAGACGCTTATAACAATCCACTGTATATTTTTAAATCTTCATCCTTAAACACATTAAAGATTACCTTTTTGATTCTGCTGTCTTTGTCAAGATACTGCTTTACAGTGTTCGTTGCAATCTCGGCAGCTCGTTGCTGTGGAAAACGAAATACACCTGTAGACAAACAACAGAATGCAATAGATTCCACACCAGTATCCGCTGCAAGCTTTAGGCACTCTGTGTAGCAGCTTGCCAACAGGTCTTCATCTTCTTTTGTGACTTTCCATTGTATAATAGGTCCTACCGTATGAAGAATATATTTTGTCGGAAGATTGTATCCCGATTGTTATCTTTGCTTTGCCGGTCTCTTCTTCATGCCCCCTGCTTTGCCATAATTTCATGCATTTTCAGACGAAGTTCCATTCCAGCATAAGTATGAATAAAGTTATCAATACAGGCATGCATCGGTGAAAAACAACCAAGCATCTGTGAGTTACACGCATTCACGATCGCATCACATTTCAAAGTGGTAATATCTCCCTGCCAGATATATAATCTCGAATCGGATTTTACAGGTGCAAGCGTGTCAACATCTGTGATTCCACGCTCTATATTTCTTTCTGTAAGATACTCATCCTGTATTTTCAAAAAATCATTACTGATTGGTCTTGGCGGTCTGACATTCATAAGTGAGCGGAGCAGATTTTCCTGCCCCTGCTTATCCGTAGGAATGTTCTGTCTGCCAAACGGTATTTCTTCTTTTAAAAGATACTGAATCAGATATTCTCTTTGCTCATCCTGTGTCATAATACCAGCCCCCTTATATCAGTAATTGCCTTTGCCATATCACCGCCAATACCGATTGCACGTTCCCCGAAGCTTTCCGGAACTACCGCTTCATCTATATTTAGGCGTATCAAACTATAAGACGAGTTCTCCCTCACCATCTTTTCAAAAGGGAAACGTATAATAATCGGCGTATTAAATCCAACTCCAAGTTCCAAAAGAACAACCTTTTTATCTTTATTCTGTTCCAGAAAACCCGCATACCTGTCGGCTGCCTCATGCCACGCTTCATCTTCCACAAAATAATTATCACAACGGAGATTCATAGCCATATTGCCGCCACACACCGGACATTTTGGTACAAGTTCTGATGGAATCAGGCAGTCTCTTCTTGCTTTATCCATTTTACGAAACAGGTCTTTTGCATCGTAAGTCTTTGGATGACAGGCTTTCTGGCACTGGATTTTCCCATAATCTCCCTGTGTTGCAAATATTCTTTTTCATCGAATCCCGCTTTATAAAACTGATGATCCACATTGGTTGTAAGTACAAAATATTCTTTGTTCTTTACAATATCATAAAGCTCTGTATAAAGCGGCAATGCCGGAGGATCAAAGCGGTTCATCAATGCATGTTTTGACCAGTATCCCCACTTTGCCTCCTCAGACGGATATGGATAAAATCCGGCTGCATACATATCTGTTCATGTAGTACTCGCCGTATTTTTTTATAAATTCTGCAAAATTGTCTGTAAACCTTTTACCACCATATTGGATTCCCGCAGCTGTCGATGCCCCGGCTCCTGCCCCAATTATAATACAGTCTGTATTTCTTATATTCTTTGCTGCCCTGTCAATCTGGTCTTCATATGCATCTTTTTGGAATACATAATCCCTTGCCGGAGTACTACATAAAAAGTTTTCTCCAGTCAGCATGCCCTTTTCTGATTTTCTTAAAAATCATAATGAACCTCTTTTCTCAATACACTGCTTCGGACAAATTTCTGCACACCTTCTTCATCATAGTACATCATATCTATGATTCTTGTCTGAGGATGTCCATCTGAACCTATCGTTGCAACTGTTGTTGAATGAATTTCATCCACCAGAAGTTCAAGATAATCCATTTTTGTCATTTCCAAGTCTCTCCTTTCAGTATCGGTGTAAGTTTTTTTATATATCATCATGGTAATTGCTCCAATTACCAAGCCTTTTAAGATATTAAACGGCAATGCATTGAATAGCACAACGTCCAGCTTAGTCTTAATAAATGGCAGAAATTCGCCAAATGATGGACTCAAAGGAACCGGAAACTCTAAAAATGCCAACACATATGATATAGCTGCCAGTAGAGCTGTCATTGTTATCGTTCTTGTAGAAACTAAATTTTTTCTTGTTTTAATAGTTGCTGTATTGTTACTCATAAATCTCCTTTTTGTGAGATATGCCTGAATTTAAAACAGCCCGCAGGACGGGATTCCTGCGGGACTGTTTTATCATATCTTCTCTCATCCGGACTTTACCGTCGGTTATGGAATTGCACCATATCAGCTTTTGCTCGCAGACTATACTGCCGGTCAGGAATTACACCTTGCCCCGAAGACTGTAATTTTTTCTGTTAATTATCTTTAAAATTCATAAGGTGGATTTCCAGAGAAATCTGCGATTAAACCATGCGGATTTTCAAGATAGAATACCTCAAAAATAGGATTATCTGCTGTCTGGTACTGTCCCTTAACGATAGGATTGTTCATGCATCCTTCCTTTACACTCTTGTTGTCCTCAAATACTGCTTTGCCATGAAGGCGAATCCATGCGTATTCAGGGGAAGATACTGATACTTCTACTTCAGGATTTGCTAACATATCCTTGTAAACATCCTTTGTGTTGTTAGTACAGAACCAAAGCTTTCCGTCCTGCTCAAAACAGAACATGAATGGACGGCATTTTGCTTTTCCATCTCTTCCTACTGTTGCTAAATACTGAACCGGGTTTTTCTGTAAAAATTCTACTACTTTCT